>OGXJ01001894.1_pt1 | contig 14839 bp, 11 predicted proteins | sample 1576231 | NCBI WGS metagenome assembly OGXJ01 (sample SAMEA3541539, study PRJEB24748) | human gut metagenome | biome: human gut; feature: human-associated habitat; material: faeces | place: China | collected 2012
GGACATGTTGGCGAAGTTGGCAGAGCCGTTGATGTCGTTCATCTCGACACGGCGCCGGGTGCCGTCCTTTTCGTTGCGGTTCACCTTGCGGGGGTGGGCCACGAGGATGACGAGGCACTGGTTGCGGGTGGCGAAGCGTCCCAGCTTGTTCAGCGTGTCGGTGATGTAGTCCATTTCCGTCTGCCCCGGTTCCAGACGTTGTTCCAGGCGGTTCATGGGGTCGATGACGAGGATGCGCACCCCTTTGCGGCGCACCACCTGGCGGGCTTCCGGTGCATGTCGCGGCGTTGCTGCTTGAGGCGTTCTTCGGCGTCGTCGGGCACGTAGAGCTTGTAGCCGCAGTGGTGGCAGTAGCACAGGCCTTTGTCCAGGTCTACGGAGAGTGACTTGTTGCCTTTGTGTCCGCGGGTGTCGTTGCATTGCGGGCAGATGGTCTTGATTTTGCCGCTGATGCGGCCGCGGGTGTCAATGCCGCGTTGATGGAAATTTCTCATATAGGTTTGCTTTAGTAGTTTTCTGATAATTTTTTAGACGCAGATTTTAGTTTCAGGGCAGCCTGAGGGGTTGAAATGCCACACTTAGCGGGTTGGAATGCCACACTTCACGAGGGTAAATGCCACACTTGGGACGTGCTGAGGTGTGGCATTCGGAACGTTGACATGTGGCATTCGGAACGCTGACGTGTGGCATTCCGGATGCCGGAGTGTGGCGTTTCAGCCGGGTTTCTGTTTCGGCTTTTTCGATGAAGGCGGCGGGGTTTGCGACGTCCACGAACGGGCAGTTTCGTTCCAGAAGGCGGTATTGTCTGGTCGGGGTGGCGCTCCGTCGGGGATGGGGCAGCCCAGGTAGGTGCGCCGTCCGTCCACAAGCAGCTCGTAGCGGTAGGGGTCGGGAGGTGCAGCGGCGGACTGCTGCTTTTCGAGGCCCTGCAACAGCATATGCAGTTCCTGCGAGGTGCGCTGGCCGGCCCTTACAAAGTTGACGAAATATTGTCGGGTGTCTTTCATGTTCAGCAGCACATTGCCGTTGTCGTGCAGTATGACGTGCTGCCTGAATACCTCCACAGCCTCTTTGATGTGCGTCTTCAGCAAGCTGCCATAGCCGCTGTGCATGCAGGCCACGTCCAGCCAGGCACTTTCTTCGGTGAGTTTGTCTATCAGCGTATGCCAGGGTTCGATGGGAGCGGGTGTTGTTTGGGGTGATGAAAGTGCATCGGCAGCAGCAGCTTCTTTTTCTTCTGTTGTTGCTGTTGTTGTTTTATTAATATCTATAGTCTTCTTATTAGTATTTGTGGCGTTTTTAGCTAAATGCTTGTTGTTTAGTGTATTGCTTGACAAATCAGACTGTTTTTTGCTTTTATTCCTCGATACTTTTTGCTGTTTTTCGTCATTTTTTGCTTTGGAATCCGGCTTTTCCTGAGTAGTTTTTTCCGTTTTTTCGCCTTTTTTGTGTAGGGGATTCAACTCTTTGGGCATAAAGTATCCGTCTTCGTCCAGTTCAAAAAGGTCGTATTCCAGGATGATTTTCTTAAGGTAGCATAAGGTAATTTTCTTGCTGTCGCAGTAGGCACGGAGATAATCCAGTTGCGCGCGCGGTTCTGGCAAGATTGACAGTTTTTCGATGATAATCCAGTAGGCACCCAGTCCTCTGAGTCCTTCGTTGTCTACCAAGTGTTTCATTCTGGGGTCGAACATTGACATTAAGGAGTGTTGGAAATAAAAATTCTTTTTCATATATATTTTTTTAGAGGGAAAAAGTAGTGCGTAAAGCGGGGCTGCTTGTTGTGGCGACGGCGTTTTCCGTAGTATTTTTCTCTATGTTTAGTGATGCAAAGGTAGGGATAATAGGATAAGCCTGCAAATGGACTTTTGTAGGCTTAATGTATGCTTTGGCGTGTCCAGAAGCTATTGTATGGGGGTTCTGGCCTTCGTCTGGGGAACTGAAGCCTACAATGGTGAAATATGTGATTTTTTTATAGAAAGTAGCCGGTGGAGCTCGCTCTTTAGGCGGCCTTCTACTTGTTACATTCGTAAACATTTGACTCACAGTGGCTATTACTCTCCGGACTTTGTTTTGTGCATACGTGTCATCTGCCGTATGTGGGCCAGACTGCGCAGTTCGCTTTGGGAGAAAGACGATTTCCCTTCCAGCAAGCCGCCAATTGCCTCTGCAATGATTTCCAACTGATCCAATAATGGATTTCTACTGTGTGCAGTATTCTTTTCGATGCTTACTGCGTTTTGACCTCCGCTTTGGAGGGTCAAGGTTGTTTTTTTATGTTCATTATTAGTTAAAAAATATCTTGGCAAAGATACTTAATTATTGGTATTCTACCATTTACTATACGAAAAAGAAAAGTGCACGAAAAAAATGGGGGAGAATTTGTAAAACATCTATAAATCATTAACTTTGTACATGATTACTTAAATCAAATGGAAAAAAATATTTTGCAATCAAGAGTTATAGATGTACTGCGGTTTCCTATGATTGTTGGAGTCGTTCTGTGGCATTCTTTTTTTGAAGGTATTATGGGATTGGATATTCCGGATTCAGGGATACCGATATATCATACTACTTCTTTTTTTATATCACGTATTTTGGCTTCAGTGGCAGTTCCTTTATTTTTTTTTATTTCAGGGTATCTCTTTTTCTTTCGCACTGCCTTTTCTGTTGATGTCTATAAAAAGAAGCTAAAGTCAAGGATTAAAACCTTATTAATACCATATTTGTTTTGGAACTTTGTAGTACTTGTGGGACATTGGATTGTTACAGTTTTATCACCGGTACAATTGACATCAGGTGCTTATAAACAAGTGAGCGATTATACTGTTTGTGATTATCTGATTAGTTTTTGGAATATTAATGGAATGCCGGTAAATGGAGCTTTATGGTTTATACGTGATTTAATGGTCATGTTGGCCTTTTCTCCATTAGTATACTGGTGTCTTCGTTATTTTCGTTGGTATATATTGGTAGTGTTTGGTTGTATTTGGCTGGTAGGGGGAACTTTGGAGATTCCAAGAATGGATGCTGTCTTTTTCTTTTTTGTGGGAGCATGGTTTAGTATTACCGGACGTAACTTTGTTGCTGACTTTAAATCTTTTTTTCCTTGGGGAGTAGCCTTGTACTTTCTTTTTGCTATAGGTACAATTGGCGTAAGAGGAGCAGATGGATTTCTATATGTAGCCAATGCCGGCATATTATTGGGCATTGTATCGATTATAGCTTTGACTGCTTACTTTGTGGAACGGGAAAGATGGAAATCTTCTTATTTTTTGATAAGCTCTTGTTTTTTAGTGTATGCATGTCACCAGCTTCCCTTGAATATGTTCGTCCGTATTCTGTTTAAGTTTATGTCTCCCGTTTCTGATTGGCAATTTATGCTTATTTATATTGTTAGCCCTTTGGTGATTATTCTTGTTAATCTTTTGTTATACGCTTCGTTGAAAAAACTTTTTCCACATTTTACAGCCATTATTACAGGTGGAAGAGGTTGAATGAGAGCTTAATTTGTTGCGCATCCTTATCATAAAACGCCGCAGCCACGGGAATGTTTCTCCCGACTTCAGGTTGTAGTACAACGATTTGGATTCATAAATCATCTGGAACGTTTCCGTACAGAGTACCGGTTTCTTGGTCAGGCGGTTGATTTCGACAGCTTGTGTCATGGAACTTTCTACAAACAGCATGTTGTCTGTGGATGAACCGTATTCTTTGGCTTTGAAGGAGGCGTGGCAATTCGCCCGTTGGCGTGCAGCCATATCCGGCAGGTTCAGCATGACGAGCTTATTGTATTTTACATGGTTCTTCTGGAGCCAGGCTTCCGTCTCCGGACGGTATTTCTCCAAGCGTGAAGTGACCAGTGTGCCGATGGTGACTTTGGGAATGAATAGCGGAGGAGTGTTCAGCAGGAAATGACGGTACTTCTCGCCGTCGTCGTTCTCTTCCGGAGTGGGGTCTGCGCAAAGCACGCCGTCAATGTCCATACACGTTTTTTGCAGGATGGAGTGGTTCATTATGTTCCATTGGAAGAAACGGGGATAATCGACTATTTCGAAAAAATAGTCTACGGAATGGGAGTGTAGTGGGACTGCATAAATGACGCAATATTGGATGTTGTATAAATGTTCTATGTCCTTCAGGAGCTCGCGGCATTTCTTCATGGCTTTTCCCGTGGCTATGCTATCATCCACAACCAATACATTATGTATATTGTTCATGTTGAAAGTTTTCCCCCGTTCTCCGGTCTGATAGATATGCCCGTTGCGGAAAGAGTCTATGTCCGTGACCGGCAGGTTCAGGTAGAGCGCCAGCAGGTTGGCGGGAAACATGCCACTGCGGGGCACGCCGACAATGAGGTCGAAATCCCGTGGCAGAATGCTGAGATGTTGCAGGATGCAATGGTTCAGGTCGTCTATGTTACGATAGTTCATGTAGCTTTCTCCTTCAAAAAATTATCGATTATGTCGTATATTTTCTTTACACTGTGCCCCCAGCTGTGGGTCTCGGCAAAGGCTATGCGCTGTTTGGCAAGTTCTTCGTCATCGGCTTCGGTCACAGCACGGTCTATGGCCGAAAGCCATTCTTCCGGGGTGGTGGCCAGGTGCGTGTGATTTGCGAATATGTGGCGCATGGTGTGGGTACTGGTTGCGACAGTGGGTTTACCCATAGCCAGGTATTCGTCTATTTTCAATGGATAGTTACCGTCGGTAATCTCGTTCACCATTTGCGGATTGATGCAGACATCGTAGGCAGCTATGTAGGCCGGTAATTCGTCCACTTTTTTTTGTCCGGTGAAATAGGCATTTTTCAAACTATGGATACGGTTCCGACGGAAAATGTCATCTTCTGGTCCGGTGAACACAAAACTATAATCGGGACGCTGACTTATTATCTGATAAAGCAGGTCTCCGTCAAGGCGGGTACTGTTTATCGTACCCATATATCCGATGATAGGGCGTGGAATGTCTTGCATGTCACCGGGTGTTTCGTATTTCTTGGCCGGATTGTACAGCTTTAGGTTTACGCCGGTTTCGATGGGGTAGGTATGGGGATTGTAGGCTTGCAACTCTGCGGCAAAACGGGTGGAGTTTGCCAGAACAAGGTCGGCCGAAGCAGCCAGTTCCGGTTCAAGACGGGTGCCGTGCCTGCGCCAGTAGGCTTCGCCTATGACGTAGTCGCGCCGGTAATAGATGCTAACAGACGGATGGATATACTCCTTTAGATAGCGGCTGCGGTAAATGTCTGTATCGATAAGGTGGATGTAATTTTTGAAGTCGAGCGCGGCAGCCTGCTCTACAATCCATCGGGCTATGCGGGCATTGTTTTTTCTGTTGACGATATTGAAAAGCGGTGCAGGTAGGAAGTTGGCCGAGAACAACATGAAAGGACAGTCCAGCACCCACATGTTGGCGTTGATTTGCCGGAGCGGTGAAGTCTCTCCCTTGATGACAGCCATGCGCCGGATGTAGGACGGAGATTGTCTGTTCCCTCTCAGCCGGATGGAAATGTCCATCGGAGTGTTTATGTAGAGCACTCGGTTCTGCTTTGAAATTTCCAATGCAGTATTCTTGATGGTACTACCTATTTCGATGTCCCATGTTTGCAGGCTGGTGATGATGAAGTCTCTCATGATGTTTGCCGGTTACTGGTGAATACAGTGATATATCTTTACATATTCTTCTGCAGTGTGTTTCCAGGAGAACAGTTTTACACGTTCCAGACTGTAATTTACTTGTTGCTGATAGAGTGTCGCATCATTTTCCAGGCGTAGCAAGGCATCTGCTATTTTTTGCGGTTCTTGAGGGTCGACTAAAATGGCACCTTTACCGGCTACTTCGGGCATTGCCGAAACGTTGCCCGTCACTACGGGAGTGCCGCAAGCCATAGCCTCCAGTATCGGAATCCCGAAACTTTCACGCAAGGAAGGATAGAGAAATGCAAATGCTGCATTATAAAGGGTTGCTAAATCTTTGTTGCCGATATATCCCGGATAATACAGATGTTCTTTTATCCCGGTGATTCCTTCTTGCTGAAGAAGCTGGTCGATATATTCTTCTTTTAAATCGGCAATGAGAAGGGGGCGTTTCGTTTGGGATGCTTTCAGATACAACGCGTATGCTTTCAGGGTACGTGCCGCATTCTTTTTGGGGTCTGTATTTCCAAGAAAGAAAAGAAAGTCTGGGTGCGGTATGTATTTCTGCACAATACTCTCATCGGGTGTTTCCTGCATCGTAAAGTAAGCGCTGTAGCCGTTGTAAACGGCTTTAATGACTTCTTTGGGAAGTTGCAGCGCTTCGCGTATGCGGGTACACTCGAACTGAGAAACTGTAATAATATTTCTTGCTTTCTTCAGGATGCGGGGAACAATCAGGCGACGGTAATGCCATCCCATTTCCTGATAGAAGGAAGGACTGCGATGCTGACGCGGCTCCAAATAGATAATGTCATGAAGCGTCAGCACCAAAGGGACGGGACACCATAACGGGGCTGTATTCGATGTACAATGCAGCAAGTCCGCTTTCAGCTTCCTGACGGCCTGGGGCAATGCTATCTGCTCCCACAAAGGATAAGTAGGGCAGCGAAGCTCAATGATATGGAGGTTTTCCGATTCTTCCAGGCACCAGTCCTCCCCCGGAGCAACGAATACGTAATATTCATTACCGTCTTTCCGCTTTTGCAGTTCTTTCAGTGTCTCCAGGATGACAAAGTCCATGCCATGCTTGTCTTTGCGGAAAATGCGTTGGGCTTCGATGGCGATTCTCATTTTGCTGCCTTTCTTTTCTTTTTCCGTTTAAAGATTCTTGTGATGTGGCTCATGGAAGAGGTGACTACCAATATGGGCAGAGACCAGAAAGCGCTCCGGAATTTGCGGCTGATTTCCCCTTCGGGCATGGCCATCAAAAAAGTGATGAATAAAACGGCTAAAAGTGCATACCATTTTGTAGCAAGCGGCCACTCCAGAAACGTCATTGCTACGGCACATATCGTGATATATAAGATGAGCAGGAAACGGGATGGAAGTAGCCATTGGAATAATTTTTCGCATAAATCCCACTTTCCTTGTAAGAATGCTATCGGAAATTGTTGCAATGCCAGTATGGAGCTGCGATACTGTGAGCCCAACCAGCGCTGGCGTTCTTTGCTGTACCCCGATGTATCGTCCGTCTTTTTGCAATAGCAGACTATTTCTTCCATGTATTCGGTATATATGTTTTCCTTCAGAAGTTCCATTTCTGTAGCTTTGGCCAAATCGCTTCCTGATAATCTGGGAGCGATTTCCTGGAACATCTCAAAATCAAACATCATGCCCGAACCGATGAGGGCGGAGGAGAATCCCAGTGCCGTATGTGCCTTGCGGAAGAGGTGGTTGTTGATTTCTTCGCTGGTGGCGTTTAATACGGCGATGTTAGTATTCAGGTTTTCCGTCATGCGGTGGGCTTGGATGGCATCACATCCGGAGTAGTAGGCATTGTTGAAAAGCTCTAATGCGTTAGGAACAACTTTGTTGTCTGAATTGAATATGGTGATGGCATCGTACTCATGAGGAGAATAGCGCTCCATGACCTGCTGTATGGCATATATCTTTGTGCAATGTTCTTTATCGGGCACGACAATGTTGACCGGCATCTGGAGCAGCGTAACCAAATCTTCTTCGGACAGTTGTGTGGCAGCCACTGCGATGTCGTATTTTTCTCTCGGATACGTCTGCGTGTCAAGGAAATGATTGATGGACTCTATCACTTCCTTGCCGTTTTTCAGCACAACAAAGAGGACCAGGAACCGATGTCGCTTGGGGGACGGTGGATAGGGATTCTTGTATTTCCGCAAGGAGGCCAATGCATAGATAAACAAGTAGGCTACGGGGATGGCCAGCAATAAGAAAAGAACCGCGTCTGTCATTTGCAAGGCATTGTTGTTCTCGTCCATCCACCAGTCGGGATTGAATATGGAAAAAATGTCGTTCATATATGTTTTCTATTTAATATTTTCTATTTCTTTTTCATTTTTTGTTGGGTCAGCAGTTGGTCGATATGCTCCCCGTTAATCAGAACTGACAAAAATAAAATGATTATAAATCCTGTAGGGAATTGAAAGAAAAAGGCATTTCCATAGGCACTTATCATTAGTCCGAAAATACCGCAAGCAATGGCCGTGAGTATTCCACGTAGCTCGTTATTCTTAATCCGAAACATGATAAGATAGCAACCTCTTAACAATGTACAGACATATATGGTAAGAAAAAGCACTAATCCTACAATGCCGGTTTCCATCCATATCTTGACATAAAAAGAATCATGGGGAATGAGTGTTGTGAGACGGGAACCATATTTTCTGGCTTCTACCCCTCCCAAACCAAGTCCTTCTCCGAAAGGTTTGTATTTTAGATATTCAGCCAATCTTTTTTGGTTTTCTTTGCGGACAATGTATGAGGCGTCTTCTGTAGGTCTGAAAGCTGTACGCATGCGTCTGATGGAAGTGTTGCTTTCACCGATATAGGTATGGGCGAAAAAGACATAAAAAAACAATCCGAAGAAGACTGTAGCTCCCATGAGCTTGATATTTTTACTGAGGAAAGTTAACAATATGATTCCTCCGATGGGGACAAACAGTGCACCGCGGGTTCCGGAAATGAACAAGGCATATATGGAACAGACGGCAATAATTGCATAATAGATTCTTATGGAACGTTCTTTTACGAAGATAGCCGAGATACCGAACAGAATGGCGGCAAAGCCCATGTTGGAACCGAAATTTCCGGCATCTGTGAAAAAGGAAAAATATCGGGTGACATCGGATAAAAGGTGTGTCTTGTACATTTCCGTTTCAATCAGCATGGTTGTTTCTGTCTCATCAAAACCTGCATATTTCTGGTAAACAGCTTTGGCTACGGCTGTCAATGTGAATATGGACAGAAAAAGCATAATGACGCGCAACCGCTTGTAGGAGGTCATTGTTAAAACGCCAATTAATGACATGACAAGGGTACTGTATATGATTCCACGGGAGTAAATCCAAGCTTCCGTGAGAGCTGTTGGATTCATGATTTCAGCCGCAGTATATATGGCCCATATGCAACCTCCGAACGTCAGAATGTTTTTGGTGTATTTCCATGCAATCTTACCTTGTTGGTGATAGGAATATATCAGGAGCGTCACAAGCAGGGTGACGGTTGCGACATCATACCAGACACTCAACCCACTGCCCTGCGTGTATCTGTACCAGGGAATGAAAAAGTAATTGAATGTGAATAGGAAACATACACCGGCAAAAGGGTTTCTTAATGCTTGTATTGCTATTATCAGGAAGAAAGGGGAAAGGCAAACGTATGCAGTGATATCCCAAGTACTGAATAATATGCTATAGATGAGCGCACCCAGTCCGATGATGAACACTAATAATGTTACCGCCAAGGGAGATATGCTATGTCCTTTGATATCCGTTTGCATTTATTTGACAGCTGCTGATTTTGATGTTAAACCTAATTGTGCCAACCGGCTGAAGAAGCTGTGAACCGGGGTGTGAGGAGGCAATTCTCCGGTGAAGCTTTCAACCACTTCGCGGTCTGCATTGTTGAGATACATAAATAGAGGAGTTCCTTCCAATTCTTCCTTTAACGGTTTCAACCGGGTGTCGTCATCTCTGCCCCACAATCGGGCGGCGTTGGCTATCAGCAAATTGAAATCTGCTTTTTTCAATACCGACATAGGTAGAGTTGCGGTACTGACAGCAGGATATTCCACTAAAATGATGTCCGGTATTTCTTCTGCTTCATTCAGAACCCAGAAGTCAGACAATTCTTGAGCTTGTACATATCCCTTGTTTTGGGTATCGAAATCGTGGTCATATTTTACAAGGCGCACTTTTATACCCTCAGTTTCCCAGTAATCAATGAAATATTTGGCAAGGAATGATTTTCCTTCACGTTTCTCCATGCTGAGCAGGTTTATGACAGTAGGACGGTCCGGGTGCAGGTAGTTGTTCAATTGCCGGCAACTATAGGCAGCGGCAAGCCGGTTACAGGCCTTGAGGAATCCACGATACTTCAAGTTGCTTACACCGTTGAATGCTGCAATGACAGAGAGTCCGGTCAGGCGTTTGCTGCGGTCCGGGTCGCGGAGAGTGCGGTCTAACAATTCAATCAGCAGGAAGTAGCCGCTTATGAATATCATACTGCCGAAGAATGCGGCAAGGACGTAGATAATTCTTTTTCTGCCATTGTCTGTCAGCGGATACTCGGGGGATGCTATGACCTGCAGGTTGGCAGTTGTCATCTTGATATTCTGCAAACGGAGGTGTGCTTCGGCAAGGCCTCCTATTTGTCGGCGATAATTGTCTTCGGCAATGCCTACGGCACGTTCTTTCCGCTTGATTTGAGTGCCTACGGGTGAGAATTCCCGGTATTGGTCGATAATGTCCCGTTGGCGGTCAACCAATACTTTCACTTCAGCTTTGGCTTTCGCCTCATTGATGCATGCCGTCAGCCATTCTGTCACCATTTCTTGAATGCCTACCCCTTCCTTGGAGAAACCATACTCGTTTAAATTATCGGAGAGATGGCTTATCTTTTCTTCTGCCTTTTGCAGAGCGTCTTTTTCTCTTTGAAGTTTATCACTATTCTGCTGGCTCTGTTCTGTGGTGAATATTTCTTGCTCAAGAATACTTTGGTTCAGGGTACTAACTTTTTCCAGTTCTTGCAACAAATTAGTATTTGTGCGTATAATCTTGGCACGTATGTCCATTTTATTCTCTAACATCTGGCGTAAAGCCACTGCGCTTCCATAGTTTCGCTGCACTTCTTCCATACGGTCGTCCGTCGCATATTTGGTCAAAGCTAATGCCTTGGATTGCTCGTCGTAGTTGATGACTTGTTTTTGAACACTATAGTCTGTCAAATCATCTTCTTCTGCAGTAAGTGCTTTTTTGGCTATGCGCACTTGTTCTTCAAAATAGGCGATAGCACTGTTCGTGGCACTGAACCGGAGTTGCTCATAAGCCTTTAACAGTTCATCTTCCAATATCTTGAGGGTGTTTTGCGTAATACCGGAATCGGAGGAGGTATATACCAATTCTATCAGGTCGCTGGTACCCAGTCGTTTAATGGTGATTGTGCTTAATGCGCTATAACTGTAATAAGGGTAGGGACGGTTGAATATGGAATAGACAAAATTACTGCTGTTCTCTTTCCGGTAATTCATCAGATTATTTGTAGTTTTATCCAAAGAGGAACGGTCTACCAAAGCCAGCACTTCTTTAGGAAGGATTTGGACGAGCTGCCTATAATGTTTGGCTTGAATGTACATGTTGTCTTTCCACTCATCACCGTATACGAGGCTGGTTGCAAGCAGACGTACCGAAACCTTTGCCAAAGTGTTTTTGGACTTGCCTATATTGATGATATTGTCGAAGGTACTGTTGATATTGATAAGCTGGCTTCCGTCCAGATTGGTGCTGTTGGTTACACCTGCATATAGACTGCTGTTTACCGTATAACTGTATGGTAAAAACTGTGTAAAGTATATGACTAATGCTGTAACAAGGAGGCTTCCCCACAATAACCAATAACGGATGCGGTAAAAGAAGCTTGCCAAAAATTGTACTATATTCATAATTAGTTTTACTTGTCTGTTATAACTTTAACATTAGTCAGCATCTCTAACAATACGATTGAATTGTGTAAAGCTACGCGGCTTTGCTCATAATTAGTCACGGCACCGGTGCGGCGTGCACGTTCCAAAGAAAGTGCAATGATATCAATGGCTCCTTGTATGAAATTATTTTCAGATATTTTCATCTGTGCGTTATACAATGCAGCCGTTTCCGCTTTGGCCTTTATGGTAGCCAGTTGCTCGGTAACCGCATTGTAGGCTTCCAGAACTTTTAGCCTTCGCTCCTCCATAACTCCTTCCTGCGTGTACTGCAATTGCTCTATCTGATAGCGGTAGTCTTTCAGTTTCAGTGGTCGGTTGAACAAGTCTCCTAAGGTGATGCCGACGCTGGCCCCGACATTGAAGTTGTGCTGGGCACTTGACATCGTTGTCTGGTACATAGGAGTATACTCGTCACTGGCATTGCCTATAATATTGTAGCGTCCGTAGGAATAGTTACCGTTCAGTCTGAAGTAGTTCCACCAGTTCCGCTTTTCCAGGCGATATTGGTTCTTGAGTTGCTCTACTTGGGATTGGGCTCTTTTTACTGACGCATTCTCTGTCACTGCATCAAGAAAGACAGATAGAGGGGGCAATTCTAATTTCTCAATATCTATTGATGTCTTCGGACTGATTAAACCCAATGTGTTGACTTCTATTTTTTTATCCTCCATCTTGAGTTGCTCCAATATCTTGATGCGCTCCTCCCGTGTCAACTCCTGCTGCGCAGCCACAGACAAAGGTACCCCCAACAATCCTAAAAGGATTACACTGTAAATGATGGACTTGATATATCTTTTTATCATCTCTAAAGCCATATAATTCCTATTATCTTTATTTTTATACATTCTCTTTCTGCACAAACGCTGTCAGCGTCTTGCACAGTATCTTCATGTCCAGCCAGAATGAAAATTCTTTGGCGTACTTAATGTCCAGTTGCTTGCGCTCTTCGGCCGACATCTTCCCGGCACCGCCTCGTTTCTCCACTTGCCACAGTCCCGTCAGTCCGGCAGGGGCCATGAAGCGCTCGATATATGCGTCGCTGGTCAGCAGCTCGGCCTCGTAGAGGGGGAGCGGGCGGTTGCCCACGATGCTCATGTCTCCTTTGAGGACGTTGAACAGCTGCGGCAGTTCGTCAATGCTGTACTTGCGGATGAAACGGCCTACGCGGGTGACGCGGGGATCGTTCTCTATCTTGACAAACGTATTCTGTTTTTCTTGGGCCTTCTTTTTAAGGAAATCTTCTTCAGAGATGACAAAATCGTCCGAAATCAGCAGGGTAGCCTCTTCTTCAGAAGTGCCGGTCAGGTCGTCGAAGCGGATATCGGGCTGCTCGTCCGTAAGCTCTTCTTCTATCTTATATTGGTTGAGGGCGTTCAGCTCTTTCAGGCGCTTGTCGGCATTGGTGTACATGGAGCGGAACTTCAGGAAGTTGAATATCTGGTAGTTGCTGCCCACACGCTGGGACTTGTAAATCACTCTTCCCTTGCTTTCCACGCGGATGGCTATGGCTGTCGCGATGAGTATGGGAGACAGCACAATCAGTACGGCAACGGCAAAAAGGATGTCGAAGATACGCTTCCACATAGGCAGGTGGAAGGTGTTGAATATCTTACGGTGTGACTGGCTGAATTCCTGCAACTTATGCTCCTTGCGCAGTTGGAGGAATTTTGTCATTTGCTGGAGGCTCTCTTCGCTGGCCATGGGGGAAAGGGTGTTGTTGACACCTGCCTGCAGATAGAGCTTGCGGTGTTCCTTCTGCAGTCCTTCGGTGATGAGGATGATGTAGACACGGGGGAAGCGCTTGTGCAGGAAAGTGATGTTCTGGCTGTCCTTTTGAGGGGTGCTTTCTTCGTAAAGAATGGATGTGTTGTACCGTTCGCGGATACCGTCGATGACTTTCGCCGCTTTGTTGCATGTCTCCCTTCGATGCAGCGCGCAAGCTGGCAACGGATTTCGGCATCGACCCCAACACGCCGGTATCCGCTGCCGTTGCGCTTCCCCGTATCCGGCAGGAAGAATCCCGGCGGGAACGGGAAGGACGCTGCACCTCCGTGTTGATTGAATATGAACAGCTCCTGAAAAGCCGCCAGCAACGATTTGCGCCTGTTCATCCATCGGAGGAATGGGACAACCGTCTCGTATCTGCAAGCCATGCGCTGCCGCAGGTGTCCTATATGATCGGCTGTCTGTACGATGCAGACAGCGTTATCCGCAAAGATACCGCCAACTCTCTGCTCGGCGACGGCACCATACACAGCATCGAACGTTGGAACGCCACCCACAGAGAGGAGGCGAACGCACATGACGAAGCGCTTGCGGCCTGACCAGTTCCCGCCCTGGTACGACGGACAGAGCATCAATGAAGCGGCGTTCTGCCGGGAGTTTCTGGCTTCGCACAAGCTGCTCTACACCGAAAACAGCTTCTTTACGCCGGAAGGACGCATGACCGACGAAGCGCCGCTCAAGACGGAAATCTACCAGATCATCGAGCCGTATGCGTCCACCAGCGTTCCGAAGAAGATATCCAACATCATCGAGCTGCTGAAAATCACAGCGCATATCGATGATTTCCCGCCGCAGACCGACCGGATTCACGTGGCGAACGGCACGCTGTTTCTGGATGAGCGCTGCTCGGTCAGCGCCGACGCGCCGACGGCCAACTGGCTGATCTACGGCCATAACATGGCGGACGGTTCGATGTTCGGCCAACTGACCCGCTACCGCAGCGAGGATTTTTACAAAGCACACACCACCTTTACCTTTAACACGATCTACGAAACGGCAGCCTGGCAGGTAGTGGCCGCGCTGGATACGACCCTGGGCGCGGATGAACTGCCCTACTACACCTTTTTTGATGCGGATACCAAGCTGGAGTGGCAGCAGCGCGTGGACGCCATCACAGCGCTGTCCCTCTATGATACCGGCGTGACGCCGGCATATGGCCAGCAATTGCTGGTGCTTTCCACCTGCGGTACCTCCTCGCCCGCCGCTAAGACCCGCTTTGCCCTGCTGGCAGTGCGGTGCGGCGAAAACTGATTTTGCACTTGCATTTTATAAAAGAATCGTCTATGATGGTGCATGAACTATTTTAGTCAAAAAAGGAGCCTGTACAAACTATGGCAGAATTTACCTATGAAGTTACCGAGCGCATCGCTGTGCTTTCTACCAACGCCCGCGGCTGGGAGCGC
>OGXJ01001910.1_pt1 | contig 14753 bp, 10 predicted proteins | sample 1576231 | NCBI WGS metagenome assembly OGXJ01 (sample SAMEA3541539, study PRJEB24748) | human gut metagenome | biome: human gut; feature: human-associated habitat; material: faeces | place: China | collected 2012
GGGCTTTGCCCACACCCACAACCTTTGAAAAGGTTGACCAAACTTTTATAATTGACTGACGAAGTATTCTGTTAAACCCTAATTACCCTATTAAATAAACTTTTTACAATTAAAAACTGCCGCTCATTACAAGCGGCAGTCTTTAAGAAAAAATATGAAATGTATAAGGGATTGGTTAATTTATCAGCCTGCAAGTGCTGCACCGAGTGCATTACAATTTGCCGTGGCTTCGTCATCGGGAGCATCATTGCAGATAACACTTTCTGCTGCGAGAACTGCGCCTGCCGAATTACAGGTTTCCTCCCATGTTCTCATCCATTCGCCGTCACCCCAGCCGTATGAGCCGAAGAGGGCAATTTTCTTACCGTTGAGCTTTGGTTCACATTCATTGAAAACAGGCTCAAACTCGCTGTCCTCGAGTGTTTCGGCACCCATTGCCGGGCAACCGAATGCAATTGCGTCAAATTCGTCTACTTTATCTGCAGAAAAATCTGTTACATTAAATACAGAAACCTCTGCGCCTGCGCCTTTTGCGCCCTCTGCAACAGCGTCAGCCATTGCCTCTGTGTTGCCTGTTCCACTCCAGAACACTACTGCTATTTTACTCATAAATTAATTACTCCTTTGTAAATTTATACGGTAAGTCGTTTAAGCGACGAACCCTGCAAATATTTTTTGCAGTATATATTAGTACATTTTTTGTACTTTTCAAATGTCTTTTTAGCATTATCTTCATCGTGATATACTTTCCAACATCCGCAGCATTTAAAGTTTTTTCCTTTATTTTCAATAAAACTTATTACATCGTCAATCGGATAGCCTAAAAACAATCCTATCTCGTGAGGAAATCCGCCGCAAGAATAAACTCTTGCCGAAAGCTCGTTTATAAGCTCATCATTGGTAGTTCCTCTATACCCTATTGAATTTAAAAACTTTTTGTTTTTGCCGTTTTGCATATCTGCGTTTAATTTTTCCGGACGATAAACATAAATCAACGCTCTTTCGGACGAACAGTACAGTACACGGATTGACACACCTTTTGCGTTGAGAACAGAGTTTAGGGAGATAATATCTTTTTTCAGCCTATATATGCTGTCAATTCGGCAATTAACCAAATTTCCTGTTTTTATATTCGCCAATGTCGGTGAGCAGTGGCGGACTAAAATTTCTTCAGACATAATACTCCTTTTAGTTAGCTTTAACTAACTATTATTTCATAATTAACGCCCTTACAGGCGTTGATTTACATTTATTTCTGTAATTATAGAGGCACAATTACAATAATGGAAAGATTCTTGCTTTAAGTTAGTTGTCACTAACCTTTTGCATAATTATAATACAACATCTTTCTCTATTTGTCAACACCTATTTTTAAATTTTTTAAATTTATTTTTTGCTCTTGCATTTTTTGTCGGTACAGTATATACTATATCCATAAATGCATAATATATGTATGGGAATGAGGTTCTCCCACGGATTTTTCCGAAACCGCTTTTGCTGATGACTTCTGTTTTATACAGGGGCATTGGCTTTTTTTATGCCATTTTTATTACAAAATTTTGAGGTGAATTATGAAAAGAAAGTTTGTTGATTTCAAGGTATTGACGGCATCTCTTTGCTGTGCCGTTGTTATGGGCGTAATTTCTTTCGCGTTTTTAAAAATGCTCGGATTATCGTCCGTATTCAGGGAGTCTTTTCCTTATTGCATATGGTTTTTGCCACTTTCGGGTATACTTACCGCTTTTGTATATAAGAAATACGGCGGTGAGTCCTCAAAAGGCAACAATCTTATAATTCAGAGTGCAAACGAGGGTGTAAAAGTACCTAAAAGGCTTGCAGTTCTTACATTCTTCTTTACACTGCTGACACACTTTTCGGGCGGCTCGGCAGGCAGAGAGGGCACTGCCGTTCAAATCGGCGGCACTCTTACAAGCAATGTTGCCGACAAGTTTGGATTTAAAAAAAAGGACAGAAAAACTATCATTTTAAGCGGATTAAGTTCGGCATTCGGCTCCGTATTCGGCACTCCGCTTGCAGGTGCATTCTTCGGTATGGAAGTTTGCTGCATAGGTCAGCTTTCAGCAAGCGCTGTTATTCCATGCTTTTTATCATCTTATCTGGCAAATGCTGTTACGCTTTTGCTCGGCGCAACACACGAAGTACATACTATCGCAAGCGTTCCTAACTTTGATTTTAAACTTATATTGATATTTGTTTCCGCATCTGTATTTTTCGGACTTCTCGGAAAATTATTTGCTCTTGCGGTCAAATATTTAAAATTATTATACGCAAAAATTTTTAAAAATACCGTTCTCTCAGCATTGGCAGGCTCTGTTGTTGTCACATTGCTAATCATTTTATTAAATCTCAACAAATATGAAGGACTTAGCACTTGGCAACAAACAACCGCATTCGAGGGCAATGCAAATTGGTACGATATGCCCGTAAAATTCATTTTGACAACGCTCACACTCGGAGCAGAATTTCAAGGCGGTGAAGTAACTCCGTTGTTTGACATAGGGGCGTCATTCGGCGGCTGGTATGCAAATTTATTCGGCATTGAACCGAGTTTTCTTGCGGCAATTGGCTTAATCTGCGTGTTCGGTTCTGCCGCAAACACACCGATTACCACAATTATGCTCGGTATTGAGCTTTTCGGCGCCGAAGCCGTGCCTTATTTTGTATTTGCAAGTCTGATAAGTTTTATAGCGTCGGGCAAATCGGGAATTTACTCTTCACAGGAAAGAAAGCTAAGTAAAAATCTGTTTTCAGCAAAGGCTGATTTTTCCGAATAAATATGATACAATATAAAAAGAAATAATCGGAGGTGCTGTATGAAAATTTTAGTTGTTTTTACAGGCGGAACTATAGGCAGCTGCTACAATGACGGTGTAATTTCTCCCGATTCAAACACCCGTTACAAGTTAATCGAAATGTACAAACAAAACGGAGGTTATGCTGAATTCGATGCGGTCTCTCCTTACACGGTACTTAGCGAAAACTTAAACGGCGAGTATTTTAATTTACTTTATAATTCCGTCAAAGAAAATATAAATAATTATGACGGCATCATTGTTACCCACGGTACAGATACACTGCAATACACTTCCGCTGTGCTTTCTTATATGTTCGGCTTGTGTAATACTCCTATTGTGCTTGTGTCTGCAAATTATCCGCTCGAGAGCGAAAAATCAAACGGACTCGAGAATTTTTCCGCTGCCGTGGATTTCATTAAATCAGGCAATAATAAAGGTGTATTTGTCGCATACAAAAATAACGGCGAGCATGCAAACATTCACCGTGCCTCTCGCCTGCAAAAACACCTTGCTTATTCGGATAAAATCGAAAGCGTTAATAATATTTACTATGGTGAAATCATTAACGGCAATTTTATTAAGAATATCAATTATACAGAAAAGCAAGATGAAATAAAATTTGAGAATATGCCTGTTTTCAAATCAACTTCCCCTGTACTTAAAATTACACCGTATGTGGGAATGGCTTATCCGCAGCTTAATAAAAATATTAAAGCCGTATTGACGGAAAGCTATCATTCGGGAACTGTAAATACCGCAAGCAAAGATTTGGAGAAATTCTGCAATACAGCCAAACAATTTAACATTCCTGTATTTTTAACAGGCAGTGAGACAGGATTTTTTTACGAAAGCAAAGAACTTTATTCAAAATTAGGCATTCAGGTACTCCCTACTGTCACTCCTATTTCTGCTTATATTAAGCTATGGATATTATGCGAAAACAATGTCAAAGACATTTATAAAGCCTTTTCAAAATCCATCGGCGGAGATATATTATAAATCTATAAACATAAAACTACAGCACCGATAAAGTGATGTGACCTCCAAACAGTTAGATTCTTAGTCTGACTGTTTGGGGACAACTCAAAAAAGCGGTGCTGTTTTGATGTGCGTTATGCCAAAAGGGCCGACACAATTTCTCGTGTCGACCCTCTCGGTTTATGTGAATTAAAAAGGATAGGTAATTTTAATAGGATTACTCAATATCCTGCATTGCATCGTAACCAGTTTCACCGGTTCTTACTTTTACAACATCTTCAACATCATAAATGAAGATCTTGCCGTCACCGATATGACCTGTATAGAGTGCCTTTACAGCGGCATCTACAACAGCCTTTACAGGAACTTTGCAAACTACGATTTCTACCTTCATCTTAGGAAGGAGATTACTTTCAATAGCAACACCACGGTAATACTCTGCCTTACCCTTTTGAGCGCCGCAACCGAGTACCTGTGATACTGTCATACCTGTAATACCGAGTTTATCCATTTCTTCCTTGAGTGCCTCAAGTTTTGACTGCTTAAGGAGAATATCTATCTTAGTAATCTTTGTACCGTCGGTAGCCATATCATACTTGCCTGCAAGCTGAACAGGAACTGCCTTAGTTACAGGAACATTGCCCTCAACATCAAATGTTTCGTCAAGTGAAGCTGTACCAACACCGATTGGCATAAAGTCTGCATATGCGCTTACAAGACCGTGCTCGCAAATATCAAGACCCTTCATTTCTTCTTCCTTAGTTACACGAAGACCGATTGTCTTTTTGATTACTGTAAATACGATGATCATACAAACAACTGTCCAAGCGGCTACACAAAGGATACCGAGAGCCTGCTTACCGAGCTGTGCAAAACCGCCGCCGTAGAAAAGACCTGTGATACCGTCCTGACCGTTGCCTGTTGCAAAAAGACCTACTGCAAGGCCGCCCCACATACCGTTTACGCCATGTACTGAGAATGCACCAACCGGGTCATCTATCTTGAGTTTAATATCAACAAATTCTACTGCAACTACTACGAGGATACCTGAAACAATACCGATGATTGCAGAACCGATAGCATCAACATCTGCACAACCTGCTGTTACTGCAACAAGACCTGCAAGTGAAGCGTTAAGACACATTGAAACATCAGGCTTACCGTTCTTAATCCAAGTAAAGAGCATACATGTTACTGTAGCAACAGCCGGAGCGATTGTTGTTGTAAGAAGGATCTGACCGAGTCTTGAACCGTCTTCTGCAGCAGCACCGTTAAAGCCGTACCAAGCAAACCAAAGAATGAATACACCTAAAGCACCGAGTGTGATGCTGTGACCCGGGATAGCGTTTACCTTACCGTTTTTGCCATACTTACCGATACGAGGTCCGAGAATGATTGCGCCTACAAGAGCAGAGATACCGCCAACCATATGAATTACGATTGAACCTGCAAAGTCAATACAACCGAGCTGTGCAAGCCAACCCTGGCCGTTCCATACCCAACCTGCCTCGATAGGATAAACAACCAATGAAATTACTGCACTGTAAACACAGTATGCAGAGAACTTTGTACGCTCTGCCATAGAACCGGAAACAATTGTTGCGGCTGTAGCACAGAATACAAGCTGGAATACAAATGAGTTCCAATCAAAGCTTGCCCAATCTGTAAACATTGTAAGATTAGGAACGCCGATGAAACCTGCAATATAGTTTTCCGACATCATAAGTCCAAAACCAAGCAAACTGAATACTACTGTACCGATACAGAAGTCCATCAGGTTTTTCATAATGATATTACCGGCGTTTTTCGCTCTTGTAAAACCGGTTTCTACCATCGCAAAACCACATTGCATAAAGAATACGAGCAAGGCGCCTATCATATACCATACGCCTGTACTGCCAAAAATCATTTCTGCCATATAGATCTCCCCTTTTTTAAAATAACAAAAATGGCGTGTACCAAACAGTTTTTGTCTGTTCGTTACACGCCATTGTGTCACCAAATTGAAAATTTAAAAATCAGTCAATCGATCATACACCGTAAAGCATTTCGCCGTATGAAGGATATGGCCAGTAATCAGCGGCTGTTTCTGTTTCCATAGCGTCGCCGATTGCACGAAGTTCAGTCATTACCGAGAATACGCTCTCTCTGTAATACTTAGCATAAGCAAGAACATCGCCCTCATATTCGCTTGCGCCGATAACAGCGTTCTCAAGCTCTGCTGTCTTTTTGCTGAAGCAAACAAGTTTGTTTGAAAGACTTGTAATGAGGTCTTCCTCAACTGATGTTGGGATTGCGTCTGAAAGAGCTTTCTTAGCAAGCGCTGTATCTGTAAGCTCTCTTACATATGAAGTAACGGCAGGAATCATATCTTTTTTAGCCATATCAATCATTGTAAGTGCTTCGATATTGATAATCTTAGCATAGTTTTCAAGCTCAATCTCATATCTTGCATGAATTTCATCTACAGAATAAATCTTGTTCTTTGTAAAGAGGTCAATATTCTTCTGATCAATGTAATGCTCAACTGCATCAGGAAGTGATTTAAGGTTAAGAAGACCTCTCTTCTCTGCCTCTTCAACCCATTCAGGTGCATAGTTGTTGCCGTTGAAGATAATTGCCTGATGCTCTGTAAATGTCTTTTTAATAAGAGCCTTAACCGCTGCGTCAAGATCGGATGCGTCTTTCAACTCATCATAGAACTCTGAAAGTTCCTCGGCAACCATTGTGTTAAGCATTATGTTAGGACAAGCAATGTTGAGAGCCGAACCGAGTGCTCTGAACTCAAACTTGTTACCTGTGAAAGCAAACGGTGATGTTCTGTTACGGTCTGATGTGTCTTTCTTGAAGTCAGGAAGAACATCAACACCTGTTGACATCTTAACCTTGCCCTTGCTTATATACTCTGTACCGTTGATGATTGATTCAACCAATGCGCCGAGGTCATCACCGAGATACATTGAAATGATTGCAGGCGGTGCTTCGTTAGCGCCAAGACGATGGTCGTTACCTGCCGATGCAACAGAGATTCTTAAAAGATCCTGATACTCATGTACAGCCTTTACGATAGCTGCAAGGAAGAGCTGGAACTGAATATTGTTTTCAGGTGTTTTACCCGGATCGAGGAGGTTTTCGCCTGTATTAGTAGAAATTGACCAGTTGTTGTGCTTACCTGAACCGTTTACACCTGCAAAAGGCTTTTCGTGAAGGAGGCAAACAAGGCCGTGCTTTTCAGCAATCTTCTTCATAACTTCCATTGTAAGTTCGTTGTGGTCGGTTGCGATATTTGTAGTTGTAAAAATAGGAGCAAGCTCGTGCTGTGAAGGAGCAACCTCGTTGTGCTTTGTCTTAGCGAGGATACCGAGTTTCCAAAGCTCGTTGTCAAGGTCTGCCATGAAAGCGGCAACTCTTGTCTTGATTGCGCCGAAGTAATGGTCGTCAAGTTCCTGTCCTTTAGGAGCTTTTGCACCAAAGAGTGTTCTTCCTGTGTAGATAAGGTCTTTTCTCTGGTCATAAACATCTTTATCTATAAGGAAGTATTCCTGCTCAGGACCAACTGTTGTTGTAACTCTCGTAACATCTGTTTTGCCGAGAAGATTAAGAACTTTGCAAGCCTCTGTGCTGATTCTCTCCATTGAACGAAGAAGAGGTGTTTTCTTATCGAGGACCTCACCTGTGTATGAACAGAATGCTGTAGGAATGTAAAGTGTACCGTCCTTAGCAAAAGCATATGAAGTCGGGTCCCAAGTTGTATAACCTCTTGCCTCAAAAGTAGCACGAATACCGCCGCTTGGGAAAGAAGATGCATCAGGCTCGCCCTTTACAAGCTCTTTACCTGAAAACTCCATGATAACCTGACCGTCACCGTTCGGTGTGATAAAGCTGTCATGCTTTTCTGCTGTGATACCTGTCATTGGCTGGAACCAGTGTGTATAGTGTGTGCAGCCCTTTTCGATAGCCCAATCTTTCATTGCGCTTGCAACTACATTAGCTACGCTCTCGTCGAGAGGCTCACCATTCTGGATTGTTTTCTTAAGTGCCTTGTAAGTAGCCTTAGGAAGACGCTCAAGCATCATTTGATCGTTAAATACCATACTGCCAAATAATTCAGGAACTTTTGCCATTTTAATCTCTCCTATCCGTTTTTAATGAAATCATTTTTTAGAAAACAAAAAGGCACTGCGAACCTTTCGGCTCACAGCGCCCTTGCTGTTTGTCATTGACTGTAGTATAAACCCTTTTGCGTTATTTGTCAATAGCTTTTTTAAAATTTTTTCAAAAAATATTTCAGCTTTTGCAAGTTTAAGTAATTTTCCTGCACTTATTTCACTTTTAAGCATTAGTTTATTGATTTTTGGTCGGGTTTCTTACAAAATATGAAAGTTTGTTATAAAAAAGTTGCATTTTTCTATTGACAACTATAGTAACAGGCTATATAATAAAGTTATTGAAAATGTGCTGATTTGCGACAGCATATTCCAAAGCATACATTTTACATATAATTAATATGTTTTAGCAAAAATATAAAATGTATTTAACAGCTCAATCCATTTATCGTACTCCATTTACTATACTATATTATATTATATAGTATGCTGTGTAGAACAAATGTTGAAGAATTGAGCGGGAAAGGGTGAATTAAATTGGAACAAATCTCAAACAGACAAGACTTTAAGGGACTTTACTCTCCTCAGTTTGAGCACGACAACTGCGGTATAGGTGCGGTTGTAAACATTAACGGTATCAAAACTCACGATACGGTTGCAAATGCTCTTACTATAGTAGAAACCCTTGAGCACAGAGCAGGTAAAGACGCCGAAGGCAAAACAGGTGACGGCGTAGGTATTTTGCTCCAGATTTCACACAAGTTTTTCAAAAAAGTAGCCCAGAGAGATCTTGGAATCAAGCTTCTTGCGGAGAGAGATTATGCTGTAGGTATGTTCTTCTTCCCTCAAAACGAGCTTGCAAGAAATCAGGCTAAAAAAATGTTTGAAATTATTGCGGAAAAAGAAGGACTTGAGATTCTCGGTTGGAGAAATGTTCCTTCAAACCCTGATATACTCGGCAAACGAGCAGTAGAATGTATGCCTCATATTATGCAATGCTTTATCAAGCGTCCGAAAGGCGTTAAGAAAGGCTTGCCTTTTGACCGTAAACTTTATGTTGCAAGACGAGTATTTGAGCAGAGCAACGAAGATACATATGTAGTTTCTCTCTCAAGCAGAACTATTGTATATAAAGGTATGTTCCTTGTAGGCGAGTTAAGAAGATTCTTTACAGACTTGCAGGATCCTGATTATGAATCTGCAATCGCTATGGTTCACTCAAGATTCTCTACCAATACAAACCCAAGCTGGCAGAGAGCGCATCCAAACAGAATGATTGTTCACAACGGTGAAATCAATACAATCAGAGGCAACGCAGACAAAATGCTTGCCCGTGAAGAAACAATGAAGTCGGAGCACCTCAAAGGCGACCTCGACAAGGTTATCCCTGTTGTAAATACTGAAGGTTCGGACTCCGCAATGCTCGACAACACTCTTGAATTTTTGGTAATGAGCGGTATGGAATTACCTCTTGCCGTTATGATTACAATTCCGGAGCCGTGGGACAGAAACCACACAATTTCTCAGAAAAAGAAAGATTTTTACCAGTACTACGCTACAATGATGGAACCCTGGGACGGCCCTGCATCAATTCTTTTCTCTGACGGTGATATTATGGGTGCGGTACTTGACAGAAACGGTCTTCGTCCGTCAAGATACTACATTACAGATGACAACAACCTTATCCTTTCATCAGAAGTCGGTGCACTTCCTATTGACCCCGCAAAGATTGTCACTAAGGAAAGACTTCGTCCCGGTAAAATGCTCCTTGTAGATACTGTACAGGGCAAACTTATCGACGATGACGAGCTTAAGGAATATTATGCGTCAAAACAGCCGTACGGCGAATGGCTTGACAGCAACCTTGTTCGTCTTAAAGACCTCAAGATTCCGAATGTAAAGGTTGAGGAACATTCTTATGACGAAAGGCAGCGCCTCCAGAAAGCGTTTGGTTATACATATGAAGAGGTTATGACATCTATCCTACCTATGGCTAAAAATGCAAGCGAGCCGATTTCGGCAATGGGTACAGACAGTCCTCTTGCCGTACTTTCAAAAGAGCCGCAGCCGCTTTTCAACTACTTTAAGCAGCTTTTCGCACAGGTTACAAACCCACCTATTGATGCAATTCGTGAGGAAGTTGTAACATCAACAACAATTTATATCGGCGAGGACGGCAACATTCTTGAAGAAAAGCCCGAAAACTGTAAGGTAATTAAGATTCATAATCCAATTCTTACTTCTACGGATATTCTTAAAATCAAAAATATGCATATCAACGGCTTTAAGGTTGCCACCGTTCCGATTCTTTATTATAAAAACACAAGCCTTAAAAAGGCTATCAACAGACTTTTTATTGAAACAGACAAGGCTTTCAGCGAGGGTGCAAACATCATCATCCTCTCGGACAGAGGCGTTGACGAAAACCACCTTGCTATTCCGTCATTGCTTGCGGTTTCGGCAGTTCACCAGCACCTAGTTGTTACCAAGAAAAGAACATCATGCGCTATCATTCTTGAAAGCGGTGAGCCGAGAGAGGTACATCATTTTGCTACACTTCTTGGCTACGGTGCAAGTGCTATTAACCCATACCTTGCGCAGGAAACTATCCACGAGCTTATCGCAGATGACCTTCTCGACAAGGATTACTATGCGGCTGTTAATGACTACAATGATGCTATTCTTCATGGCATAGTTAAGATTGCATCTAAAATGGGTATTTCAACAATCCAGTCATACCATGGCTCACAAATTTTCGAGGCAATCGGTATCGGCAAGGATGTTATTGACAATTACTTTACAGGCACAGTCAGCAGAATAGGCGGTATCACATTAAAAGATATCGAAAAGAATGTTGACAGACTTCATACTTCCGCATTTGACCCACTCGGACTTAACACAAACCCTGAACTCGAATCAAGAGGCAGTCATAAGTTCAGAAGCGGTAAGGAAGAACACCTCTACAACCCACAGACAATTTATATGCTCCAGCAGTCAACAAGAACAGGCGACTATGAGCTTTATAAGAAATATTCGCATATGATTTCAGAGGAAATGGACCCTGTTAATATCAGAGGACTTTTCGATTTTAACTATGCCGAAACTCCTGTTCCGATTGATGAAGTTGAAAGCGTTGATTCTATCGTTCGCAGATTTAAAACAGGTGCTATGTCTTACGGCTCAATTTCTCAGGAGGCACACGAGGCACTCGCTATTGCGATGAACAGACTTCATGGCAAGTCAAACTCAGGCGAGGGCGGTGAAAGTCTTGAAAGACTCCTTACAAAGGGCACAGCCGACAACCGTTGCTCCGCTATCAAGCAGGTTGCGTCGGGCAGATTCGGTGTAACTTCAAAGTACCTCACATCTGCCGATGAAATTCAGATTAAAATGGCACAGGGTGCTAAGCCGGGCGAGGGCGGACATCTTCCGGGCAAAAAGGTATATCCTTGGATTGCAAAGACAAGACACTCCACACCGGGTGTATCTCTTATCTCCCCTCCTCCTCACCACGATATTTATTCAATTGAAGACCTTGCACAGCTTATTTATGACCTTAAAAATGCTAACACAGACGCAAGAATTTCCGTAAAACTTGTTTCTGAATGTGGTGTAGGTACGGTTGCCGCAGGTGTTGCAAAGGCAGGCGCAGGCGTTATCCTTATTTCGGGTTATGACGGCGGTACAGGTGCTGCTCCGAGAAGCTCAATCTATAATGCAGGTCTTCCATGGGAACTCGGTCTTGCCGAAGCTCATCAGACACTTATTATGAATGACCTTAGAAACAAGGTTGTTATTGAAACAGACGGTAAGCTTATGAACGGCAGAGATGTTGCGATTGCCGCAATTCTCGGTGCAGAAGAATACGGTTTTGCCACTGCCCCACTCGTAACACTCGGCTGTGCTATGATGAGAGTATGTAACCTTGATACTTGCCCATTTGGTGTTGCTACCCAGAACCCAGAACTTAGAAAGAGATTTATGGGTAAGCCTGAATATGTAATGAACTTTATGCGTTTTGTTGCGCAGGAGTTAAGAGAGTATATGTCTAAGCTCGGCGTAAAAACTATTGATGAGCTTGTCGGCAGAATTGACCTTATTAAGAGAAAAGACAATATTGAGGGTCAGGCAGCCGAAGTTGACCTTTCAAATATTCTCAACACTGACTTTGTTTCAAATAAGATTGAATATAAAAAGAAAAATCTTTATGACTTTAAGCTTGATTCTACACTTGACGAAAAGGTACTCTTAAAGGAATTTAAGTCTAACCTTGCAAACGGTAAGAGCAAGACAATTACTGTTGATGTTAAGAATACAGACCGTTCATTCGGTACAATTCTCGGTTCTGAAATCACAAAAGCGTTTGACGATAAGCTTGAAGACGATACATTTAAAATTATATGTAATGGTTCTGGCGGACAGAGTTTTGGTGCTTTCATTCCAAAGGGACTTACACTTGAGCTTGTCGGCGACAGCAACGACTACTTTGGTAAAGGTTTGTCAGGCGGTAAACTTATTGTATATCCTCCAAAGGGCTCAACCTTTAAGGCTGAAAATAATATCATCATCGGTAATGTTGCTTTCTACGGTGCTACAAGCGGTAAAGCATTTATCAACGGTGTTGCAGGTGAGCGTTTCTGTGTAAGAAACTCCGGTGCCGTAGCAGTTGTTGAGGGTGTAGGCGACCACGGCTGTGAATATATGACAGGCGGCAGAGTTGTAGTTATAGGTAAAACAGGTAAAAACTTCGCCGCAGGTATGTCGGGCGGTGTAGCTTATGTGCTTGACGAGGACAGAGATCTTTATACAAAGCTTAATAAAGAAATGGTACTCTTCTCCGAAGTTAAAGAAAAGTACGATATTATAGAGCTTAAATCCCTCATTGAGGAACACACAGCCGCAACAGGCTCAACTAAGGGTAAAGAAATTCTTGATAACTTTGACGAGTATCTTCCAAAGTTCAAGAAAATCGTTCCTCACGATTACAAAGAAATGATGTCTGCGATTGCTTCTATGGAAGAAAAAGGTCTTAGCAGTGAACAGGCTCAAATTGAAGCATTCTATCAGATTATCAACAATAAGTAAGGAGGGCACACAATAATGGGAAAGCCAACAGGTTTTATGGATTATAATCGTGAAGATGCCGAGGCATTTTCAGTCAAAGAAAGAATACAAAACTATAATGAATTTCACACACCTTTAAGCAAAAAGGATCAGGAAAAGCAGGGCGCAAGATGTATGGAGTGCGGTGTTCCGTTCTGTCAGGCAGGTATGCAGATTGGCAATGCATTCTCCGGCTGTCCTCTTAACAATCTTATCCCTGAATGGAATGACCTTATTTTCAAAGGTTGTTGGGAACAGGCATATAACAGACTTAAAATTACAAATAACTTCCCGGAGTTTACCTCCCGTGTCTGCCCTGCCCTTTGCGAAAAGGCTTGCACTTGCGGTGCTAACGGTGATGCTGTTACCGTAAGAGCAAACGAGTACGGCATTATCGAAAATGCTTACGAACAGGGACTTGCAGAGGCAAATCCTCCAAAGGTAAGAACAGGTAAAAAAATTGCAATCATCGGCTCAGGTCCTTCGGGACTTGCCGCCGCTGACCAGCTCAATCAGAGAGGTCACTCTGTTACTGTATTCGAGCGTTCCGACCGTGTAGGCGGTTTGCTTATGTACGGTATTCCGAATATGAAACTTGAAAAAGAAGTTATCGACCGTAAAATTTCTATTATGAAAGAAGAGGGCGTTGAATTTAAAACAGGCGTCAATGTAGGCAAAGATGTAAAAGCTAAAAAATTGCTTGACGAATACGACAGAGTTATACTCTGCTGCGGCGCATCCAACCCAAGAGATATTAAGGTTAAAGGCAGAGAAGCTAAAGGCATTTACTTTGCTGTTGATTTTCTTAAATCAACTACTAAAGCATTGCTTGACAACGGCTTAAAGGACGGCACTTATATTTCCGCTAAAGGTAAAAATGTTATGGTTATCGGCGGTGGTGATACAGGTAACGACTGTGTCGGAACAAGTATTCGTCACGGCGCTAAATCAGTTCTCCAGCTTGAGATGATGCCAAAATTACCCGACAAGCGTACTGCCGACAATCCATGGCCGCAGTGGCCGAGAGTTTGTAAAACAGACTACGGTCAGGAAGAGGCTATTGAGGTATTCGGTCATGACCCAAGAGTTTATCAGACAACGGTAAAAGAATTTATCTCCGATGACAAGGGCAACCTTAAGGGAGCTGTTCTTGTTAAGTTAAAGCCTGAAAAGGACGAAAAGACAGGCAGACTTATGATGAAAGAAGTCGAGGGTTCGGAATACACTGTTGATGTTGAGCTTGTACTCATTGCGGCAGGTTTCTTAGGTTCGGAAAGTTATGTTACAAAAGCATTTGGCGTTGAAGTAAACGCAAGAACAAATGTGGCAACCGCAGAAGGCTCTCACGCAACAAATGTTAAAAATGTATTTACAGCCGGAGATATGCACAGAGGACAGTCACTTGTAGTATGGGCAATTCGTGAAGGCAGAGATGTTGCCAAAGAGGTTGATTTAAGCCTTATAGGTTACACAAATCTTTAATGTATATAATTAAATCTTCCATTATCTAAATGCACAACGGTTTTTAATCGTTGTGCATTTGCTTTTTATGATTATAAGAGTGAAACATTGATTATCTTTAGTTTTTTAGCAAACTACTTTGCTAAGTGATTATAAAGGTTCTTTATCAAAAGTTGGGGTAAATTATGGTTTAGCTAAATAATTTTAAAATTTAGGTCAAGCCTTTTTAAAGGCTTGCGGGTTTGGGCAGCGCCCATAAAATCTTCCGATACAACAATTTATCAGGCGC
>OGXJ01001911.1_pt1 | contig 14749 bp, 10 predicted proteins | sample 1576231 | NCBI WGS metagenome assembly OGXJ01 (sample SAMEA3541539, study PRJEB24748) | human gut metagenome | biome: human gut; feature: human-associated habitat; material: faeces | place: China | collected 2012
CTGGATGGCACGCAACAGCATCTGCTGTGTTTCCAAAGAGAGGTTGCCTATCTCGTCAAGGAACAGCGTGCCGCCGTCGGCTTCCCTGAAATACCCGTCCTTGTCGGAAACGGCTCCCGTAAACGCGCCCTTCACATGCCCGAACAAGTCCGACTTGGCCTGTTCGGGGGAGAGTGTGCCGCAGTCCACCGGAATGAACGGCTTGTCTTTCACCCGGCTGTAATCATGTACCATCCGGGCAAGATGCTCCTTGCCCGTGCCGTTTTCACCCAATATCAGCACGCCTATACGTGTCGGGGCTACCATACGGATGCTCTTCTTGATGCTCTGGAAGGCCGTTCCTTCCCGTTTGAAGACAGGTGTCCGGACATCTTTCTTCCGTTCCTGCTCTTGGAACAAGGAGCGTATGAGCGGCAGAAGCTTGTCCTCCACCAGTATCTTGGGCAGGTAATCCGCCGATCCGAGCTTCATGCTCTCCACCGCCGTATGCACTTCGGCGTAATCGGTCATGACAATGAACGGCTGTCCCATGCCCGCATCCCGCATTTGGCGCAACAGTCCGATACTCTCGCCGTCGGGCAGGCGCAGGTCGGCAAGGATTATGTCGTCTTCCTCACAGCCTGCCAGTAGCTTCCTTGCAGAAGACAGACTGCCGGCACTGCGGGTATGAAACCCGTTTTTCTCCAGAAGGGTACACACATAGGTGCTGTACACGGGATTGTCCTCAACCACGATTATCCTGCCCATCGTACTTCCTCCTTTCTTCCTTTGCCAGCCGTATGATATTGTCTCCCGTTTCAAGTATTCCCATGACGGCTTCGTGTATCTTCTTCTCGTCGGGGCCACTTTCTGCCAGCAGAGCCTGCAATTTATGCAGGGGTGCTTCCGTGCGCAGCACCATCCATGAGCTTCTCAGGTGGTGTATCCAATGGCGTAAGGCTTCCGTATCTTTCCGTTCTGCGGCTTCTCTTACAGCCTGCATTTCTTCCATTGTGGATTCTGCCAGCCTGTCAAGCAGGACGCTTTCGTTTCCACAAGAAAGCAGTGTGGAAAAATCCGGCTTTACGGCTTCCGCACGTGTAATGATACAACCTGCACATGTCTCCATAAGTTCCTGCATGGAGAATGGCTTGAGAAGGACTCCGGAGAATCCCATGCCGGTGAGTTCTTCCTTGCCGTAGCCCGTTGAAGCGGTAGCCACGACCACCGGCATATCCTTTGAGTTGCCCACATTGGACGAGCGTAACAGTTCCAGTACCTTATAGCCGCTTGTCTCCGGCATTTTCAGGTCGGTTATCAACAGGTCATAATCACGGCTACGTATGTATTCCATTAGGTCACTGACGTTGCTTACTGTATCGCAGCGGACACCGTTCCTTGCAAACATTTCCTTCATCATGGAAAGCAGGGATTCGTTGTCGTCAAGGGCTATCACCGAGAAAGACACTTCGGAATAATAAATCGGCATTGTTTTGGCAATCTGCTCCGGTATATTGTCCGCAGTGCTCATTGGAAGCACCACTGTGAAACGCGTGCCTTTTCCTTTGATGCTTTCCACGGCGACTGTACCCCGGAGCATATTGACGATACGCTGCACGATGGATAGTCCGAGACCGAAACCGTCCTGTGAGGCGGCGTTCGGCAACTGCTCGAAGGCATTGAATATGCGTGCCTGCTCCTCGCTGTTCATTCCGCTGCCGGTATCTTCCACAATAAGATACAGTTTTCCATCCCCATAGTGCATTTTCAAGGTGACACTGCCCGTCTCGGTGAACTTGACCGCATTTGAGAGCAGGTTGTCGCCAACCTGCATGAGCCGTTCCCTGTCACCGAAAAGCACCTCGTCCTTTTCGGATTCTACGGACAGTTTGAGACCTTTATTACCGGCAAGCGGCGTAAACTCGGCTTGCAAGGTATCAGATACGCTCCGCAGGGAGAACGGGACGGAATTTGCCTGTTCCTTGCCATTGTCAAGACGGAAATAACCGAGCATCGTGCCCAACATGGAAACCATGCGGTGGGAGGTCAGAAGGGCTTTCCGGGCATAATCCTGGGATATGCCGGTGTCCGTTTCATTCACTGCCATCTCCGCATAACCGATAATGACGGACAGCGGTGTGCGCAGCTCATGTGTGATGGTCTGCATGATCCTGTGACGGTTGGAGATAAGCTCCTCGTTCGCCTTGACCGATTGCTGCAATTTTACCACATGTTCTTCCAGTTCTTTCCTATTGGCTGCTTTCTCCTTGATGTCCCGGTGTATTTTCAGGTAGGAGAAGACAAGCAGGAGAATAGCTGACACGACAAGTCCTGTAACGGTCATAACGGAGCGTTCGTAGGAGGATTGGAGCTCTTCTTGCTTCTGTTGGAACGCCTTTTCCGTCTGTTCGTCAAGAGCGGTAATCAAGGTGTACAGCCTGCCGTTCAGTTCCTTGTTCCGTATGCGCAGGCTGTCCGTGTAATCGTCGAGGTCTTCCTGCCGTTCCTGTTGCATGGAAATCAGCCGCTCGTTCAGGCTGTGCAGGGCATTGGGGGATGCCGGCATTTGTACGGTCTCCTTTTTGCCGAACAGTCCGGCAAGACCTTTTTTCTTGCGTGTGACAGTTTGTGTGCGTGTAGCCTGCCGGGTTACGGAGGGCAGGCTGTTGAGAAGTAGGCTGTCCGCCTCGTCCTGACGGTGTACCGCCTGCATGATGCCATACAGGTGTTCCTCCTTCTGCTTCAATAATAGACAGAGCGTGTCCAACTGTTCAGAACGGACAAATTCCCTGCAAGGGGACTTCAAACGTTGAAGTAGGCTGTCCACACGAAGACGGTATGCCTTGTACTTTTCGTAGTCATCCATAGTCCATGCGATGACTGACTCACCGTATGTGGATAGTGTGGTAATCCGGCGATGGGCGGTATTTATATCACGCTGAATCTGTTGGATCTCCACCGTTTTCTTCTCTAAAGTTTCTAATTGTGTACGCTCATATATCATGATAGCAGCCATACTTCCAATGACTGCTATCAATATGATGTAACCAAAAAGTATCCTGTGTTGTAGCAATAATTTCATCTTAATAATCTATTGTATAATGCAATAATTATAATGTAATCATAAACGAGGACCCTAAAGCAAGCATATTCATATGTTCATTACTGTTTTTGTTATGTGGTGAGAGTAAATTATAGTCAAGGAAAAATTTGACTCCATAATGTTCTTTTGCTTTGAATGTCAAAGAGACTCCGCTTCCTATACAAAAGCCATTTCTTGCAGGGACAAATCGATCGGTCAGTTTTAATTGCGGATAATGCACATAACCACCCAAAAGTTTGCTACCCACTAACCAACGTGATGATAAAGGATAAGAAAAGTAAGCTCCACCGCATAAAGACATTATATCAAAAGAGTTGCTTTCTGCCTGGTCATTATTAACTATTATCGAAGTATTTGAAACCGTAAAACGTCCGCCCAATCCTACGTATGGATTAAAAAAATATGCGCCCTCAATGCCGGCTGCACTCCCTGACGAAGTCCTAAATTCTGTTTGTTCGTCAATATCATAACCGCTTAACGGAACATTCAGCCCGAGGTACAAACTGAGAAAAGATGGTTTGTCCATTCGATTGAATGTATTTTCATTTGTAAATCGGTTTATTCCTTTGTCTTTGAATATCAGATCTGCAAGGTAATAACCGATCTCTGTCGAAAGGATGCCTATGCCTGCGCCGGTCAGCACATCGCTCAACCAATGCTTGTTGTTTGCCATCCGCATCACCCCCGTAGCGGTAGCCATGCCATATGCCCCGACACCGATCCACGGGCTTTTATGTCCGTACTCCTTATTAAACATGGTGGCGGTCATAAATGCCGTGGCGGTATGTCCGGAAGGAAAGGAATGGTGGTTGGAACCGTCCGGACGCTCGACATTGGTTGTGCGTTTCAGCGTGTTCACCACACTTCCCATAAGGATGGCGGAAAAAGCATCGGAGGCAATCATCCTTCCCCATGAGCTGCGGCTTTGCACACCGGCCGCTTTCATACCGAGCATTATCACGGCAGGGGCATACTGCATATAATCGTCCGCATGGCGGCTGAACCGGGGTAGATAATCATTGCGCAGGCTCCGGAAATGGTCGTCCTCACTTTTTACAATCAGACCACCGAGAACCAGCGGAACGCCAATATATGTCATTTGATAAAACCGGGAGGACGAGAACCTATCAAGTCTTTTGCTGAAACTATTTGTCACATGGATAGGTAAACTATCACTCCTTTCTGTGTTCAGGCTATCTGTCGGATTTTGGGCCGACAAGAGGGCAAAACTGTAAATACTGACGATACATAGTGCTATTTTTTTCATGCTGCCATCATCTTTTTGATTTATGGCAGCAAAGATACCGGGTGACTTTGGGGAAAGTTTGAAGATTTACAGAAATATCACCGTAAACTCATGTTTTCCATCAGTATAGGCGTATGAAATCTTCCAGCCGTGATAATCGCATACGGCCTTGACGATGGAGAGTCCGAGACCGTTGCCTGTCGTTTTTTCCGACGGGCGATAGAAACGGTTGAATATCTGGTCGGCATCCAGCGCCGCGTCGTCGGACGTATTGGATATTGTCAGTCGGTCGTCCGACAAGGATACGGTTATTTCCCCGCCGGTTTTATTGTGGCGCACGGCATTCACGACGAGATTGTTTACCATACCTTCCAACAAGGAACGGTTGGCCTTTATCGGCAAAGAGTCCGCTGAAAAGTTTTGCTTCAAGACCAATTCGCCGGAAAGGCTTTCGAGATAGGGCTGAAGTTCTTTTATCACCGTTACGACATCGACGGACTCCGTGCGGCTGAACTGGTTGTTCTCCATCTTAGCCAGCAGGAGCAGATTGCGGTTCAGACGCGACAAACGGTTGTTCATCTGGTATAAATCCTGTATGACGGCAGCCTGCCGTTCGGTCAGCTCCGGTTGTTGCAGTAACAGGTCGAGCTTGCTTTGGAATACGGCTAACGGGGTTTGCAGCTCATGCGAGGCGTTTTCCGTAAACTCTTTCTGTAACCGGTAGCTGTGAAGACTGTCTGTCATCAGCCTTTGCAGGGTGGTATTCAGTCTTGCAAATTCTTTGGTGTCGCTTTCCGCTAATTGTGGACATACTCCGTTTTCCAGCTTGAAATGTTCTATCGCCTCCAGTGTCTTGTCGAACGGTTGCCATAGCCGACCAGAGATGAAGCGCATCGTCAGCACGATAGCCACGCCCAATACGGTAACGATAAGTGCAAACTGGATCATGATACCATGCAGGATATCCTCTTCGAGGTCGAGGGCCGGAACCGGTTTCCCTTGCTGTACGGCTTCGATAATATCTATCATGTCCTCGACATAGAAGCTCTTGGTCAGCCAATAGAACAGAGGGGTTGCCAACAGCAGGAGTATTGCCACGCAGACAATGAATTGCGTGAGCGATTTGTACATCAGACTTTTCTTTTTCATAGTTCCGTCCATTTATAGCCCGTTCCATACACATTCCTGATACAGTCCTTACATCCCGCAACAGCGAGTTTCGCTTTCAGGTTCTTGATGTGTGTATAGACAAAATCGTGATTGTCCATCATGTCTGCCATCTCTCCGCTGAGATGTTCCGCCATGGCGCTCTTCGAGATGACACGGTCTTTATTGCCGATAAAAAACAACAGCAGCTCATATTCCGACTTGGTAAGTTCTATCGGCATTTCATTCGCTACAGCCGACTTGTTTAGCAAGTCGATCCGGACACCATTGCTTTCCAGTACATTGTTTGCCGAGAATTCCTTGCGGCGGATGATGGCGTAGATGCGCATGCTGAGTTCGGGCAGGTGGAAAGGCTTGGCAAGGTAGTCGTCCGCACCTATCTCCAATCCTTTCACTTTATCGCCCAGCGAGTCTTTGGCCGATACGATAATCACGCCTACCGAATTACGTTGCTTCCGAATGTCACGCAGGATGTCGAGACCGTTGCCGCCGGGCAGCATCAGGTCGAGCAGCACACAATCGTATTCATACATATTTACTTTCATTTTGGCATCGTTGTATGTGAAAGCCTGCTCGCACAGATATTTTTCACTGCTGAGGTAGGCTACGATGCTATCCGAAAGACTTCGTTCATCTTCTATAATCAATATCTTCATACTCTTTACTTTATTAACATTACAATACTACCACCCGTAATGAGCAATGCCCCGATGATAACCCGCAGGCTGACCGGCTCTTTCAGAAACAGAAAGGAGAGACAGATGGTAATCACCACGCTCAATTTGTCTATCGGCGCCACACGCGATACATCCCCTACCTGCAATGCCTTGAAGTAGAACAGCCACGAAAGGCCTGTGGCAGCACCGGACAGAATAAGGAATATCCATGTATGTCCACTGATGCCTTTAACCTCGGCCGTATGGTTTCCGGCAAAGACGATTCCCCAAGTGATAAACAAGATGACTGACGTCCGGATAGCGGTAGCCAGATCCGAATTGATCTCTTTTACCCCGACCTTGGCGAACACAGCCGTCAGCGCGGCAAAGAGGGCGGAAAGTAAAGCATAATATTTCCACATAACTATAATTTTATCGTTTGAATATACTCAAAAAGGCAGTCTTGCGCTTCACAATATGGATAATAGCGAATAGCCCCATCAAAAGCCCGATTTTATAATGCCACAACCCGATTCCGGAATTTGCTCCTTCCACCCCCAATAGGGCGATTCCCGTTATGACTGTAGCTACAAAAACGATGGAAATAGCAAGCGTTGTTTTGCTTTTCCTACCCAGTCCGTTCTTTAGGAGGGAACGGTACCATTTGCTGTGTGTCTTTATATGGCATGCGCCTGCAACCAGAAACAGTAGGCTCGCGATGACATGGGCTACTGCCCAGTTGTGCCATATTTCATGACTATCACCATGTCCGGCAAGATGAAATTCCAATCCGGTAAAGAACGATAAAATGGACAGCAGAAGCAAGCACCAATCTATAAGTAAAATCTTCGTTATCTTCATTGTTGTTCCTTTTTCTGAAATTATCCGCAAAATTAGTCATTTATCAATTGATAATTTTCTCTTTTATAAATTAATAGCATGATACTGGGCAATACCAACAACAGCAAGGGCAAACCGACGATAAACCCGCCAATAACGGCTACCGCCAACGGTTGCTGCATCTGTGCGCCGAGGCCGATACCGAGTGCCAATGGCATCAGGGCAAGTACGGCGCCGATAGCAGTCATCAGTTTGGGACGGATGCGCAGGGCGATGGCGTAATCTACAGCTTCGGACACATCGCCACCCGTGCGGCGGTTCATCCGGTACTGCCATACGGTGAAGATGGCATTCTCCGCAATGATGCCCACCACCATGATGATGCCCGTATAACTGCTTACGTTGAGCGGAACGCCCGTCAGCCACAAGGCCAGCAGACAGCCGCAGATGCCCAGTACAGAGATAAACAACACGGTGAGCGATATGAGCCATTCGCGGAAAAGGAACATCAACACAGCGAACACCAGCAAGACGGCGAGCGAGAGAATCATCATCAGCTCGCGGAAGGATTGCTGCTGTTCGGAGTAGGCTCCTCCGTAGGAAATGCTGTAGCCTGCCGGCAAGTGAAGTTGCGCATCAAGAGACGTTTGCAAGTCTGCTATCGTACTGCCCAAATCCCGGTTCTCCAGCCGGGCGGTAAGGGTGATGTTACTCTTCAGGTCTTCACGCCGCTGCTCTATCTCCCCCGGAATGACACGGACGTCGCAGAAAAAGCCGAGTGGACGGGTGCTGCCGTCGGGCAGGAATATGGGCTGCCGCTCCATCCATTCGGGAGAGTTGTCTGCGAAGTCCGTGAAGCGGAGCAAGATGCGACGCATCTGCTCGCCGTCCTGAACGGAACCTATTTGCAACCCGCCAGTCATGGCTGCCTGCGCGGGGTTCGGCTCGATCATATTGGCAGGCTGGCAAAGGGGAACGCCGCCCGTATGTGCCGTAAGCTGTTCCTGAAAATCGGTCAGCGAAATGCCGAATTGTGAAAGACGTTCCTGATTCGGGGTGAAGACTATCGAGGCTCCGGCGGGTATCAGTCCGTTGTCGATGTCCACAATGCCCGGTACGGCCTCCATGACTTTCTCCGCTTGTGCCGCCATCTTCTGCAAGGTTTCGTAATCGTTTCCGAATATCTTCACTTCGACGGGTTGCGCGGTACTCATCAAGTCGCCCAAAAGGTCGGCGATACGCTGCCCGAAGCCGATAGTCATCAACGGAACGGCTTGCGATATTTCCCGGCGCAGGTCGCTGATGACTTCAGGGGTACTTGTTTTCCGGTCCGTTTTCAATTGAATCAGATAGTCGCCGAAATTGCTCGGCCGTGTCTTGAAGGACATGCCGAGCGCCGTGCGGCGCGAGTAAGTCTCCACATCGGGATGCGCCATGATGATACATTCCATCTGACGGCAGAGGCGGTCGGTCTCCTCGATGTCCGTTCCTGCTGGAGAGTGATAGTCGAGCACGATGGTCCCCTCATCCAAATCGGGAAGAAAGCCCGAAGAGAGTTGGGAAGAGGCATACCAGCCGCCCAAACCTAAGAGCAAGACGAACCCGGCGGCAACCAGCGGTTTGCGATAGACAATGGTCAAGAAATGAACCTTCCGGATGGAGTTCTCTTCAAGCGTTTTCACATCCAGGTCTTTCGGGCGCAGTTGTTTCTTATAGCCGATGACGAGGTGCAGCACGGGAAGCAGCAGCCATGTGACGAGGAACGAGGCGACAAGCGTAAGCTGCATCGTGTCGGACAGTTCCTTGAAAAAGCTGCCTGCCAGCCCGCTCATCAGCCGGAACGGGAAGTGGATGACGATTGTCGAAAGGGATGAAGCCACCATGGCGGGAAAAAGATTACGGATGGCATGGCGCACGACAGTGAAGCGGTCCATGCCGGGACGTTCTTCGTGCTCCCGGTAAATCTGTTCGATAACGACAATGGCATCATCGATAATCAATCCCACCGAAGCAGCCATCGCACCGAGCGACATGACATTGATGGTAATACCGGCCAGATAACAGAGCAGGATACTGAAAGCCACCGTAACGGGGATGGTCAGCATCACTACCAGGCTCGACCGCCAGGAGCGGAGAAACAGCACCATCACGATGATGGCCAGAAACAATCCCTCATAGATGGTTTTCAGTACACTGTGGATGCTGTCTCCTACGAAAGCACTCTGATTGTAATAAGGCTTCAGTTCATAGCCTGCCGGAAGCTGCTGCCTTATCTCGTCCGCCTTGCTTTCCACCTGCTTCGCGAAATCAATCAGATTCACGTCCGGCTGCTTCACCAAATCGACAAGCACGGCATCGTTGCCGTCGGCATTGATTTTCAGAAACTCCTGCTGTTCCTGTATCTCGACTGCCGCTATATCGCCCAGACGGACAATCCGCTTGCCGTCGTTGCGGACAATCACATTCCGCAGTTCTTCCATGTCGTTGATACGTGTATCGGTCAGCGTCAGATACAGGCGGTTGTAGTCCGCCACATTACCGTTCCCCAATACGTAATTCGTCTGCGCGAAAGCGGTCTTTATCTGTGAGGGCGTGATGCCGAGCGCTGTCATCTTCGCGGCATCGGGCTTCACGACGAATTCCTTCGCCTTGCCGCCGCGTACCACTACATTGCTGATACCATCTACTTGCGAGAACATGGGACGTACCACGAGATTGCCCACATCGCGCAGGGCAATGCGGCTGTGTGTCTTGCTCTCCAGCGTGAATCCATAGACAGGAAATAATGATTGGTTCATCGCCTCGGTGGAGATGACCGTGCCGTCGGGCAGAAATCCCTTTATCTCGTTGATACGGCTCTCCAGCTGGGTTTTCAAGGCATAGATATCCAATCCCCATTTGAAGTAAACATCTATCACGCAACTGCCCCGGCTGGTGCTGCTCTTGACGACGGTCGTCCCCTGCACTTTCTTCACCGCGCTTTCCAACGGCTTGGTGACGGTAATCATCATGCGGTCTACGGGCTGCTGTCCGGCATCGGCTATCACGGTAATGCGGGGGAACAACACTTCGGGAAACAGGTTGGTCTGCATCTGCGTATAGCACCACGCTCCGGCAAGCAGCAGAAGCAGTCCTACGAACAGGATAGGGCGGCTGTATAGCCGGTGGAGACTTCTTTTCTGTATTGTGTTCATAAGGCGGCCTCCTCTTTCGTAACGACGACTTTCGCCCCGTCTTCCAGACCGTATCCACCCGTGAGGATAATGCGGTCTTGCGGCGACAAGGCATCCGATTTGATTTCGATTTCCGAAGCGTTGCTGTTGCCTACCTCTACGGGTACTCTGACTGCCGTATTGTCATCGGCGAGTTTCATCACCCAATGCTCCGTGAGCGTTTCGTCGCTCTGCACGGCGCTTTTGGGGAGTATCATGCCTTTATCCGAGGATGAACCGTTTTCTGTAAATACAGCCTTGACATTCATGCCTTCCGGCAGGAAGGGCGCCTTTGCCCGTGCGATTACCCGTTCCGACTGCGATGCCGTGTTCATCGTTGCCAACGGGGCGTGGACGGTTGCCGTCAGCCGGGTTCCGTCGGGCAGTTCCAGCAAACATTTGCTTCCGCTGTGCGCATACCGTTGCTGCTCGTAGGGGACATTAATCTCGAATACGAGGCTTCCGGCTTCGGCAACGGAGCAAAGCACAGTACCTTCAGTGACATAACTTCCCGCCTGCTGCTGCACGTCGAGGACAATGCCGTCACGCTCCGCTTTTATGGGAATGACTGCATGGTTGCCATTTCCCAAAGCGTGCTGTTCCTTGCTCTCTATACGGTAAAGTATATCTCCAGCTTTCACCCTTGAACCGGGCTGTACGAGAACTTCCGTGATGAACGCGGGAATCGGAGCACCGACCACCGACTTGTTCTGGTACGCCGTAGTGGCGGACAAGATGATTTCCTTCTCGATTTTGCCGGAAGCCGCATGAGTCAGCGTGACTGCCGTTCCGGGCTTTTCTTCCTGTATGTTTCCGTTCGATGCGTCTCTTTGTCCGCATCCGCCAAGGCTTACTATAAGCGATAATAAAACGATCTGATATTTCATGACTGTGATGATTTGATATTACCAATTCCAATAATTATAGGCGGCTATGACAAGCTGCTTGTTCGTGCGCAGCAGCAGGCGGTCTTTCTCCGTCTGAATCTTATTGCGCAGCACGGTGATATAGTCCAGTACGGATACTTGCCCGGCATCCATCTCCCTGCCGTAATCGGACAGTACGGATTCGTACTGCGCAAGCTGGTTGTCCAAGACCTTTTCCCTTTCATCATATCTGCCCAGCTCGGAGAGACATTGTTTGATTCTCATGTTCCGTTGATATTCGGAGTTCTCCCTGTAAGTCCGTATGGTGTTCTGCTGCCACCCGGCCTGACGTTCTTTCAGACGTTTCTGCCTGCCGTCGAAGAGGGTCCACGAGAATGTAAGTCCTGCACTCCATCCGAAGTGGCGGTACCAGCCGGAAAAGTCGCCGACTTGTAGACCGCCATTTACGAACAGGTCGAGCTTGGGTTTATATTGAAGGTTGAAGGAACGCAATGACATCACAGTGTTAAGACTGTCCAGCCGGTATTGCTCGGTAAAGAGGCTTGGTTCTTCGTCACTGCGCAACCTAACGGTCTGGCTTATATCCGACAATGCCACATCGGTCGTTTCGTCGATGCCGCAAAGCAAGTTCAGATCCATCAGATGGGTGTGGTAATTCTGGCGGGCGACAGTATGCAATTCAGCATTAGCCTCTTTTTCAATCATCAGCAGGTTCAGATCCAACTGTTTGGATAAGCCGTTTTCGACTAACTTTCGGACAATCTCTATTCGGCATTCAATGACCGTTCCGACTGAATCCGTAAAGTCTATCTGCGCCTTGTCGAGCAGGCAGAGCAGGTATTGCTCCGTTACGGAACGCTCCAACTGGTGCTCTTCCATACGAATACGGTTATTCGCCATATCCGTGTTGATCTTTGCCTGCTCTTGCGCTACTTTGTATGAACTCCTGCCCAAGAGGGGATGCGTCCAAGTCGCTCCGGCATGGAAAGAGCCGCTGCTCTCTCCCAAATCGTAACCGTAGTAATCCGTAGCAGATCGGGCATTCCATTTGAAAGCGGCCCGTCCGCCGTCTTTCGAGACGATCGGCACAAACAGATAGTCGCCGTTCAGCTCCAGCCAGGAGTGTGTATACATGGCTTTCAGCCGCTCAAGTTCCGCTTGCTCTATCTCCGTCCGGTTCCGGTAATCCGCTATCAACGGACTATTCTCTTTGGCTGTCTCTATATAATAATGTAGAGATCTGCTGCCATCCTCCTGCCCATAGGAATGCAGGCTGACAAGGCTTAATGAAAATAACAATAATAACCGATTCATATTCTATTTTTTTTGAGGGACAAAAGTATAAGACGATTTTGGGGAAATTTGGGAGATATTCATATAATCTAATTCATATGTATTATAAGTGATATTAATCTATATTCCAATTAATAAGCATTATTTTTGTAAAACACTTATTAATAAATAATTATATTAAAAACAAGAAAGATTCTTTTAAAAAATCAGGTTCTACAGTTCTAACTAATAATAATTATAAAAAATCCATATCAAACTCGATTTTCGATTTATGATATGGATTTTTTATTATTGTATAGGAATATAAAGTTCAAATTAAAATGTTTTAGTCCATACTCGTTTATAATTTCATATTCCTTCGGTAATGTTGTTTTGGTATAGTTTGTTGGTCAATAGTATAATCTCGAATTAAATTTATCGAGGTATTTTTGGGAATCTGTTCACATTGTTCCGATATGGTTCCAGATACCGATGGTGTCAGTTCTAACTGAATCTTCCTATCCAAAGCGACAAGTTCCGATTTCAACCCTTTCAGTTCTTCTTCTTTCTTCCACGTTTTTCCGGCAATCTCCTGTAACTGCGGAATCTCACGTTCCAGCACCTCGTTCTTCTCCTTGTACTGGTCTATAATCGAAGGAATCTTCTCCAAAGCATTCAGGAAATTGGTTGCAGCAGCATGGGTATCCGCCATCGCCAGATGTCCGTTATTATACTTGTATTTATAGTTACCCTCAACCACGAAGCGGTTGTCTATAAATTCAAGCCCGTCGCTTACCGACCTTTCGCTGATAACCTTGATGGGGAAACCGTACAGTTCACCGATCTGCGTGTACAGTCCGCCTGTTGCCGCGTTCTTCGCAATCTCCTGCAAACGCTTCCCGATAACCTTCTCGTCGGTGGAATCCAATCCCTCAACCTTGACCGGATTGAGCCGGTTGCCGGCCTTGTCCGTCTGAACGGCAGCCAGAAACTTCTCCCAGTCTTCCGTCATGGCATGGATGTAGGCGGTATTGTTCCTCAGTTCTCCGGTCTTTGACTCCAGCTTGAACTCCGACTCGCGTTTGCCCTTGTTGAATGACTTCCGCTCGCCTTCGAGTGAGGCAATCCGCTTTTCCAGCTTCGCCTTGTCGAGCAAATCCGTATTGCCGGAAAGAATAGCCATGTACTCCGAGAAGTTCATGCCCGATTTCTCGTCCATTGCCCCCTCGTCGATGGTACGCGCACCCATCGCCCCGCTTTTAAGCTGCGAGATGAACGTCTGCTTGCAGTGCAGCAGGTTGAACTTGTAGGAATCCAATGATTTCTCCACCGCATAAATCACCACGTCCACCTTATTGCCGGCGTATAACTTGGCAATCTCATTGCCGGCACGTACCCCTCTGCCGTCGCGCTGTTCCAGGTCGGAGGGACGCCAGGGTGTATCCAGATGATGGATAGCCACGCACCGCTTCTGTGCGTTCACGCCCGTACCAAGCATGGAGGTGGATCCGAACAGCACACGCACCGTCCCGGCGTTCATCGCGTCGATTACCGCCTTGCGTGCCTTCTCGCTCTTGCACTCCTGGATGAAGCGGACCTCATGGGCAGGTATGCCGTAATCCTCCGACAGCTTGCGCTTGATTTCCGAATAGACATTCCAGTTCTCATCCGGCTGGTACGTGCCGAGATCCGAGAACACGAACTGCGTGCCTTTCTGCGCCTCATACTTGTGGTAATACTCCGCAATCGTCCTGGCACAGTGGGAAGCCTTGTTGTCCGGGTGGTCCTCGTATGCCGGGTCCACCATGCGCATGTCGAGCGCCATCTTCCGGGCATAGTTCGTTGCAATGAGCATCTTCGCCTTCTCTTCCGTTTCGGAGAGCGGCGGCCTGCCAAGCTGCGTGGCGTCCCCGTCTGTGCGAACTTCATCAGCCGTCCGATGAAGTCCTCCTGGTCCGGCGTCGGCGGTATGTGGTGCAGTATCTCGTTCTTGTCCGGACGGTCCACACCCACATCCTCAGCCGTGCGGTAGTCGGTAATCTCATTGTAGAAAGCGGCAAGTTCCGGCACCTTGATGAAGTAGCGGAAACGTTCCTTCTGTACGATGTTGTTCGTCACGTTGAACTCGAAATCCGTCGTCTTCTTGGCGAATATAGCCGCCCAAGCGTCAAAACAGCGTATGTCCTGCCGTTCCAGCTCCTTCGGGCGCAGGTACTTGAACAGCAGGTACAGCTCAGTCAGCGAGTTGCTGATAGTCGTGCCGGAGAGGAAGGTCGCCCCCAAGTCCTTGCCCGTGCGCTCCTGTATGGTGCGGATAGCAAAGAGCATGTTCAGTGCCTTCTGGCTTCCCTCGCTGTTTCCCAATCCCGCCACACGGTCGTGGCGCG
>OGXJ01001917.1_pt1 | contig 14716 bp, 16 predicted proteins | sample 1576231 | NCBI WGS metagenome assembly OGXJ01 (sample SAMEA3541539, study PRJEB24748) | human gut metagenome | biome: human gut; feature: human-associated habitat; material: faeces | place: China | collected 2012
ATGGCCATATTAGGCTCCTGCCTGACGACATTTGCCGTCTGCCTGCCCTCTTTCCTGTTAGTGCTGGCTATCTCATACGCCTTTGCCAAATTCAGGAACAACAAATATGTAGCAGCCGCGTTCTACGGCCTTCGTCCGGCTACGGTCGGCCTGATTGCGGCAGCGGCTTTGCTATTGATGAATAGCGAGAACTTCATCGACTATAAAAGTTTCCTGATCTTCGGGGCTGCGTTCATCCTCACCTGGAAGTTCAAGATCAACCCGATCCTGATGATTATCCTGGCAGGAATCGCCGGGATAGTTCTCTATTGGTAAATTTTACCGCAAAAGTCAAGACTTTCGTAACAAGAAGTCAGGACCTTCAGAGTAAAAAACCTGGACTTCCACAATCAATATTCAGGGCTTTCTCTCAAAAAACACCCTTATTTCAAGTCAGGCTTTCATCGATAGAAAGTCCTTCTTTGTCGAGGAAACGCTCCTCTTTTTCTAATCTGATTGTGTAGGCTTTCATCCTGTTGTAGTTTTGCTTTCGAAAAAAGGTAAAAAGATTGTCAGGTTACAAAACGAAAGCATCATGAAACAGATTTCTTCCATACTTCTCTCCTGCTGCGGGGATTGCTGTCCGAACTGTTCGGCTATGAGGTACCGGAGTCGCTCCGTCTCTTTCCGCCGTTCTATACCGATTTCGGCGGGAACATTACTGTCGGCGAGGATGTTTTCATCAATGCCTGCTGCCATTTTCAGGACCACGGCGGCGTCTTCATCGGGAACGGCTGCCAAATCGGACACAATGTGGTGTTTGCCACGCTCAACCACGGATTGCCGCCCGAAACGCGCAGGCATACCTTTCCCGCCCCTATCGTTCTCGGGAAAAATGTCTGGATAGGTTCCAACGCGACCGTTCTGCAGGGGGTGACCATTGGAGACAATGCCGTCGTCGGGGCGGGTGCGGTCGTGACGAAGGACGTGGCCGCGAATACGGTCGTGGGCGGAGTGCCGGCGAAGTTTATCAAATACATCTGAAAACGGAAAAGATGAATAAGAGGTTCCTGTTAAGCGTACTGCTGCTGTGCTGCCTGTCGTCATGCGGTACGACAGTGGAAAATGACATGAATCGTCCCAATATCATGGAAACGGAAAAACGAAATATCGGAAGCCTGTTGGCACTCTACCCGAAACCGATGACGGTCGTCGGTGCGGAGGTCGGGGGCAAGGTGAACTGGCTTGTCGTCGGACATACGGGCATTATCGGTCATGACCGGATAGTGGTCAGCATGAGCAAAAGCCATCATACCAATCGAGGGATAAAAGATTCCAAAAAACTTTCTATCAACCTGGTCAGTCGTGAAATGCTGCCGGAAGCCGACTACGTGGGCAGCGTGAGCGGCGCATCGGTCGATAAGTCGGGGGTGTTCGATTACCACTGGGGTGAAAACGGTACACCCGTGATAGATGTCTCCCCACTGACAATGGAGTGTAACGTGGTGGATATTTACGAAACCGAGGGCTTCGACAACTTTATCTGCTCCGTGGCGAACACCTACGCCGCTCCCGATGTGCTCGACAGCAGCGGCAAATTGGATTATACGAGGCTGAAGCCTGTCTTGTTCGAGTTTCCGACCTATTCCTATCTCGCCACGGGAGAGGTCATCGGCAAATGCCTGAACCTGGACAAGCAGCCAGGAATGTGCGCCAAGGAGCCGATGACCGCCGACGGTATCGTGCGCCTGTCGAAAATCGAGGTTTACCCGCAGTTCCTTGACGAGTATATGAAATATGCGACCGAGGTGGGCGGAGTCTCCCTGCGCACCGAGCCGGGCGTACTGACCATGTATGCGGTTCATGAAAAGGAGAATCCCTGCAGAATAACCATTCTCGAAACCTACGCAAGCCGGGAGGCATACGAATCGCATATCGCTTCGCCCCATTTCCAAAAGTACAAGCGGGAGACGCTGCATATGGTCAAGGCGTTGGTATTGTCGGACCAGACACCCCTCGACTCTTCGAACCGAATCAATAACTTCATCCGATAAATCATGCGATTATGAAGAAGATTCTTTTAGTTTCACTATTCAGTATCTTAACATTCAATGTTATGGCACAGGAAAAGATAGTACAGACGGCGGGGCGCGACCAGTTGGGTGACTTCGCCCCCAAATTCGCGGAACTCAACGACGATGTCCTTTTCGGTGAGGTGTGGAGCCGTACCGACAAATTGGGGCTGCGCGACCGCAGCCTGGTGACGATAACCTCGCTCATCAGTCAGGGTATCACCGACAGCTCGCTGGGCTTCCATCTTCAGGAAGCGAAGAAAAACGGCATCACCCGCACCGAGATTGCGGAGATAATCACCCATATCGGATTTTACGCGGGTTGGCCGAAGGCGTGGGCGGCTTTCCGCCTTGCCAAAGACGTGTGGGCGGAGGATACGCCCGGCGAGGATGCGAAAGCGGCCTTCCAGCGGGAGATGATATTCCCCATCGGTGAGCCGAACACGGCATACGCCCGGTATTTCATCGGCAACAGTTACCTCGCGCCAATCTCGCGGGAACAGGTGAGTATCTCCAACGTCACCTTCGAACCGGGATGCCGCAACAACTGGCATATCCACCGTGCGACGACGGGCGGTGGGCAGATGCTTATCGGCGTGGCCGGCCGCGGCTGGTATCAGGAGGAGGGCAAACCGGCGGTAGAGATTCTTCCCGGCACGGTCATCCATATTCCTGCTAATGTAAAGCACTGGCACGGCGCGGCGGCCGATAGTTGGTTCGCGCATCTCGCCTTTGAGCTTCCCGGAGAAAACGCCTCTACCGAATGGCTCGACCCCGTGACCGACGGGGAGTACGACGAACTTCAGAAATAAAAGGGATTTCCCATGTATAAATTTTTATTGATATTGTTGTCGGTCGTCGGTATGGCGACCGCAACTTCCGCACAACAAAAACAGGATATGAACAGCAGACAATCGAATCATAAAATCCTCGTTGCTTACTTTTCTGCGACGGGCACAACGGCGCGTGCGGCCCAAAAGGTGGCGCATGCAACGGGCGGGGAACTCTATGCCATTACCCCGGCACAGCCTTATACCGATGCCGACCTCAACTGGAACGACAAGCAGTCGCGCAGTTCGGTGGAGATGAACGACCCGAAAGCTCGTCCTGCAATCAAGAGTCAAAAGGGAAAAATCGCCGATTACGATGTTGTTTTCATCGGCTATCCCATTTGGTGGGGCCTTGCTCCGAGAATCGTCAATACGTTTATCGAAAGCCATGATTTGAAAGGCAGGACGGTCATTCCGTTCGCTACGTCGGGCGGCAGCGGTATTGCCAACAGCGTGGCGGAGTTGCAGAAAGCCTATCCCGGTTTGAATTGGCAGGAGGGCAGGTTGCTCAACCGTACCGACGAGCAGACCGTCCGGCAGTGGGTGGAGGCGTTGGGATATTGACTGCCCGAACGAACAAGGGGTATCCGTACGGTTTCCGGCCCGTGGACGGAGGGTCTTTTTCGAGAGGAAACGGCAGGAGTGCGGGGTTGTTCGGACTGCAAGGCGTGCCGGAGAGCCATTGTCCTCCGGCACGCCTTGTGGCAACGGGCGGCTTTCCGAAGAACCGGATAGCACGGTGGGCGGAAGATACGACCGGCGAGGATGCCTTTACCGAGTGGCTCGACCCGTGACCGATGGGGAATACGCTAAACTTCAAAAACAAAACGCCAGATGTGTAAATCCTGTTCGCGCTCGTGGCGATAAGCGGGTATTTATGCGGTGCTGTGCGCACAGCGGAAAGAGAATCTGAGCGGCAACCATTCAGATGCCAGTATACTCGCGGCTTATCTTTCGGCGACTGCTCCGGCTGCGGAGTGTACAGTTGCTTTCGGCTGTTAAGTTCTAATCTTTTCCTTAAATTTGTGAAGACTTTGAATGGAGTTGATGGTAAAAGATATAGAAAAAGAATATAAACAGTTGATGTATTCCCAGCGGCCTGAAGGACGATTTTTGGACTATAATCGGTTACAGCAACATATCGACATGTTTTCTCGGTCGAACGAACTGCAGTGTGTTGCCGTTACGATTTACGACAATTGCCGTAATGAACATGTGTATGTGTCGGAATATCACAAGCGACTGTTCGGGAGCGGAGAAGTGGAGGTTCATCCCGATGATTTGGATGACGTGCTGAAGAATGCGATAGCATCCCTTAAACATGTATTTCAAGGCAACAAAAACTTCGCCCACATGAAGACGATACGGGAGTACAGGGTCAGGATGGGAGATAAGTTCCGGCGTGTTACCGAATCGTTCCGGGTGTTGGAGACCGACCGGATAGGTAATATCTGGTTGACATTGTGTGTGTTGGAAATTTCGCCCAACCAACTGCCGCCGTTTACGGTCAATTACCAGATTGTCAATACCGTTACAGGAGAGGTGTTTTCTCCCTTAATCCGGTATTTTCAGAGCGAATCCATCTTGACGAAACGCGAGCTGGAGATATTGGCTTTGATTGCTCGAGGTAAATTGAGCAAAGAGATATCGGAGATGTTGCATATAAGCGTCCATACCGTTAACACCTACCGACAGCATATCTTGGAGAAGTTGAATGCGGACAATTCGCATGAGGCCGTACGGTACGGCCAGTCTTTGGGGTTGATTGAATACTGAATTTTCAGTATTTCCCCCTTTTTTGCGACAGTCTAATTTTGTCCGAAAAGAATTGTCGTATGCATCGAAGGAGGGTATCGCTGAATTTTGGGACAGGTCTGGAGTCCGATGTGGCTGGTGAGGAACGCCGTTATGCGCTCGTTACGGGTGCGAGTCAGGGATTGGGACGTTGCTATGCTCTCGAACTGGCCCGGTGCGGTATCGATACAGTGCTCGTTTCATTGCCCGATAGCGGTCTGAATGAGGTGGTTATCGAGTCGCGGCGTTTGGGGGTGCGATGTATTCCTTTCGAGATTGATTTGTGCGACGAAGAGGCATTGAGTGTCCTTTGTCGGGATGTCAATGCCGGTTATCCGCTCTTCATGCTGATTAATAATGCGGGGACTGGCGGAACACGACGTTTCGCATCTTGTACTTCCGATTATCTTGACCGCATCTTACACTTGAATGTCTCGGTTCCTACGCTGTTGACCTTTTATCTGCTTCCGAATCTGCAACGTGCTCCCGAGGCTTTCATTCTCAATGTAGCGAGTATGGCGGCCTTTTCGCCAACCGGTTTCAAGACGGTTTATCCCGCCACCAAGCGTTTCGTGCTCCAGTTTTCGCTCGGTTTGCGGGAAGAGTTGCGCGGTGCAAAAATTGCGGTTAGCGTCGTTACTCCCGGACCGATGAAGACCAATGGAGAGGTAACGGGCCGTATCGAACGTCAGAAGTTCTTCGGCCGGTTGGGGTTGCTTTCCCCCGAGAAGGTGGCCCGCATTAGTCTCCGCGGACTGTTGCGTCGTAAGGCGGTCATTCTACCCGGCTGGTCGAACCGCATCAACGGATTGTTGCTCCTGCTTATTCCTATATTTATCCGTATCCGGCTGATGTCGCGCGTCGTCGCTCGGGAGCTTGATGTGCCGCCTGTTTCGACCCGGTGACGCCGGACCATGGTTTATAATGAAGTTTGTTATGGGGAAAACTGTTCTTATTACCGGAGCCAACAGTCTCTTGGGGACACATACGATTTGCGAGCTGTTATCGGCCGGTTATGCGGTACGGGGTCTGCTTCGCTGTCTCGGTTCCTATGTGGGAGTCGAAGACCCGGCGCTGGAACTTGTCGAAGGTGAATTTACCGATAGAGAAACTTTACGTCGGGCGATGCATGGGTGCGACTATGTGGTGCATTGCGCTGCCAAAACAGGGCAGTCGGGTTCTTATGATTCTTACGAACAGGTGAATGTGACGGCGACGGAGCGATTGGTTGAACTCGCTTCCGAGTGTGGTGTGAAACGAGTTGTCAATGTCGCCAGTGCGAATGTTTTCGCTTATGGTACCAAAGGACAGCCGGGGGATGAGACGAGGTCCATGGCCGCTCCGTTTACCGAATCTGCCTATGCGAGGAGCAAGTTCGAGGCGTTGCAACGGCTGGAGCATTTTCGGAATCAGGTTGAAATTGTGACGGTCTGTCCCACTTTCATGATTGGTGCATGGGATTCCCGACCGAGTTCGGGACGTATCATCCTGATGGGATATGGCCGTCGTATCGTGTTTTGTCCGCCCGGTGGCAAAAATTTTGTCGCGGCCAACGATGTGGCTCGGGGCATCGTTGCTGCCCTTGCGCGGGGGAATAGCGGAGAACGATACCTCCTTGCGGGTGAGAATTATTCCTATGCGGAGTTCTACCGTCTGCTCGCTGAGCGCACGGGGCATTGCCAGCATCTCATTCATATTCCTGCTTGGTCGCTTCGCATTATCGGTGCAATCGGAGATTTGCTGGGCAAAGCAGGTCTGAGAAGCGAGGTTTCGCGTACGAATATGCGTATTCTTTGCATCGGCAACTATTACACGAATGCTAAGTCTATCCGGGAGCTGGAACTGCACTACCGGCCTCTTGCCGAGGCAATCGATGAAGCCGTTGCTTGGTTCCGCTTACACGGGATGTTACCGAAATGACGTTGACGAAGCTGCGTTGTGGATACCCTGTTTTGCCCCTTCCGTCGGCCATTATTGGTGCTTTGGCGGCGCTGTTTTGAGGTTTTGTCCATATCTGTTGAGCTCTTGATGCGGGCAGTCGTTATTCGGAGTCAAACCGGAAAGTTTCCTGACGGTACGGCCGGAGAACCGTTGTTTTTCGGAAAGTCGATGCATTCGGGTCGGTGACCGCTCCGGTACTCCGGCATACGGAGCGGTCGTGTCGTGGTGCGGCGGTCGTTTTCGACCCGTATGTTCCAATCTTTTCCTATCTTTGCGGACGGTTAAATGCATGGACGCAATGGATGCAAAAACGGCAGTTTCGATAATCATCCCTTTTTATAACGGCATCGATTGGCTGGAGATGATTTTCGTCGCTTTGGGGAAACAGACCTTTAAGGATTTCGAGGTCATCGTGGCGGACGACGGTTCGCGGGAGGATGTGGTCGCCCGGCTGGAGGAGCTGATGGCCCGACAGCCTTTTCCCGTCACTCATCTCTGGCAGGAGGACTGCGGGTTTCGCAAGAACCGGATGCTCAACAAGGCGGTGGTGCAGAGTCGGGCGGAGTACCTGATTTTCCTGGACGGCGACTGTATCCCGCACCGGAAATTCGTCGAGGAACACTGCAAGGCGCGGCGGGAAGGGTTCGTCGTCGCCGGCCGGAGGGTAGACCTGCCGGCCGTTCTCTCCGAGGGAATGAGTGTCGGGAAGGTAGCTTCTCCGGGATTCGAGCGGAAATTGGTGTGGCCGTTGCTCTATGCCGGCATCGTGCGCGGAGAGAAACATATGGAGAACTGTATCCGGATTACCTCCCCGACCTTGCGTCGGTGGTTCATCCGCCAGCGTTACGAGGGGATATTGGGGTGTAATTTCTCCATGTACAAATCCGACCTTCTCAAGGCCAACGGGTTCGACGAACGGTATGTAAATCCCGGAACCGGCGAGGATACCGATTTGGAAGACCGGCTGGTGCGTCTCGGTATCCGCCCGCTCGTCATGAACCATTACGCCACGGTGTACCATAAGAAGCACAGGCGGCTGGACATCCATAACGAGGCGAATCGGATTCTGTACGAGGAGAATACCCGGAACCGGGTAGGACGGACGCCGTACGGAATCGTCCGGGAGACCACCGAATAGTCCGCGGGTATGACTGAGCGGGGAAAACAAACCGTTGTGCAGGTCTTCGCCTCGGCCGGCTGGGGCGGAGGCGAACAGTACGTCTACGACCTGGCGGAAAGATTGCAGAGGGAGGGCTACGGCGTGCAGTTGGTATCGCGCGAAAGCGAAGTCATCCGCCGGAAAACCGCTTCGCTGGGGTGTCCGCTCGTGCAGTTTCCGCTCCGCAGCCGTTTCGGTCTCTGTTCCATCCTGAAGATGAAGCGGCTCATCGAATCCGTCGAGGCCGATATCGTCCATACCCATCAGTTCAAGGATACCTTCATCGCGCTCTTTGCCCGTGCCCTTTCCGACCGGAAACCGAAGGTTATCCTTACGCGCCACCTGGTCCGGCCGGCGAAGAGGAATTTTCTCTACTCCTACCTGTACCGGAGGACGGACCGGATTGTCTTCGTCTCCGAACTTGCCAGGCGTGTATTCCTCTCCTCTTCGCCGAAGATAGCGGCGCGGAGCGTGACGGTCATTCACAACAGTATTCCGCCCTGCCGTCTGCAGACCGGAGGTGTCGTTCTGAGGCAGCGGTACGGTATTCCGCCCGATACGGTCGTCGTCGCTTATGCGGGCCGTCTCCATCCGGAGAAGGGGGTGGAGGTGCTGCTTGATGCGGCTGCACTGCTGAAGTCGGAGGATTTCGTACTTTTGGTCGCAGGGCAGGGAGAACCGGTCTATGAGCAGAGACTTCGCGACCGGGCGAAAGCGCTGGGCCTGGACGGAAAGGTCGTTTTTACGGGCTTTCTGGACGATGTGCCGCAGTTTATGCGCCAGGTCGATATTGGGGTAGTCCCGACAGTCGGGCAGGAGGCTTTCGGGCTTACGGTGCTCGAATTCATGCAGGCCGGCCGGGCAGTGATTACCACCGATAACGGGGCCCAGCCGGAGTTCGTCGCTTCCGGTACGGACGGCATATTGATTCCGCCTTCCGATGCGGAGGCTTTGGCGGCGGCTCTGCGCGGACTGATACGGAACCGGGAGCTGCGGGAGTTGCTCGGGGCGGCCGCCCGTAAAAAAGCGGAAGAAGCACTCTCTTACGAACACTTCTTCCGGGAAATCACGGCGGTCTATCGGGACCGCTCATAGAGCTTCTTTTGCATCAGCGGCCGAATACCCGTTCCCAGAAACTCGTTCGGCCCGATTCGGCATCCAACAGTTTTTTCGTCGTTTTGGCCGTCGCCCGCTGACCGTCGGTGAGCAGACCGTTGCCCGTCGCGGTCATGAAGAGGGGATTGATGAACTCCGTCTGGGCCATCATGTGGGGATAGAGGGCGGTGTTGCGGTTGGAGGCATAACGGTACAGGCCTACCTGTACACCGTAACCTCCGCTGCGCAGTTCGCCTGCCAGTGCTATCGGGGTGTCGGGAAAAATTGTATCGCCCGGGGCGACCAGGGCTGAACCGCTGCGGAGCGAGGCATAGCGTGCCTGCGTCCCGTCGGCATGTTCGACGATAATCGTACCGCCGCCTGCCTGTCCGTTCTCCGCGTCGTAGCCCTCTACATGGATGACCGTCCCTTTTCGGATGGCAAATACCGGTTCGTTCCGCTCCATGGCGAACTCCCACATGCGGAAATCGGCGATGTTGTCGCGCATCATCCCCGCTTCGGCAGGAGTGAGCGAGCGCACCGTCGTGCTCTTTCCTGCGGCTATCGGCAGCCGGTAGATGAACCCGAGGTCGGGTGTGGCATCGAGCGTTCCGTTAATCCAGTCCCATGAGAAGTCGGCGGTCACGGGTCGGGCGGCATCCTGCGGAGCGATCGAAAGAATTTCGCCCCCTTCGTTGCCGGTGGTGACGGTGACCGTGAGGGCGTCGTCTCCCGCATGGTTGCGGATGTCGGCGACGGCCAGGCGGATGGTGAAGGTGCCGTATCCTGTTATGGCGGCGTCGAATGCCAGCGAATTGTCTGCTGCATTGCGGGCGGTTACCCGAACGCCCGTCTGCTGTGCGGCGAGCGGCAGTGCCGCGAGCATGAGCGCTGCGGCGATGGTTGCTTTTTTCATGGTCGTATGTTTTTTAGTCGGTATTCCTGTCGAGCCGGACGACATTTTCTACGTGGTGCGTGTGCGGGAACATATCCACGGGCTGTACGGCGGTCACACGGTACAGCGGTGCGAGGAGGGCGAGGTCGCGGGCCTGCGTCGCGGGGTTGCAGCTCACGTAGACGATGCGCTGCGGGGCGGCCCGTTTGATGGTCTCCAGCACCTCCTCGTGTACGCCGGCCCGCGGCGGGTCGAGTATCACCACGTCGGGCCTGCCGTGCCGGGCGATGAAGGCGTCGTCGAGCACATCTTTCATGTCGCCCGCGAAAAATGCGGTGTTGTCGATGCCGTTCAGCCGGGAGTTGCATTTTGCATCTTCGATGGCTTCCGGCACGTATTCGATGCCGACCACCTGCCGGCAGGTGCGGGCGACGAAGTTGGCGATGGTGCCGGTGCCCGTGTAGAGGTCATAGAGGGTTTCCCCGCCCGTCAGCCCCGCGAAACTGCGGGCCACCTTGTAGAGCTCGTAGGCCTGTGCGGAGTTGGTCTGGTAGAACGACTTCGGGCCTATCTTGAAACGCAGCCCCTCCATCTCCTCGAAGATGTGGTCGCGGCCGCTCCACAGGTGGGCGTCGATGTCGCCCGTCGAGTCGTTCAGCTTCGTATTGACCATGTACATCAGCGAGGTGATTTCCGGAAACCGCTCCTTCAAGTGGTCGAGCAGGGCCCCGATGCGTGCGCGGTCTTCCTCGCCGAATACGACGATGACCATGACTTCGCCCGTGGAGGAGGTGCGCACCACGAGGTTGCGCATCAGGCCGCGGTGTTCGCGGATGTCGTAGGAGCTGTAGCCGTGTTCCCGGCAGAAGCGTTTCGTTTCCAGCCGGATTTCGTTCGAGGGGGCCGGCTGCAGCCAGCATTCGCGGATGTCGAGTACCTTGTCGAACCTGCCGGGAATGTGGAAGCCCAGTGCGGCGTCCGCGTCGATGTCGCCGGCGGCCGCTATCTCTTCGTAGGTCATCCAGCGCCGCGGTGCGAAGGTGAATTCGAGTTTGTTGCGGTAGTGCGTCGTCCGGGCCGAGCCGATGATGGGCGAGAGCGGCGGAAGTTCCACCTTGCCTATCCGGGTGAGCTGGTCGCGTACCTGTTCCTCCTTGAAGCGGAGCTGTTCGGGGTAGGGGAGGTTCTGCCATTTGCATCCTCCGCAAACGCCGAAGTGCTCGCAAAAGGGTTCGGCACGCAGGGGCGATTTTTCGATGTAGCGGACGACCGTCCCCTCCATGAAACGCCTGCGCCGGTTGCGTATCTGCACGTCCACCACATCGCCCGGGACGGTGAGCGGTACGAATACGACCATATCGTTGTATCTGCCCATAGCCTTGCCTTCGGCGGCCAGGGTGGTTATCTCCAGCCCCTCGATGAGGGGCAACTCTTTCCTCTTTCTTGCCACTTGTCTGTCGGTAAATTCCGTCCGGGCTTTCCCGTCGGTGCTGACAAATTTAGCCAAAAATCCGGTTTTATCCTTGACGGTGCGAGGAAAGTGGGGGAAAGGCACCGCATCGCCGGCTCGGCGGGAAGGAGTCCTGCTGCTGCGCGGCTTTACCTTGCGGATGTGTGTATCCTTGCGGCCACGCGGCATCCCGGGCCGGCGGGTTGTGCGGATTCTCCGTTATCTTCGATTATTTGTCCGGACCCTGCTCGTGTCGTTTCGGCGCTTTCCGGCAGCCCCGCTGAAGTCGAATTTGACCGTACAGGCCGTATCCTTATTCCCGGAACGCTTCGCGAATATGCCGGCCTTAAAAAGGAAGTCACGGTCCTCGGTACGGGCGACAGCATAGAAATCTGGGATAAACAGGCCTATGATGAATATGCGGCAAAAACCGTGCCGGCTATGGAAGAAATTGCTGAAGATCTGGAAGATCTGGATCTGGATATATAGGAGCACTCATGGAATTTCATCACGTTAGTGTATTACGAAATGAAACAATTGATCATCTTATAGGCGACCCTCATGGTATATATGTGGATTGCACACTGGGAGGCGGCGGCCATTCCCGTGTATTGGCAGAGCGTCTGGCCGATGATGCAACACTGATCGGACTTGATCAGGATCAGGATGCGATTGCAGCGGCTACGGCTCATATGAAAGGGACAGCCTGCCATTTTACTCCGGTACAGCAGAATTTCCGGAATTTGGGACAGGTTCTGGACGAGCTGCATATAGACGCGGTTGACGGCGTTATGTTTGACCTGGGGGTGTCGAGTTATCAGCTGGATACGCCTGAACGGGGGTTTTCGTATATGCAGGACGGACCGCTCGATATGCGGATGGATCAGTCTGCCGGGAAAAGTGCTTACGATGTGATCAATACGTATAGTGAAGCTGAATTGTACCGTGTCATCAAAGACTATGGGGAAGAGCGGTGGGCCAGCCGTATTGCTGAATTTATCGTCAGGGAACGGCAGCAGAAGCCCATCAGCCACACGGCTGAACTGGTATCGGTCATCAAAAAGGCCATACCTGCAGGAGCCCGTAAGGATGGGCCTCATCCGGCAAAGCGGACGTTCCAGGCAATCCGGATTGAAGTCAATGATGAACTGGGAATTCTCCATGACGCGATTGAAACGGCTGCACAGCGGTTAAAACCAGGCGGCCATATCTGCGTTATTACCTTTCACTCTCTGGAAGACCGTATTGTCAAGCAGACGCTGAAACGGCTGGCAACGGACTGCATCTGTCCGCCCGATATGCCGGTCTGTACTTGTCACCATCATGCTATCCTGACGATACAGCGCCACGCTATTACGCCGGGAAAAGAAGAACTGGAACAAAATCCCCGTGCCAGAAGTGCTAAATTACGTGTTGGGACTCATAAGTAACTGTTATGCGGGGAATTTTTGTTTTTAATATTTGATTGGATGTGTTATAATATGCTGGCCAGAAAAGCTGGATACATTCACTATGAAGCGTCACGTTCTGTGGGACATCGGGCCGGTGCGGATGAAAAGAAATTCGCCAGGCTGCTCGCACAGACTATATCTGTTTTACTGCTGGTATGCTTTTTTCTGCTGGCGTACATTGCTCTTTCTGCAGTAAAGACTAATTTCAGCTATGCACTGATGCAGAAGAAGCTCCATGCACAGCAGCTGCAGAGAGAAAATGAAATGCTCCGCGTTGACATAGCCAAGCTGGAAACGCCGGAACGAATCTATACGTCGGCGCAGAAACTCGGTATGACGGTCCCTGTGACCGTGCTGTATGGCCAGTCTCATGATAAGACCGGAACAGAGGACAGCAGCCGGTAAAGCGAGTATGAGCAGCCTTAATTTAAGGCTGCTATTGTTGTTTCCTGTTCTGTTGTCATAGATATTTACCCATATAGGAGGAAATGAAATGAAATCAGTCAATGAACTTTGTAAACAAATTAAAGGAATATATAATGTGGATGGCAATGCCAATACGATGATTACAGGTATTTCGTCAGATTCCCGGACCATTGAAAAGGGGGACCTGTTTGTCTGCTTCAGTGGTGTTCATACCGATGGGTCTGTTTACGCATCCCAGGCTGTGGAAAAAGGCGCTGTTGCCGTACTCACGACCAAACATCTGGATCTTCCCGGTAGCGCCGTCCAAATCATGGTACCGGATGTACATCATGCCGTAGAGGATATGGTACCGTATTTTTACGATTATCCGGGAAAGAAAATGCGGATGATCGGCGTTACAGGAACCAACGGCAAAACGACGACGAGCCATATCATTTATCACATCCTGCGGGCTGCCGGACATCGTGTGGGACTTCTGGGAACCATCCATGCTCTCATTGATGATGAAGAACTTCCCATTCACAATACGACGCCTGATGTTGTCGATCTGCAGCGTTTCCTGGCGCTTATGTATGACCGCGGCGTCACACATGTCGTCATGGAAGTATCGAGTCATGCGCTGGCGTTAAACCGCGTAGCCGGTATTGAATACGATACGGCGGTATTTACGAACCTGACACAGGATCACCTCGATTTCCACAAGACGATGGAAAATTATCTGGCGGCCAAATGCAAATTGTTCCAGAATATCAGTCTCGATGAACACGTAAAGGATAATAAGACCGCCGTTGTCAATATCGATGATCCTTATGCAGAAGGAATCCTCAAAGCCTGCCATTGCAAGGTACTGACTTATGGTGTAAAAAGAAGCCGATTTAAAAGCTGCTAATTTATCTGTTCAGCTGAAAAGCTCCGCTTTTGATGTTACAGGACCTTTTGTAAATGTCCATCTGAATATGCATATTACAGGCTTGTTCAACGTCTATAATACGCTGGCAGCAATTGGAGCTGCTCATGCCGAAGGCGTGGATGAACAGACGATTGACAAGGCTATCCAGTCTTTCCATTCTGTACCGGGCCGCTTTGAACTCGTAGAAGCCGGACAGGATTTTGCCATTGTCGTCGATTATTCCCATACGCCGGACAGCCTGGAAAAGGCTTTGACGACAGCCCGTGCCATGAATCCGGCACGCATACTCTGCGTATTCGGCTGCGGTGGCGACCGCGATCGTACGAAACGCCCGATTATGGGACGCATTGCGGCAGAACATGCCGATATTCCTATTGTCACTTCTGATAACCCGCGGTCTGAAGACCCGGAAGCTATTGTTCAGGAAGTGGAAGCCGGCGTAAAAGAAGGATTGAAGCCCGGCCAGCATCATGAAGTAATCGTCAACCGCCGTGATGCAATTTTCCGTGCTGTAGAACTGGCGCAAAGCGGAGATATTGTACTGATTGCTGGTAAGGGACATGAAGACTATCAGATATTAAAGACCGGTACCATCCATTTCGACGACCGTGAGGTTGCAAGAGATGCCGTGCTGGCTGCAAAGGGGAGATAAACATGGCGGCGTTCACGTTACAGGAAGTAGAAAAAGCTACTGGCGGCAGGCTGCTGTATCCC
>OGXJ01001921.1_pt1 | contig 14696 bp, 9 predicted proteins | sample 1576231 | NCBI WGS metagenome assembly OGXJ01 (sample SAMEA3541539, study PRJEB24748) | human gut metagenome | biome: human gut; feature: human-associated habitat; material: faeces | place: China | collected 2012
TATACACACTTTCCAGGCGTGCTCCTTCAGCCACTCGGACACCTCACCAAATTGTTTTGCTGCCAAACCTCATGGGTGGCAACGGGGCGCTACTATAGGGAGTTGGAGTAAAACGGTCAAGAAGAATTTTAATGATAATTATTGTTTGCTCATACTGTAAACAACTTGTGCAGTATATCTACATCGAGACAAGTTATGGACTTATACTTCCAAAGTACTTCATACATATCACAAAATAAAAAGGCCGGCTAAACCGACCTTTTACTCGTTCTTTCTCTTCGCCCATCAGGCGGTAAAACAATCAGCGACTACGGAAGACAATGCGGCCTTTGCTCAGGTCGTACGGGGTCAGTTCAACAGTCACTTTGTCGCCCGTCAGGATGCGGATGTAGTTTTTGCGCATTTTACCGGAGATGTGTGCAGTAACCACGTGACCGTTTTCTAACTCTACGCGGAACATGGTATTAGGCAACGTTTCAAGAACGGTACCTTGCATTTCAATATTGTCTTCTTTGGCCATCTAATCCTCTGGGGTATCACTACCGTAATTTGAACCGGCAAGATAATGCCGAAGTTCTGTAAATAAGTAAAGATTTGCGCGCTAAATCGCAACAAACAGGTTCGGCACATTACTCCGAAAACACACGGCTAAGCCGCACCAAAAGCGCAACGTATAAGGGAGCGGTGAGATAAACGATGGGCGTTACCTGACGCGAAAAATTCCTTATCGGCAGCGGGGTAATGAGCGTAACCAACTCTGCGACCGCAATTATAACACTCTGGGGAGAAATGTGCCGAAAACATTCATTCTTGTGGTGAAAACAAGCATCGTGGTACCCAGAAATTATTCGGCAATCGTCCGAGGCGCATTTGATTGAGATAATTAAGGTAATCCCGGCGGGGAATTTCGCAGGCACCAAGCGACGCTGTGTGATCGTTAAGGACCTGGCAGTCGATAAGCTTACCGCCATGACCGATAAATTCCTCACAGAATACCAGAAGCGCCGTTTTAGACGCATTTTCCATCCGGCTGAACATGGACTCGCCACAAAATAGCGTTCCCTGGGCCACGCCGTACATACCGCCGACAAGCTCATCTTCACGCCAGACTTCAATGGAGTGGGCATGACCGAGTTCGTGAAGGCGATGGTAGGCTTCGACCACGCCACGCGTGATCCAGGTTCCTTCTTCGCGATCGCTGGCACAGCCTTCAATGACCTGACCAAAAGCGTAATTCATCGTGACACGATAGGGCGAGCGTTTATGAAATCGCTTCATACTACGGCTGATATGCAGTGATTCAGGCCAAAGCACCGCGCGAGGATCGGGCGACCACCAGAGGATGGGGTCGCCTGGAGAAAACCACGGAAAAATACCACGCTGGTAAGCCATTAACAGGCGCGCAGGGCTAAGATCGCCCCCCAGTGCCAGCAGGCCGTTAGGCTCACGTAATGCGCCTTCCGGGGAAGGGAAGGCTATTGAATGGCGAGAAAGCTGAACCAGGCGCATGACCGCAAAACTCCACGCAAGTCGGATCGTTCAATAATAGCTTACAAACCCTGCTTGAACTGGTAATAACGCCCCTGTCTGGCAAGCAGCTCTGCGTGAGTACCTTGCTCAATAATTTGCCCGTTGTCCATCACTATTATTTGTTGGAAACGAGAGAGTCCGCGAAGTCGATGGGTGACCATTAACACCGTTTTCTCACGCATCATTTCTGCAAGCAATTCAAGGATCTGGCTTTCGGTTGTGGCATCTAAGCCTTCGGTAGGTTCATCCAGCAACACCAGTGGCGCATCATGTAACAGCGCACGAGCGATAGCCAGACGGCGCAGTTCACCACCGGAGAGCTGGCGTCCGCCTTCACCTAACCAACTGTTGAGACCTGCATCCTCGAGCAGCTTCTCCAGACCAACGCGACGTAAGATCTCCGCCAGAGCCTCATCACTACTGCCAGGCGAGGCGAGTAACAGATTATCACGCAGCGTGGCGCTAAACAGATGCACTCGCTGAGGAACAACGCTGATGGTCTGTCGTAGAGCCGCTTCATTCAGGCTGGCTATGGGACTATCGTTAAGCAAAATCTCGCCCTGTTGCGGGTCCCAAGCGCGGGTCAGCAGTTGTAACAGTGTTGATTTGCCGCATCCGGTTCGCCCGAGAATCGCAATATGTTCCCCGGCGTTTACCTGAAGAGAAATCCCTTTAAGTGCCTGTTGGGATTGCTCCGGATAAGTGAACTGAACATCCCGTAATGTCAGCGAAACGCGATCGGCAACACGAGTTTGGGTATCAGGGAAGGTGACCTCCGGTTTTTGATCCGTTAAATCAGTGATCCGAACGGCAGAGGCAATGACTTGCCCCAGATGCTGAAATGCACCCGTTACTGGTGCCAGTGCTTCAAACGAGGCTAACGCGCAGAAGACAAACAGGGCAATTAACGCGCCGGGTTGAGCATTGCCGCCAACGCCGCCAGACGCCATCCACAGCATCAGGATCACCGCTAACGCGCCAATGAGCAGCATTATCGCTTGCGACAATGCGGTCAGTTCAGATTGACGGCGTTGCGCTTCCAGCCATTGAATTTCTGTATTCTCTAGTTGCGTGCGATAACGATCGCTGGCACCAAAAATGGTCAGCTCAGCTTGCCCTTGCAGCCAGGCCGTCAGTTGTTGGCGATACTGTCCGCGAAGATGAGTCAGATTTTGCCCGGTGCTTTTTCCCGCACGATAAAACAGCGGTGGCATCAGGAAAAGCGTCAGTAACATAATGACGCCCAGCGTAAAGGCGAGGGTGAAATCAAGGAAACTTAACCCGATTGTCACCACCATAATCACCACAAAAGCGCCCACCAGCGGCGAGATAACGCGCAGGTAAAGATGATCGAGCGTATCAACATCCGCCACCACGCGATTGAGCAATTCGCCCTGACGATAGCGCGCCAGTCCGGCAGGGGAGAGGGGCAACAATTTGCTGAAGGTGTAAATGCGCAGATGCTGCAACACGCGGAAAGTCGCGTCGTGACTTACCAGACGTTCAAAATAACGCCCGGCAGTACGGGTGATTGCTGCACCACGCACGCCCGCAGCGGGTAGCATATAGTTGAAGCTGTACAGTCCGGCAACCCCCGCAACCGCTGAGGCAGAGAGGAACCAGCCGGAAAGTGTCAACAGACCGATACTGGCGAGCAGCGTCACAATTGCCAGCACAATACCAAGACTTAACATCCATTTATGACGTTTATACAGTGCCAGATAGGGTAGCAAAGCGCGCATTTAAATCTCCTCCTGACGATGGGCCAGTAATGTGGCGAATGGGCCACCAGCCACACTTAATTCCGCGTAAGGTCCTTGCTCAATAATCCGGCCATCCTGCATAACCCAAATGACATCCCAGTCAGCAAGATCTTCTAACTGGTGGGTGACCATTAACGTTGTCTGGCGCAGAGAGGCGGCATTCAGCGCCTCCATTACGCGCTGTTCACTGTGAGCATCAAGGCTGGCAGCGGGTTCATCCAACAGTAATAGCGAACAGGGATTTAGTAACGCACGGGCCACCGCCACGCGCTGCGCCTGCCCCACGGAAAGGCGGGCAGCCTGGTCGCCAACAGGCGTATCAACGCCTTGTGGCAGGAGCGGTAGAAACTCGCTGACCCAGGCGTTATCCAGCGCTGCTTGTAATTCTTGTTCGCTGGCATCAGGTCGCGCCAGTAGTACGTTATCCCGTAATGTTGCTGCCGGTAATTGTGGATTTTGCCCAACCCATGAGAGATGTTTACGCCATGATTCTGGTGATAAATCGCGTAATTCTATCCCGTTGATTCGTAATGATCCCTGATATGAGAGAAAACCAGAAAGCGCGTTCAGCAGTGAGCTTTTACCTGAACCGCTGCGACCAACCAACACTGCACGTTGGCCTGCTGGCAAAGTAAAGTTCAGCGGTCCGGCCAGCGTTTTACCTTCCGGCGACGTGATAAACAGATCCTCGGCCTCAATGGTCAGCGGATCGGTCAATGCTAATTCCGCCTCACCGCGCTGCGGATGGGCGAGCGGGGTTTCCATAAACGTTTTCAGACTGTCAGCTGCGCCAACAGCCTGGGCTTTAGCATGATAAAACGTACCGAGATCGCGTAATGGCTGGAAAAACTCTGGCGCAAGGATCAGGGCCAGAAAACCCGCAGCCAGCGTCACGCCAGTATCGTAGTGACCAAAATCCAGCTCGCCGAGATAGGAAAAACCAAAGTAGACCGCCACCAGAGCAATTGACAGCGAGGTAAAAAATTCGAGAATGCCGGAGGATAAAAACGCCAGCCGTAGCACTTCCATTGTCCGTTGGCGGAAATCTTCCGAAGCAGAACGAATACTTTCAATTTCAGCTTCACCACGACCAAAAATACGCAGTGTTTCCATGCCGCGCAGGCGATCGAGGAAATGCCCACTTAAGCGAGCAAGAGCGAGAAAGTTACGTCGGTTAGCATCGGCAGCCCCCATTCCAACCAGCGCCATAAACAACGGAATTAACGGTGCTGTACCCAGCAGAATGAGCGCCGCAGCCCAGTTAGAGGGGAAGATCGCCACCACAATCAGCAACGGCACCGACACTGCCAGCGCCATTTGCGGCAGGTAGCGTGCATAGTAATCATGCATATCGTCAATTTGCTCGAGTACCAACGTCGCCCAGCTCCCCGCAGGTTTACCCTGAATCCACGCTGGCCCTGCCTGTTGCAGACGGTCGAGAACCTGACGGCGGATGGCAAAGCGGATATGCTGCCCGGCGTGATAACCCACCCGTTCGCGTAACCAGACCACCCATGCGCGCAGTACAAAGGTCAGAACCAGTAACGTAAAGGGAAGCAGCAGGGCTTCACGGGGAATATTCTCCATAATCATATGTTGCAGAATTCGCGCCATGAACCAGGCCTGGGCAATGATCAATATGCCGCTCACAAAGCCCAGCAGACGAGAAATATTCAGCCAACGTTGGGAGATGACGCTTTGCTGTTTTAACCAGCGGGTTAACTCTTTTTGACGGGGTTTATTCATTGCACGCTTAGCAGGTGAGTTATCAGAATTATTTGCAGAGCAATGTTACAACGGGGAAAAAATAAAGGCGACCCATAGTCGCATGGTGTCGCCTTCTTTACTTTTGTTACTGATTTGTAAAATTATTTTGCGTCAGCTAAACCATCGAGGTAACGTTCCGCATCAAGAGCTGCCATGCAGCCTGTACCAGCAGATGTAATGGCCTGACGATAAATGTGATCCATCACGTCGCCTGCGGCAAAGACGCCAGGGATGCTGGTCTGGGTGGCATTACCATGAATACCCGACTGCACTTTGATGTAGCCGTTTTCCAGTTCCAGCTGCCCTTCGAAAATGGCTGTATTCGGGCTGTGACCGATAGCAACAAACAGACCGGCAACGTCGAGTGACTCGATGTTATCGCTGTTTTGCGTATCGCGCAGACGAACGCCAGTGACACCCATTTGATCGCCGGTCACTTCTTCCAGCGTACGGTTGGTGTGCAGAATGATGTTGCCGTTCTCCACTTTATCCATCAGACGCTTAATAAGGATTTTTTCCGCGCGGAAACCGTCACGGCGGTGAATAAGATGCACTTCCGAAGCGATGTTAGACAGATACAGCGCCTCTTCAACCGCGGTATTGCCGCCGCCGATGACCGCAACTTTCTGGTTGCGATAGAAGAAACCGTCGCAGGTTGCACAAGCAGAAACCCCACGGCCTTTAAAGGCTTCTTCAGAGGGCAGGCCGAGATAGCGTGCAGAAGCTCCGGTGGCAATAATCAGCGCGTCGCAAGTGTATTCGCCGTTATCGCCATTCAGACGGAACGGACGGTTTTGCAGATCCACCTTGTTGATATGATCAAAAATGATCTCAGTTTCAAACTTGGTGGCATGTTCGTGCATGCGCTCCATTAATAACGGACCGGTCAGATCGTTTGGATCGCCAGGCCAGTTTTCCACTTCCGTGGTGGTGGTCAGTTGGCCGCCTTTTTCCATGCCGGTAATCAGCACAGGTTGCAGGTTGGCGCGCGCCGCGTAGACAGCAGCGGTGTATCCCGCCGGGCCTGAACCCAGGATAAGCAGTTTACTGTGTTTGGTCGTGCCCATGAGATCCCCATAGTTGTTGGCAGACAATGGGCAGGATTGTAGGGAATTTACAGACGTAAAAAAAGAGTATGACGATTTTGTTAACAATTTGTGCAATCGGCAGCATCGATAAGCAGGTCAAATTCTCCCGTCATTATCACCTCTGCTACTTAAATTTCACGCTTTATAAGCCGATTAAATGATGAATAAACGCCCCTGTTAATGAATATCTGGCATGTTGTACTAAAAATCGATGTTTTGCTTTGACAATCCCCTGGTGTTTTGCGAAAACATTCGAGGAAGAAAAAAAACAGTATTCTTATATGCGCATAACCATGCATGTAAATACCATGTTTACCGTGCTAGTGAAATCTACGTATGGTGTGGACAGACGCCATTCGTGATGTCGATAGCTGCCACAAGGCAACGGTCTTCTCACCGTAGACCCAGGCATTGCGCGCCGTGAATCTTCATGATTTCGGTCTATCGTGACGGGTAGCGACTCTGAACAGTGATGTTTCAGGGTCAGACAGGAGTAGGGAAGGAATACAGAGAGACAATAATAATGGTAGATAGCAAGAAGCGCCCTGGCAAAGATCTCGACCGTATCGATCGTAACATTCTTAATGAGTTGCAAAAGGATGGGCGTATTTCTAACGTCGAGCTTTCTAAACGTGTGGGACTTTCCCCAACGCCGTGCCTTGAGCGTGTGCGTCGGCTGGAAAGACAAGGGTTTATTCAGGGCTATACTGCGCTGCTGAACCCCCATTATCTGGATGCATCACTTCTGGTATTCGTTGAGATTACTCTGAATCGTGGCGCACCGGATGTGTTTGAACAATTCAATACCGCTGTACAAAAACTTGAAGAAATTCAGGAGTGTCATTTAGTATCTGGTGATTTCGACTACCTGTTGAAAACACGCGTGCCGGATATGTCAGCTTACCGTAAGTTGCTGGGGGAAACCCTGCTGCGTCTGCCTGGCGTCAATGACACACGGACATACGTTGTTATGGAAGAAGTCAAGCAGAGTAATCGTCTGGTTATAAAGACGCGCTAACACGGAACAGGTGCAAAATCGGCGTATTTTGATTACACTCCTGTTAATCCATACAGCAACAGTACTGGGGTAACCTGGTACTGTTGTCCGTTTTAGCATCGGGCAGGAAAAGCCTGTAACCTGGAGAGCCTTTCTTGAGCCAGGAATACACTGAAGACAAAGAAGTCACATTGACAAAGTTAAGTAGCGGCCGCCGCCTTCTGGAGGCGTTGCTGATCCTTATTGTCCTGTTTGCCGTGTGGTTGATGGCTGCCTTACTAAGCTTTAACCCTTCGGACCCCAGCTGGTCGCAAACGGCCTGGCATGAACCTATCCATAATTTAGGTGGGATGCCCGGTGCGTGGTTGGCAGATACGCTGTTCTTTATTTTTGGCGTGATGGCTTACACCATTCCCGTCATTATTGTCGGCGGTTGTTGGTTTGCCTGGCGTCATCAGTCCAGCGACGAATACATTGATTATTTTGCCGTTTCGCTACGCATCATTGGCGTTTTGGCGCTCATCCTTACCTCCTGTGGTCTGGCGGCAATCAACGCTGACGATATCTGGTATTTTGCCTCCGGTGGCGTCATTGGCAGCTTACTAAGTACTACGCTACAACCACTGCTACACAGTAGCGGGGGAACTATTGCGCTGCTCTGCGTTTGGGCTGCGGGCCTGACGCTGTTCACCGGTTGGTCATGGGTGACCATTGCTGAAAAACTCGGCGGCTGGATTTTAAACATTCTCACCTTCGCCAGTAATCGTACCCGTCGCGATGATACCTGGGTCGATGAAGATGAATATGAAGATGACGAAGAGTATGAAGATGAAAACCACGGCAAACAGCATGAATCACGCCGTGCCCGTATTCTTCGCGGCGCGCTAGCGCGTCGTAAACGGTTGGCGGAAAAATTCATTAATCCGATGGGGCGGCAAACAGACGCTGCGTTGTTCTCCGGTAAGCGGATGGATGATGACGAAGAGATTACCTACACTGCACGCGGTGTGGCTGCCGACCCGGACGACGTCCTATTTTCGGGCAATCGTGCAACGCAGCCAGAATATGACGAATACGATCCATTATTAAACGGTGCGCCAATTACCGAACCTGTCGCTGTAGCAGCTGCTGCTACCACGGCGACACAAGGCTGGGCTGCGCCGGTTGAACCTGTGACTCAGACGCCGCCTGTTGCCTCTGTTGATGTTCCACCTTCGCAACCTACAGTAGCCTGGCAGCCTGTACCGGGTCCACAAACGGGAGAGCCGGTTATTGCTCCTGCACCGGAAGGTTACCCACAGCAGCCACAATATGCGCAGCCTGCAGTGCAATATAATGAGCCGCTGCAACAACCTGTACAGCCACAGCAGCCGTATTATGCGCCTGCAGCTGAACAACCTGTGCAACAACCTTACTACGCTCCTGCGGCGGAACAACCTGTTCAGCAACCGTATTACGCCCCCGCGCCAGAACAACCGGTGGCAGGTAACGCCTGGCAAGCCGAAGAGCAGCAATCCACTTTTGCTCCACAGTCTACATACCAGACTGAGCAAACTTATCAGCAGCCAGCCGCTCAGGAACCGTTGTACCAACAGCCGCAACCTGTTGAACAGCAGCCTGTTGTGGAACCTGAACCCGTTGTAGAAGAGACAAAACCCGCGCGTCCTCCGCTTTACTACTTTGAAGAAGTGGAAGAGAAGCGTGCCCGTGAACGTGAACAACTTGCGGCCTGGTATCAACCGATTCCAGAACCGGTTAAAGAACCAGAACCGATCAAATCTTCGCTGAAAGCACCTTCTGTTGCAGCAGTACCTCCAGTAGAAACCGCTGCCGCTGTTTCTCCGCTGGCATCTGGCGTGAAAAAAGCGACACTGGCGACGGGGGCTGCCGCAACCGTTGCCGCGCCAGTCTTCAGTCTGGCAAATAGCGGTGGACCGCGTCCGCAGGTCAAAGAGGGGATTGGCCCGCAGTTGCCACGACCGAAACGTATCCGCGTGCCAACTCGTCGTGAACTGGCGTCTTACGGTATTAAGCTGCCCTCACAGCGTGCGGCGGAAGAAAAAGCCCGTGAAGCCCAGCGCAATCAGTACGATTCTGGCGATCAGTACAACGATGATGAAATCGATGCGATGCAGCAGGATGAACTGGCACGTCAGTTCGCCCAGACACAGCAGCAACGCTATGGCGAACAGTATCAACATGATGTGCCCGTAAACGCAGAAGATGCAGATGCTGCGGCAGAGGCTGAACTGGCTCGTCAGTTTGCGCAAACTCAACAACAACGTTATTCCGGCGAACAACCGGCTGGGGCGAATCCGTTCTCGCTGGATGATTTTGAATTTTCGCCAATGAAAGCGTTGCTGGATGATGGTCCACACGAACCGTTGTTTACGCCAATTGTTGAACCTGTACAGCAGCCGCAACAACCGGTTGCACCGCAGCAGCAGTATCAGCAGCCACAACAGCCGGTTGCGCCACAGCAGCAATATCAGCAGCCACAACAGCAGGTTGCGCCGCAGCCACAATATCAGCAGCCGCAACAACCGGTTGCGCCACAGCCGCAATATCAGCAGCCGCAACAACCAGTTGCGCCGCAGCAGCAGTATCAGCAGCCGCAACAACCGGTTGCACCGCAGCAGCAGGATACCCTGCTTCATCCGCTGTTGATGCGTAATGGCGACAGCCGTCCGTTGCATAAACCGACGACGCCGCTGCCTTCTCTGGATTTGCTGACACCGCCGCCGAGCGAAGTGGAGCCGGTAGATACCTTTGCGCTTGAACAAATGGCTCGTCTGGTGGAAGCGCGTCTGGCTGATTTCCGTATTAAAGCCGATGTCGTCAATTACTCTCCGGGGCCGGTTATCACTCGCTTTGAACTTAACCTGGCTCCTGGCGTAAAAGCGGCGCGCATTTCTAACTTGTCACGGGACCTTGCCCGTTCACTTTCGACGGTGGCGGTGCGTGTCGTTGAAGTTATTCCTGGCAAACCCTATGTAGGTCTGGAGTTACCAAATAAAAAACGACAAACCGTTTATCTGCGCGAAGTTTTGGATAACGCCAAATTCCGCGATAATCCGTCGCCATTAACCGTGGTGCTGGGTAAAGATATCGCCGGTGAGCCGGTGGTTGCCGATCTGGCGAAAATGCCGCACTTGTTGGTTGCGGGGACTACCGGTTCCGGTAAATCTGTCGGTGTGAACGCGATGATCCTGAGCATGCTTTATAAAGCACAGCCAGAAGATGTGCGTTTCATCATGATCGACCCGAAAATGCTGGAGCTTTCGGTGTATGAAGGCATTCCGCACCTGTTAACGGAAGTCGTTACTGATATGAAAGATGCCGCCAACGCGCTGCGCTGGTGTGTTAACGAGATGGAGCGTCGGTATAAACTGATGTCTGCGCTGGGTGTGCGTAATCTGGCGGGTTATAACGAAAAAATTGCTGAAGCCGATCGCATGATGCGTCCGATTCCAGACCCGTACTGGAAGCCGGGTGACAGTATGGACGCCCAGCATCCGGTGCTGAAAAAAGAACCATACATTGTGGTGTTGGTGGACGAATTTGCCGACCTGATGATGACGGTAGGTAAAAAAGTGGAAGAGCTGATAGCACGTCTGGCGCAAAAAGCCCGTGCCGCGGGTATCCACCTCGTACTGGCAACTCAGCGTCCATCGGTTGATGTTATTACTGGTCTGATTAAAGCGAATATTCCGACCCGTATCGCCTTTACCGTATCCAGTAAGATTGACTCACGTACCATTCTTGATCAGGCTGGTGCGGAATCACTGCTGGGTATGGGGGATATGCTCTACTCTGGGCCGAACTCCACGTTACCGGTACGTGTCCATGGTGCTTTTGTTCGCGATCAGGAAGTTCATGCCGTAGTGCAGGACTGGAAAGCGCGTGGTCGCCCACAGTATATTGATGGCATCACCTCCGACAGCGAAAGCGAAGGTGGCGCGGGCGGTTTCGATGGCGCTGAAGAACTGGATCCGTTGTTCGATCAGGCGGTGCAGTTTGTCACTGAAAAACGCAAAGCGTCAATTTCAGGCGTACAGCGTCAGTTCCGCATTGGTTATAACCGTGCAGCGCGTATTATCGAACAGATGGAAGCGCAGGGGATTGTCAGCGAACAGGGGCACAACGGTAATCGTGAAGTGCTGGCCCCACCGCCGTTTGACTAATTAATGCATTGCCGGATAAGGCGCGGTAGCGTCGCATCCGGCACTCTATCAACTGAAAATTCAGTATTTTCTTCTTTCCTCAAGCTGATTATTAGCCTGGAATAGAGAGTAGAGGGAACTCCCGATCGGGAGTGACGTAATTTGAGGAATAATGATGAAAAAAATTGCCATCACCTGTGCATTACTCTCAAGCTTAGTAGCAAGCAGCATTTGGGCTGATGCCGCAAGCGATCTGAAAAGCCGCCTGGATAAAGTCAGCAGCTTCCACGCCAGCTTCACACAAAAAGTGACTGACGGTAGCGGCGCGGCGGTGCAGGAAGGTCAGGGCGATCTGTGGGTGAAACGTCCAAACTTATTCAACTGGCATATGACACAACCTGATGAAAGCATTCTGGTTTCTGACGGTAAAACACTGTGGTTCTATAACCCGTTCGTTGAGCAAGCTACGGCAACCTGGCTGAAAGATGCCACCGGTAATACGCCGTTTATGCTGATTGCCCGCAACCAGTCCAGCGACTGGCAGCAGTACAATATCAAACAGAATGGCGATGACTTTGTCCTGACGCCGAAAGCCAGCAATGGCAATCTGAAGCAGTTCACCATTAACGTGGGACGTGATGGCACAATCCATCAGTTTAGCGCGGTGGAGCAGGACGATCAGCGCAGCAGTTATCAACTGAAATCCCAGCAAAATGGGGCTGTGGATGCAGCGAAATTTACCTTCACCCCGCCGCAAGGCGTCACGGTAGATGATCAACGTAAGTAGAGGCACCTGAGTGAGCAATCTGTCGCTCGATTTTTCGGATAATACTTTTCAACCTCTGGCCGCGCGTATGCGGCCAGAAAATTTAGCACAGTATATCGGCCAGCAACATTTGCTGGCTGCGGGGAAGCCGTTGCCGCGCGCTATCGAAGCCGGGCATTTACATTCTATGATCCTCTGGGGGCCGCCGGGTACCGGCAAAACAACCCTCGCTGAAGTGATTGCCCGCTATGCGAACGCTGATGTGGAACGTATTTCTGCCGTCACCTCTGGCGTGAAAGAGATTCGCGAGGCGATCGAGCGCGCCCGGCAAAACCGCAATGCAGGTCGCCGCACTATTCTTTTTGTTGACGAAGTGCACCGATTCAACAAAAGCCAGCAGGATGCATTTCTGCCACATATTGAAGACGGCACCATCACTTTTATTGGCGCAACCACTGAAAACCCGTCGTTTGAGCTTAATTCGGCACTGCTTTCCCGTGCCCGTGTTTATCTGTTGAAATCCCTGAGTACAGAGGATATTGAGCAAGTACTAACTCAGGCGATGGAAGACAAAACCCGTGGCTATGGTGGTCAGGATATTGTTCTGCCAGATGAAACACGACGTGCCATTGCAGAACTGGTGAATGGCGACGCGCGGCGGGCGTTAAATACGCTGGAAATGATGGCGGATATGGCCGAAGTCGATGATCGCGGTAAGCGGGTCCTGAAGCCTGAATTACTGACCGAAATCGCCGGTGAACGTAGCGCCCGCTTTGATAACAAAGGCGATCGCTTTTACGATCTCATTTCCGCACTGCATAAGTCGGTACGTGGTAGCGCACCCGATGCGGCGCTGTACTGGTATGCGCGAATTATTACCGCTGGTGGCGATCCGTTATATGTCGCGCGTCGCTGTTTGGCGATAGCGTCTGAAGATGTGGGTAACGCTGATCCACGAGCGATGCAGGTGGCAATTGCGGCCTGGGATTGCTTTACTCGCGTTGGCCCGGCGGAAGGTGAACGCGCCATTGCTCAGGCGATTGTTTACCTGGCCTGCGCGCCAAAAAGCAATGCTGTCTACACTGCGTTTAAAGCCGCGCTGGCCGATGCTCGCGAACGCCCGGATTATGACGTACCGGTTCATTTGCGTAATGCGCCGACGAAATTAATGAAGGAAATGGGCTATGGGCAGGAATATCGTTACGCTCATGATGAAGCAAACGCTTATGCTGCCGGTGAGGTTTACTTCCCGCCGGAAATAGCACAAACACGCTATTATTTCCCGACAAACAGGGGCCTTGAAGGCAAGATTGGCGAAAAGCTCGCCTGGCTGGCTGAACAGGATCAAAATAGCCCCATAAAACGCTACCGTTAATGTTATCGTTGCGGTAATGTTGTTACTGTATCCCTGTGGTCGCAGGCTGTGGCCACATCTCCCATTTAATTCGATAAGCACAGGATAAGCATGCTCGATCCCAATCTGCTGCGTAATGAGCCAGACGCAGTCGCTGAAAAACTGGCACGCCGGGGCTTTAAGCTGGATGTAGATAAGCTGGGCGCTCTTGAAGAGCGTCGTAAAGTATTGCAGGTCAAAACGGAAAACCTGCAAGCGGAGCGTAACTCCCGATCGAAATCCATTGGCCAGGCGAAAGCGCGCGGGGAAGATATCGAGCCTTTACGTCTGGAAGTGAACAAACTGGGCGAAGAGCTGGATGCAGCAAAAGCCGAGCTAGATGCTTTACAGGCTGAAATTCGCGATATCGCGCTGACCATCCCTAACCTGCCTGCAGATGAAGTGCCGGTAGGTAAAGACGAAAATGACAACGTTGAAGTCAGCCGCTGGGGTACCCCGCGTGAGTTTGACTTTGAAGTTCGTGACCACGTGACGCTGGGTGAAATGCACTCTGGCCTCGACTTTGCAGCTGCAGTTAAGCTGACCGGTTCCCGCTTTGTGGTAATGAAAGGGCAGATTGCTCGCATGCACCGCGCACTGTCGCAGTTTATGCTGGATCTGCATACCGAACAGCATGGCTACAGTGAGAACTATGTTCCGTACCTGGTTAACCAGGACACGCTGTACGGTACGGGTCAGCTGCCGAAATTTGCTGGCGATCTGTTCCATACTCGTCCGCTGGAAGAAGAAGCAGACACCAGTAACTATGCGCTGATCCCAACGGCAGAAGTTCCGCTGACCAACCTGGTACGCGGTGAAATCATCGATGAAGATGATCTGCCAATTAAGATGACCGCCCACACCCCATGTTTCCGTTCTGAAGCCGGTTCATATGGTCGTGACACCCGTGGTCTGATCCGTATGCACCAGTTCGACAAAGTTGAAATGGTGCAGATCGTGCGCCCGGAAGACTCAATGGCGGCGCTGGAAGAGATGACCGGTCACGCCGAGAAAGTGCTGCAGCTGCTGGGCCTGCCGTACCGTAAGGTCGCGCTGTGCACCGGCGATATGGGCTTCAGCGCCTGCAAAACCTATGACCTCGAAGTATGGGTTCCGGCGCAAAACACTTATCGTGAGCTCTCCTCCTGCTCCAACGTCTGGGATTTCCAGGCGCGTCGTATGCAGGCCCGCTGCCGCAGCAAGTCCGACAAGAAGACTCGCCTCGTTCA
>OGXJ01001934.1_pt1 | contig 14641 bp, 13 predicted proteins | sample 1576231 | NCBI WGS metagenome assembly OGXJ01 (sample SAMEA3541539, study PRJEB24748) | human gut metagenome | biome: human gut; feature: human-associated habitat; material: faeces | place: China | collected 2012
AAAAACAGGCAGAATCCCAGGCAAAGCTCTCTTGGAAGGAAAACAAAGCCGAACAGGCAAGACTTCGAAAAAAAGCAAATGATCTGAAAAAGCTGGAAGACAAGATCGAACAGCTTGAAAACCGTCTGGCTGAAATTGATGAAGAATTTCTGGTTCCTGAAAATGCAACAAATGTTGCACTGTTAAATGATCTGACAAAAGAACGAAATTCTGTAGAAGAAGAATTGAACACGATGTATGAACAGTGGGAAGAATTATCTTCTGAGGAATAAACATCTAAAAAAGCATTAGATACGGACAATTTGCTGTTGTAAGTTACATACAACCATGCAATATCCGCATTCTAATGCTTTTGTATTATCAGTCGATCACATTTATGATCTTTCTTCCATATGTATATGTATTGCCGGATGCCGGAATACAATAAGTACTGTTACTGATATAGACCTGACTACTGCTTCCCATTCCACCGTGAATACACCAGTAAGTTCCATCATTATCATAATAAGCGCCCCAGTCCTTGACACAGGCTTCCGCCAACTGTTTGGAAACACCCATCCGGATCAGATATTTCTTAACCGCTGCCGCATTTTTAAACTTACCAAGAAACAGGGAAACATGGCTTGCCTCTGTCTCTCCGTTTTTATAATATACGATCACGTCTCCCGGAGTTAATGCATCATATGAGAAATCTACAATATCTGAATTCAACTGAATCGAATCCTGTTTCATCCAGCTTTTCCCATCTGACAGAACAACTTTTCCGGTCACAGTTCCGGCACCGCCCCATTCCGTTCCGGTATACATCCGATCTAACAGGATACCGCCTTTTTCCGGACTTGTATACTGAACCGCAAGTTTCTGCGATGGATCATCTCCACCAGCAAGTGCAAATGCCTGATCGACAAATACATTGCAATATATATTTGTCTTACCCAGATATGCCAGGATCACGCGCTTCATCCATGCATCCGTATCCCAGTAAACAGAACCTTCCAGTCGTCTGCTATATGCACGTCCATATTTATCAAAGTCATATAGATATCCATCCACGGACTGACTTCCAGATACACTCTGTCCCTGTTCATTCATCAGGTAATATACCGTCTTGCCATTGATCTGGACAGTAACAATCCCCGGAACGATCTGATCCAGCTTCTGTCCTTCTCTGTATATGGAATATTTTCCGGTCTTGTCATAATATATGTATTTTGATACTTTTCCGGAAGCATCCGTATAGACTGCAGTTTTTTTGTCAATGGTCTGCCAGCCCTCTTCTGCCTTTATCACGCCATCTTCCGGTATATAATAATAATCCGAATGAATATTTAATAATTTATCTGTTACCTGCTGCCATCCGGAACTTCCTGCATCATAGATCCATACTGTGTTCCTGTATTTGCTCTTTGAATAGCTGGCATTAAAATACCGGTACAGACTTGTTCCATTTTTATCATAGTAAAAGGTTTTTCCTTTATTATATGGCGCCCACATACTGGAAACTTTCTTCCATCTGACTCCATTTGCCTGATACAGCACATATCCGTTTCCGGACTGTTTTCGTTTATAGAGCACTTCTCCCTTTCGGATATAATACATGGTCGTATCATTTGAGCTGTACCATCTGGTTGATGTATAATGTCTTCCATTTTTAAAATATACAAATGAGCCATCGATCTTATAAATGCCATCTGTTACAAAATTCCATTTGTTTTTACTGTAGATCTTATACATTCCGATCCGCTCGCTGTCCTTATATCCATCCAGATAATAGGTCTTTGTATTACGTGCATTTGCATTAAAATACATCATGGCATTTTTTACATTTACCCATGTATCTCTTACTGCTTTGCCATCTTCGCCAAAATAATAGCCATAACGATCAACCTTTTTATAATAGTTCCGACGGCTTACACCATCCCGCAGATAATAATATTCTCCGCCGGCCTGTTTCATTCCCTGTGCCAGTGCACCCGCTGCATCAAACCAGTACACTGTGCCTTTAACGCTGATGTAACGATCCGTTACACGCTGTTTCTTGCCATTTGTAAATGAATAACAGGCATCTCCTGAAAAGCGGAATATTGTCTTTCCATCCTTTACATATACCTGTGATCTTCCATATGGATACCAGCCGGTTTCATCCACCCGCTTTCCTTTCCGGAAGAAATAATACGTTCCTGCTACCTTCTTGATTCCTTTTACCGGTGTTCCGTCAATGTAATATATATCCTTTGAAAAACCGGTTGTCAGAATGGAATAATCGTCACTATAGTAAAAGCATTTTTCAAGAGCTGTGTTTCCGGTTTTATTTTTTGAAAACCGAAGCACGGTCTTTGTCGTTGCCGGCTTAAATTTCAATGACATCTTGCCTGTATAAGAGCTGGTATCATAGGAACCATTAAACTCACTTTTCTTAGTTACTACAACCGCCCACAGCTTCTCATCATAGCTTACAAGTGCATATTTCAGTCCGGTGCTCTCATCTACACCCATACCTTTATAGTAATCTGACTTTACTGCATAATCATATTGGAAGGAACCGTCACTGGCATTTGAAAATGTATGTGTGTTCTCGTCCTGTGATAATGCCTGTTTCTTTACTGATTCCGCAGCCTGCACATTTCCGGTATTTTTCCCGGCTCCCATAAACAATATCAACAAAGCTGCTATACATAGAAGTATTAATCGTTTATTCTGCTGTTTCATCTTTCTTTTTATCCGCCTTTTCTGTCCATAAATATGGGGTTATCTGGTATACGTAATAATTCAGCCAATTGGCATATAATGTATTAGCATGGCAGCGCCAAGATTTGATCGGTGTCTTGCTTGGATCGTTGTCCGGATAATAATTTACCGGAATATCCGGATTCAGTCCCTTTGCAAGATCACGCTTATATTCTTTATCAAGTGTCAGAATATCATATTCCGGATGTCCGGTTACGAATATATTCTTTCCTTCATCGCCAATGATCAGATAAGGACCTGCCTCATCGGACTCCGCTACGATCTCCAGATGCGGATTTTTTACGATCTCATCTTTATCGACACCTGTATATCTGGAATGCGGTACATAAAAGATATCATCAAACCCACGAACAAGCGGTGTCTTTCTGTGGAAGGTATGATGCATATAGATTCCTGATAATTTCTTATCCAGCTCATGCTTCTGCACCCCATACCGATAATACAGACCTGCCTGTGCGCCCCAGCAGATATGGATCGTGGAGGTTACATTTTTCTCCGACCAGTCCATGATTTCTTTTAATTCATCCCAGTATTCTACATCTTCAAATTCCATCTTCTCGATCGGTGCTCCTGTGATAATGAATCCATCCCATTTCCGATCTTTGATGCTGGAAAAATCGGTGTAGAACCGTTCCAGATGGCCTTTTGGTGCATGCTTGGATTCATATGTCATCGTACGGATCAGGGAAATATTCACTTGAAGCGGCGTATTTGACAGACTTCTCATAAGCTGTAATTCTGCATCCTGCTTTAAAGGCATCAGGTTCAATATCAATATATCAAGCGGACGGATATCCTGACGGATGGCTCTGTCTGAACCCATCACAAAGATATTCTCATCCTCCAGTATTTTCTTTACCGGTAAATCATCGTCAACTCTAATTGGCATTTTCTATCAAGTCCTTTCTGTTCCAACTGCCATTTTTCTGTTTCTATATTATCAGGAAAACTGTTCCAGAAACTGCGCTTCTGAAATGATCGGTATTCCCAGACTCTGTGCTTTTTTATTCTTCGAAGATGTGGATGTCTCATCGTTATTGACCAGATATCCGGTCTTTGAAGATACAGAACCTGCTACCTTTCCGCCCCGGTCTTCGATATACTGCTTCATCTCATCCCGGTTTGCAAATTGTACCAGACTTCCGGTTATTACAAAGGTAATACCTGCAAGCGTCTGTGGTACCGTTTCAGTCTCTGCTTCAAACTCTAATTCACGAAGCAACCTATCTATAATAGCACAATTCGACGGATTTTTAAAATATCTTACAATTTCCTCTGCGATCACTGTTCCAATTCCATCAATCTCTGTATATGCTTCTACATCCGCATGCATGATCTGATCCAGGTTATTTTTAAAATGTTTGCAGATCAGCTTCGCTGTTGCATCTCCGACCCCAGGAATTCCAAGGCCATAGACAAAACGGTTCATCGTTGTGTGTCTGGATGTATCAACAGCCTGAATCAGCTTCGCATAAGACTTCTCTCCAAAGCCTTCCAACTCAACGATCTCTTCTTCATGACGATTCAGGTGATAGAGATCATCCAGATGATCCAGATATCCCTGTTCAATAAATTTGTCTATCGTGGCTTCTGATAGGCCGTCAATATTCATAGCATTTCTGGATACAAAATGAGCAAATGATTTTAACTTCTTTGCAGGGCAGAATTCATTGGTACAATAAAGGGTCTCTACCTGATCTACACCCTCTCCCTCCGTCACGATCTTTGTCAGACCACCACAAGCAGGACAGGATTCCGGAATCGGTACATTTCCACTTCTGGTATGATTTTCGGCAATCTGCGGAATGATCATATTTGCCTTATAGACCGAGATCTCATCTCCGATCCCAAGCTGCAACGACCGAAGGATACTGACATTATGGATACTTGCACGGCTGACTGTTGTTCCTTCAAGGGACACCGGATCAAATACAGCAACCGGATTGATAAGTCCCGTTCTGGAAGGGCTCCACTCCACATACTGCAGATGGGTCACTGCCTGTTCATCCGCCCATTTGAATGCCATACTGTCTCTTGGGAACTTCGCTGTTCTACCGAGGCTCTTTCCATATGCAAGATCTTCTAACACCAGTACCAGACCATCCGAAGGAAAATCGTTCTGCTCAATCTGTTCTGCAAACTTTGCTACACACTCCGGCAGCTTATCAGCATCGATCAAATAATGCTCTACGACATCAAAGCCCTGATGCTCCAGCCAGTCTAATTCATAAGAAAAGGAATTCTTAAAGTCCACATCTTCTCCATCCACCAGATTAAAGGCAAAGAAATGTACGTTTCTCTCTTTTGTAATGCGGTTATTCAACTGTCTGACAGAGCCGCTGCATAAGTTTCTCGGGTTTTTATATTTTGCATCTGCATCTGCGATCTGCTCATTTATCTTCTCAAAATCTGAATACTTGATAACTGCCTCTCCACGGATCGTCAGCTTACCCTTATATGGAATCTCTTTCGGAATATTTGCAAATACTCTTGCGTTGTTCGTTATAACCTCGCCCTCTAAGCCATTTCCTCTGGTTACTGCTTTTACAAGCGTGCCATTCTCATAGGTAAGGACAACGGTAAGACCATCTAACTTCCATGAGATCACACCCTGATGTTTGCCAAGCCATGCTGCCAGTGCTTCCACACTCTTGGTCTTATCCAGAGAAAGCATTGGATGCTCATGAGCCTCTTTCGGAAGCTCACTTACAATCTCATATCCGACATGAACCGTCGGACTGTTCGACATTACAATTCCTGTCTCTTTTTCAAGTTCTACCAGTTCATCATACAAGGCATCATATTCCAGATTGCTCATGATCTCGGTATCTTCCTGATAATATTTCTTTGATGCCTCATTCAGTTTTTCAACTAATTCTTTGATTCTGTCTCTCTTTTCCAACTGACATACCTCTTATTTCCAACAACATTCTGTTCATTTTTATTATCCGGCTGTGCTTCTTCCCGCTTTGTTTTCACTTCTTCTTTTCGTTCCACTAAACGTCTGAGTTCTGTTTCTTCTTCCTTTGTCAAATGGCGGTACTCACCCGGTCTCAGATTCCCCAGACGAATATTGATCACTCGAAGCCGTTTCAGATTTACGACCTTATATCCAAAATATTCGCACATTCGTCGGATCTGGCGATTCAGCCCCTGTGTAATTATGATCTTAAAGGAATAATTATCGATCTTATACAGACGACATTTTTTTGTCACCGTATCAAGAATCGGAACACCTGCCGCCATCTGTGTTAAAAATTCGTCCGTGATCGGCTTATTCACACGGACACGATATTCCTTCTCATGATTATTGACTGACTTCTGGATACTGTTTGACAGGTCTCCATCGTTTGTCAAAAGCAGTAATCCCTGTGAATCCTTATCTAATCTTCCTACATACTGCAATCGGATCGGATACTTAATATGATCAAAGATGTTATCCGGATCATCATGACTTGCCGTGCAGGTCAGTCCCAGTGGTTTATTGTATGCAAGAATAACTGTCTCTTCACGCTTTCTTACAGGCTTTCCATCGACCATTACCCTGTCATTTGCCTCTATCTTCTGTCCCATTTCCGCAGGCTTCCCATTTATTGTGATCCTGCCTTTTAATATATATTCATCTGCCGCACGTCTGGAACAAATGCCAGCTTCGCTCAGATATTTATTAATTCGAATGCCTTCTGCCATATCATGACCCTTCCTGTTCTGTCTCTCTGCTGCGACTGTTTTGCCGCTCTTTTTATCTGTTTTCTTTATAACCATATCTTTTTAATCATACCATTCTGATCATTAAAAGTAAACAATTACAACTTTTCAATTTCGGGGCTTGTTTTTTCTCTTTTTCCGACGTATAATAAGGCAAACGCAAAGGTGTGTTTCTACGGAAACGCACCTTTTTTTGTATTTAAATTTAGAAGCTGAAGTTATAACATTTTATAAAGGACGTGAATATATGGATAATATCGATAAGAAAATATTACATTTATTACAGCACAATGCCAGAACCCCTTTAAAGTATCTGGCAAATAAAGTATTTCTCTCCTCTCCTGCGGTATCCGCAAGAATCGACCGGCTGGAAAAGGCAGGTGTGATCACCGGATACCATGCAGGCATCAACCCGGAAGCTCTGGGGTATCACATTACCGCATTTATACACATGGCACTCGATCCAAAACAGAAACCAACCTTTTATCCCTTTATCGATGCCTGCCCCAATGTACTGGAATGTAATTGTGTGACCGGTGCCTACTCTATGTTGATGAAGGTTTGTTTTCCAAGCACAATGGAACTGGATTCTTTCATTGGCCAGCTACAGCGATTCGGAAATACAGAAACACAGATCGTATTCTCCACTCCTGTTCAAACTCGTGGAATCGACATCGGTATTGTATCTCCTGTAAATGAAGAAAATGCTATCTAGTATGTCTGTGGACGGTCGTCTGTAACTTCTATATTATATAAGGCAAATAATAAAACAAAAAAGTTCCGTATCAGAATTCTGTCATATCCAAAGAATTCTTTTATGGAACTTTTTATGTCTTGATATCTGCTTACAAACCTACTGCTAACTGGTTCACACATTTGCAGAATCAGCTAAAATATCCTTCCTATTGTGCATCTTCCGGTGTAGCTGCAGTATTCTCTGTTGTAGCCGGTTTGCTGATCAGATCATAAAATGCCCGGAATGTTTTATCTGTATCCAGAAGATATTCTGTATTCTCTTTTACATGAACATAGATATCCTGAATATCCTTTGATGCCTTAAAGCTGTTCAGATAAGAAAGCTGTGCATTTGACAGCTCCCCATTAGCGATCTTATACGAACCATCCTGGTCTGTTATAATATAGAAGGTCACGATATCAAGCGGCTTTGATTCTACGTCCGCAATGTCCATATAGGACAATTCAACCACAACATATTCTCCTTCTGCATAACCATCTGCCAGATAACAGGTCGTATCTTCAAAACCTTTTAGGTATTTTGCAGAGTTTTCCAATACTGACATATCATCAAACTCGGTTGGATCCGTCACCAGTGACTGTAACGTTGCCTGATCACAGGCTGCTTTTGCCGTAAGATACTTACTAACCAGATCATTGATCTCTGAAACATCACTTTTCTTATATGATGCATTCTCCGGAATCGTCAGCTCAACCGTATTATTTTCTCCCGGCACAATTTTGGGTTTTCTGATAAAAAATGCGTACACATAACAGGAACACAATAATGCAAATATCACCCAGCCGATCGCAAGCTTCATTCCAGCCCGGATCACGATCTCTCCTTCTTTTGTCTTTATATATGTATCACCAAGAAAACTGTTTTTTTTATGATTCAATTTTCCTATGCTCCTTTTCATATTTTATATCGACAAAATTCTACCATTCTGTTCTGTATTTTGCAAGTTCATCCAGGAAGTATTCATAATTCAGCGAAGAAATATAAGAAAATATTTGATTATTTCAGCGAAATATTGTATTATATATAAGCCATGCACCAGTAGCTCAGTGGATAGAGCAACGGCCTCCGGAGCCGTGTGCGGTGGTTCGATTCCACTCTGGTGCATATTTTTTATGCATAAAAATACCGGCAGCCACTTAAAAGGAATGTGGCTGCCGGTATTTTCTTTTAATAAAATGATGATATTTTTACATTGTAACAAAGATGAACTTTACAACGAATAACGCTGCGATGATCGTTACAACAATATCTTTCTTCTTGTAGTTACCTGTGAATAAGGTAATCAGAACGTATGAAATTGATCCTACACCGATACCATTTGAGATAGAATAGGTTAATGGGATCATAAGGAAGGTAAGGAACGCAGGAACTGCTGAACGCATATCATCCATATCGATCTTGGCAAAGTTCTTAGCCATTAATACACCTACAAAGATCAGTGCCGGAGCTGTTGCACATGTTGGGATCACACCTGCGATTGGGCTTAAGAACAGACATACTGCGAAGCAGGCTGCTGTAACTAAACTTGCAAGACCTGTTCTACCACCTGCTGCGATACCGGATGCAGACTCAACGAAGGTTGTACATGTCGATGTACCAAGAATAGCACCTGCTGCTGTACCGATAGAATCGCACATCATACTCTTATCTAAGTTGATCGGGTCACCATTCTCATCTAACATATTTGCCTGTGATGCGGTTCCATATAAGGTTCCGATCGTATCAAACATATCTACCAGACAGAATGCAACGATCAGCATGATACCTGAGAACACGCCACCAACATATGGGCTTTCAAATGCATTTCTCCATGCATCCGCCTTGAAGCATCCAAGGAAACCGATCTCGCCAAAGTCTTTGAAAGACTGACCGATGCTGGATACATCAAAAGATGGTGTCTCCAGATTAAATACATAATAAAGAACTGTGGAAACAATGATACCGATTACGATATTTCCCTTTACATTTAACTTTGCAAGAACTGCGATCAGGATAATACCGATGATAGTTACAACCGGTGGAATAACTGCTTTCCATGCAGCTGCCGGTGTCTCTGCGCCTGAAATCGCTCCATGGAAATCAAAGATCTGTACCAGTGTATACTTATTCGCCTGTACAAGACCTGAACCCTTTAAACCAACCAATGCGATGAACAAACCGATACCGGCCGGTATTGATTTCTTCAGACATTCCGGCATGGCTGTCGCAATGTACTTACGAAGTCCGGTTACAGACAGGATCAGAAATACGATACCTGATAACAGGATGATAACAAGACCTGACTGATAACCTTCAATCACGCTGCAGCCTGCAAAGAATGCACCGGATACAAATGAGGTACAGAAGAATGAATTCAGTCCCATACCACATGCCTGTGCATACGGCATTCTGGCAAGGAATGCCATAAGAAGTGTACCGATAACAGCCACAAGAACGGATGCGATAAATACTGCATTCCAAACCCTGCCTACTTCTGCTGCGCTTGCGCCTTCTGCAACAAGCCATCCAGCCTTACCATCTGCTGCTACCTGATTTGGGTTTACCAGGACAATGTATGCCATGGCAAAAAATGTTGTGAGTCCGGCCATAATCTCTGTACGAACATTAGAACCGCGCTCTGAAATGTGGAAAAATTTATCCATATTTCCCTTCCTTTCTTTTGTTTATTCTTATTAAAAGCATTGGTTGTCTACCTGTCCCTCACTACAGATATATGCCATGCTTTATAATCAAAATTCTGTGTGCCGTTACCGCACTGTTTCTTCCAGAAATTCGGCTACACTGTCATCCAGATAATCACCGATCACAAGATCCGCCGCTTCCTTGCAACGCTCTGTCGCATTTAAAACCGCAACTCCAAGTCCGGCTTCTGCTAACATCTCACTGTCATTATCTCCATCGCCGAAAGCAATTGTTTCTTCCATTGATATTCCAAGGAATCGTAAAACTTCCTTTAACCCATTATGTTTGCCGGAATGACGATCAGATATCTCAATCAATCGCGGCGCTCCGGATGTTACATAAACAGTATGGATATTTTGCGTTAATTCATGCATGATACGGTATTTTTTCTCTGTCGGTCCTACAATTGAGATCGAATCCAACTCCGTATTATGCTGTAAAATAAACTGCCTTATATCAGGCACCGGCGTTCTGGTGCTTCTTACATAAGCACTGATATCCTCTGACTCTCCAAAATTCATTGGATTCTCATAATATATCTCAGATGTATATCCTCTACCGTCTATAAAACATTCAAAGAATACATCTTTATCCGTAACCAGATCAAATATCTGCTCCGGTACTTCCGGTCGTAATTTTAAATTATATACTGAATGATCATCTGATAAATCATAGATTGCTGCCCCATTGGATGTGATCGCATACCGGACACCCCGAATCTCCCGGATGCATTCTGGAATGGAATAAACAGATCTTCCACTTGCCGGAATAAAAATAACGTGGCTGTCTGCCAGTTTTTCAAGAACTTCCTTTGTTCTATGGGAAATCCCATCCCGTCTTAAAATCGTTCTGTCCAAATCTGAAACCACGCATCTGTACTTCATATGCTTTTCCTCTGTTTTCGAATTTACTTTCATATGTTACCATATTTCGTAAGGGAAATAAAGATATTATAAACTTTTTTACATAAATACAGAAAAAGGAGCTATTTTCATTACATTTTTACCCGGTTGTATAAAAACTGTGATAAAATAAATACACATCAGAAAGGAGACCACTATGTTGCATGAAATATCCGATGAACGCTACTGCTTTATTGAAGATACCATTTGTGATGCATTTTTATTGGTATTGAAAGAAAAAGGAATAGAAAAAATTACCGTGACCGACATCATAAAAAGAGCCGGAATTGTTCGCAGTACATTCTATAACCACTACGAAAATATTCCAGCTCTTATAACTGCTGTTGAAGATAAAACTATCCAGGATATTTTCACCCTCATGGAAGACTTTCATCCTGAAAACAATCAGGATATATGCAAATCTTTCTTTCTGACAATTTGTAATTATACCAAAACGAATCCGTTTCTGGCAAATATTCTCCGGAGTCCAAGAGGCGATGAATTCTTTGAAAAGGCTTTAACTATGTTCCATCGTTATGTAACAGATGCCACCCGGAAAACAACGCCTTCCATGCACTCCAAGGAAGAGGTCTCCTATATGATCGCATGCAGCATTGGCAGTACCTTGGGTGTTCTCCATAAATGGACAAGAGAAAATTTTGAGAGTTCCGAAGAAATCATTGCCGGGATACTGACACAGTCATTTCTCACAGGTATACTTCCTTATCTGTCTTAAAGTGCTTCATCAATCAGAACTTCCTGCCTTTTTATCTTCTTAGTTGCACTCTTGATAAATGGATATTTACGAATAATCAACCCCGTAATCCGACGATAGGTCGGCTGCGTATTATTATAACTGTCAATAAATGCCTGAAGCTCTGATCTGATTGTTTCCTCGTTCATCCGTTTTGCCGAGACAGCATCCTGATCCGGATAGATTCTTGCAATTAGGCCATTGTTCTCTCCTGTCACAATCACCTCTCCCACCAGTTTTCCAAGAGCAAGTTTATTTTCTATTTCCTCCGGTGATATATTTTCTCCGTTTGAAAGAATGATCAGATTTTTTATTCTTCCATTGATAAATAAGAATCCGTCTTTATCCAGATATCCTTTATCTCCCGTATGCAGCCATCCACCTTTTAAGGTCTCTGCAGTCTCTTCCGGCATCTGATAATAACCCTTCATAACGCTGCTGCCCCGTACCAGAATCTCGCCATCCTCAAAAGAAATTTCAACATTGGAAAGCGGTCGTCCTATAGAACCGGTCTTATGATCTTCCGGTACATTGCTGCTGATAACAGGCGAACATTCCGACATTCCATATCCCTCATAAATATTTACACCATATTCTGCAAATTTCTCAATATAAAACGGATCCAGATGTGCTCCACCTGTATGCGAGAACATGAACAAAAATAAAAACAAGATTCCAATGACTTGGGAAATACGGGTGCGGTAATGGTCCAGGAAATACATGGTGACTCCTCCTCTTGTCCTAATTGATAAGGCCAGTATAACGGTCATTTCTAACGAAAGATTAGGCAAAATTTAAAGGAATCATAAAGATTTGTGAACAGACTGCGTATTCTTTGTAACAACTTTTATGTTACAATAAAAGAAACGTCATTCGTCCATTTTTAAGGAGGCATCTGCCATGTTCAAAAAATTACTCATACTCACCCTCAGCGCCCTGCTCTGCTGCGGTGCAGCTATGGCGGCTGACACGACGTCCATGACCGACAAGTCCCGCCAGGCTGAAACACAGTCCCTGCCGTCGACGATCAAACATCTCGACCTGGTACTGGTCCTCGATAAGAGCGGCTCCATGTATGGCCTGGAAAGCGATACTATCGGCGGCTACAACGCCATGATTGCCAAGGAAAAAGACCTCGACGTCGACACCAAGGTCACGACGGTCCTGTTCAACAATAAAGTCGACATCCTGACGGACCGCAGCAACATCAACAGCCTGTCGGACATGACGACCAAGGATTACCGCGTCGGCGGCTCGACGGCCCTCCTCGATGCTGTAGGCAACACGATTGCCAAGATTTCCGACACGCCGGGTATTTCTGACAAAGACCACAAGGTCATCTTCGTCATCATCACGGACGGACAGGAAAATGCCAGCACGGAATATTCCAAGGCGACGATCCAGAAAATGATTTCCGATAAAAAAGCCCAGGGCTGGGACTTCATTTTCCTCGGCGCCAATATCGACGCCGCTTCGGAAGCCCAGAACCTGGGTATCGATGCCGACCATGCCGTCAAGTACCGCAATACCTCGACGGGCGTCCAGAAGAACTTCGCCGCCATTGCCGCTTATACGCGCAGTGCCGTCCAACAGCAAGACGACGACTCCTGGAAAGATAACATCGAAAAGGATAAGTAAATCTTATTTCAAACCTGCCAATTTAGCCGGGTCCATGGCTTTGTCGAACTGCTCTGCCGTGACCCATCCCGTCTTCAGGGCTGACTCTTTCAGGGTCAGCCCTTCTTTGACTGCCTGTTTGGCAATGGTGCAGGCCTTGCCATAGCCGACGAGGGGTACCAGGCCCGTGACCAGGATGAGCGAGTTGTAGAGGTTGGTCGTGATCCGTTCGCGGTTCGGTTCGATGCCGACGACGCAATGCTTGCGGAAGGAATCCATGCAGTCCGTGAGCAGGCGGATAGACTGGATCAGGTTGTAGGCGATGACGGGCATGAAGACATTGAGTTCGAAGTTCCCCTGGCTGGCGGCGATGCCCAAAGTCGCGTCGTTGCCCATGACCTGGACGGCGACCATAGTGACGGCTTCGCACTGCGTCGGGTTGACTTTGCTGGGCATGATGGAGCTGCCCGGTTCATTTTCAGGGATGCGGATTTCGCCGATGCCGCAGCGCGGTCCCGACGACAGCCAGCGGACGTCGTTGGCGATTTTCATGAGGTCGCAGGCCAGGGCTTTGAGCATGCCGTGGACGACGACGAGTTCGTCCTTACTGGTCAGGGACTGGAACTTGTTCGGCGCCGTATGGAAGGTCGTGCCCGTCAGCTGGCTGACGATTTCGGCAAAGCGCACATCGTAGCCTTTCGGGCAGTTGATGCCCGTGCCGACGGCCGTGCCGCCCATGGCCAGGTCGCGGAGGAAATCGACGCCCTGGACCAGCATATCCCGGTCGCGCTGAATCATGCGGGCCCAGCCGCTGAATTCCTGGCCCAGCGTCAACGGTGTGGCATCCTGCAAGTGGGTCCGGCCGATCTTGACGATGTCCTTGAAAGCTTCCTGTTTGGCCCGGAGCGCCTGATAGAGGGTTCAGAGATAGTTGACGAGGGCGGAAACGCTTCAGGCGACACCGTCGGGAAGGTATCGTTCGAGCTCTGGGAATGATTGACGTGGTCATTGGGATGGACGTTCAGGTCCTTGCCCTGGGCCTGTAAAATCTGCTTAGCCCGGTTGGCGACGACTTCGTTGACATTCATGTTGAACTGCGTGCCGCTGCCGGTCATCCAGACGGCCAGGGGGAAATTGCCGTCGAGCTTGCCGGCCAGGATGTCATCGCAGGCCTGGACGATGGCGTCAGCCCGGTCGCCGTCGACGACGCCCAATTCCTTATTGGTCAAGGCAGCGGCCTTCTTCAAATAGGCAAAGACCGTGACCATTTCAGGCGGGATTTTTTCCGTGCCGATCTTAAAATTCTCGAAACTGCGCTGTGTCTGGGCACCCCAGAGTTTATCAGCCGGGACTTTGATTTCTCCCATCGAATCTCTTTCTATACGGTATTCCATGACGAACCTCCAATCAGATTATTAAAACATAGCGGACTCAGGCGGGCGCCCTTTGGGACGCCCCTACGATGAAATAGGC
>OGXJ01001935.1_pt1 | contig 14636 bp, 9 predicted proteins | sample 1576231 | NCBI WGS metagenome assembly OGXJ01 (sample SAMEA3541539, study PRJEB24748) | human gut metagenome | biome: human gut; feature: human-associated habitat; material: faeces | place: China | collected 2012
ATCATGGTGCCGATACCCAGCGCCAGCGCGACAGCCATGATAATCCAGATTGGCGCGTACTCGATGGTGCTCAGCATATCGGTTTTCAGTTTCTTCAGCAGACGCTGGTCGTCAGCGCTCACATCCGGCAGCTTCGCCACCTTGTCGGTGGTGTCGGAGATGCAGAGCATAATGCGACGCAGCTGACCGCGCTGATCCGGTGACAGTGAATCGTAGGTTTCAACGCCGGTCAGCATAGTCTTCACGCGGTCAAGCGCGTTGATAGTATTTGCTGGATGGCAATGAAACTCACCGTTGGCCGCGGTATTGGTATCCGGAGACGGAACCAACTGGTCAACACCGGTGGCTTTCTTCAGCAGGTCAGGGCGCTGCTGAAAGAAGGTTTCCACGTTGTTGACCGCGTCGCGGGTACGAGTGATTTCGTAACCGGAGGCGTTCATATTCACCACGAAGCCCGCCGGGGCGACGCCAATCAGCACCAGCATCACCAGACCAATGCCTTTCTGCCCATCGTTGGCGCCGTGGGAGAACGACACGCCGATAGCGGACAGGATCAGGGCGATACGGGTCCAGAACGGCGGTTTTTTCTTACCGTCTTTCTTTTCACGTTCTGCGGGGGTCAGGTGGATACGCGCGCGTTTTTTGGTACCGCTCCAGTAGCGACGGAGAATGAAAATCAGGCCGCCCGCAATCACCAGACCGACGATCGGCGAGATGATAAGCGAAGCAAAAATGCCGATGACTTTCGGGATATTCAGCGCATCAACCACTGAAGTACCGGTCATCAGCGCATTGGTTAAACCAATACCGATGATGGCGCCAATCAGGGTATGAGAACTGGAAGCTGGAAGACCGAAGTACCAGGTGCCGAGGTTCCAGATGATCGCCGCCAGCAGCATAGAGAACACCATGGCGAGGCCATGTGCGGAACCCATGTTAAGCAGCAGATCGGTGGGCAGCATATGCACAATGGCATAGGCTACGCTGAGACCGCCCAGCAGAACGCCGAAGAAGTTGAAGAGCGCCGCCATCGCCACAGCGAGCTGTGAGCGCATTGCGCGAGTGTAGATAACCGTAGCCACCGCGTTTGCGGTATCATGGAAACCGTTAATCGCTTCGTAAAACAGTACAAAAGCTAAAGCAAGCAATAATAATAGTCCGGTATGTAAATCCAGACCGGCAAATAAATGTAGCATAGGACGTTACGCCATTTTGAGGACATGAACGCGGCGCATTATCAGTGACTTTCGCGGCGCGGGCAAAGTGAAATATAGACTTTTTTTGATTTGCCTCCTGTATGGATTTCACTCAAAAAATAATTATCTTATATAATTCAGGCAAATACTTCCTTTTAGTAATATTGATGCTGGTGCGACCACTGAGGAATCTTTACAATTCACGCCCGTTTTTTCTTAGAGGAGCGCAACGTGGAAAGGTTTGATGCCATTATTATAGGCGCTGGTGCGGCGGGTATGTTCTGTTCTGCGCTGGCAGGTCAGGCAGGACGCCGGGTTCTGCTGATCGATAATGGTAAAAAACCAGGGCGCAAAATCCTCATGTCTGGCGGTGGGCGCTGCAACTTTACCAACCTTTATGTCGAACCGGGCGCTTATCTGAGCCAGAATCCGCATTTTTGTAAGTCTGCACTCGCGCGTTTTACCCAGTGGGATTTCATTGATCTGGTCAATAAACACGGCATCGCCTGGCACGAGAAAACGTTAGGACAACTCTTCTGCGATGACTCCGCGCAGCAGATTGTCGACATGCTGGTGGATGAGTGCGAGAAGGGCAATGTGACCGTCAGATTGCGTAGCGAAGTGCTGAGCGTGGCGAAGGATGATACAGGCTTCACGCTTGAACTGAACGGCATGACTGTCGGTTGCGAAAAGCTAGTCATCGCGACCGGTGGACTGTCAATGCCGGGGCTGGGCGCGTCGCCGTTTGGTTATAAGATTGCCGAACAATTTGGCCTCAACGTGCTGCCGACCCGCGCGGGTCTGGTGCCATTCACTCTGCATAAACCGTTGCTCGAAGAGTTACAGGTGCTGGCAGGCGTGGCGGTGCCTTCCGTGATTACCGCTGAAAACGGCACCGTTTTCCGTGAGAACTTACTCTTCACCCACCGCGGCTTGTCTGGACCGGCGGTGTTGCAAATCTCCAGCTACTGGCAACCGGGGGAATTTGTCAGCATCAATCTGCTACCGGATGTGGATCTCGAAACCTTCCTGAATGAGCAGCGTAACGCACATCCGAATCAAAGCCTGAAAAACACACTGGCGGTTCATCTACCGAAGCGGTTGGTTGAACGCTTACAGCAACTCGGGCAAATCCCGGATGTCTCGCTAAAACAGCTCAACGTGCGTGACCAACAGGCACTGATTAGCACATTGACCGACTGGCGCGTACAACCCAACGGCACTGAAGGCTATCGCACTGCCGAAGTGACGCTCGGCGGCGTGGACACCAACGAACTCTCTTCACGGACGATGGAAGCGCGCAAAGTGCCTGGGCTGTACTTTATCGGCGAAGTGATGGACGTTACCGGCTGGCTGGGGGGCTATAACTTCCAGTGGGCGTGGTCGAGTGCGTGGGCTTGTGCGCAGGATTTGATTGCAGCGAAGTCGTCCTGAGCTATTTTTCCTAAAGATGAAAATTATTAGAGTCGCATTAAAAATGAGCTAATTTTGATAGTGGCTATCTTGTGATTATTTTCTAATGAGCCCGTGAACTGAACCCCCCATGCTTAATATAAAGGTGGAGGGAAAGGTGATTGAAAACTCACCCAGTGGGCTGATCTTTATAAAATATGAACAGGTTGAAAAAACAGTAACTTTGCTGTTTTTTATACTTAACCACTATGCATTAATGCTGCGTTATTTCATTCTACCTAAGAAAAACCAGCGTTACGCAAATGGTCAACGCTGGTTTTATCCGGTACGTTGCAATTATTTTTTAGCAGAACCCGCTTCTAATATTGAAACGATTGAGAACAACGTAAAGCATACCGCTCCCAAACCGACCAGAACCCGCGAAGGAATAAAATATCCCATGTCGGTCTGCGCCATTTCTGCTAGAAACGATGCCAGGAAAAGGCAAAACAGGCAGGTGAAGACGGGAATCATCGGTATTCTGTTGGCTAAAGAACAGGTCCGTCTCCAGACCAGTGCCAGTAGCCAGACTTTTGAGAATATGCTGTAACAGATCATTCCGAGGCAAATGAGAATAATGCCGGGGGCCAGTCGGGCGCTTGCATCGGAACTGACTAACACATATATGCCCTGCAGCACCGTGATTGAGCCGAGAAAAATAACCCAATAACACCACAGCCAGTGCTCTTTGGAAGAGAACGTATTACGTGTTTGATGGACGATTGTGGCAACAAGGCCAATTAGACAGGCACAGATTGCGGTTAACCCAAGCAATACGTGACCGGCGACATAATGCGGAGTTATGTCGGCACTACGTAACAGCGTAATAGACCAAATGAAACCGAGCAGAGTGAGCAAAACGGGAACGGCAATGAGGCAATTACCGATTAATGAAGAATAAGCCTGTACCGGTGTTCCGTCGCTCTTGCTCCCCGCTGCGTTTTTAGGAATGAGCAGAAAGTGACCGGATGACGCTGCCACCGTCGATACACAGGCGGCAATCATACCAACGCCGAAAATAACATGGCCGGCGACAAACTCGTCTGCCATCACATCATTACCTGCTAACAGTGTCCAACCCCATATCATGGTGATAATTGACCCCGCATAGCCAATAATGGGGAACAATGTATTGTAAAACGTATTAACGCCGCGCGTGAGCTGCGAAATGATAATAAATGCGGTAGTGAATAATGCCAGGCATATGGCTGCCAGAGAAATCAGCACATGACCCGCGACGAAATACTCGCTTTGCCCTGAACTTTCCAGCACAAAGCCACCTAATGCGATACAAATTAAGCCCATAATTAAAGGGATTAATTTGAAAAGCCACCCGATATATATGTTCACTTTAAACTCCTCAGGTATCCCTGCTAATATTGAAATGTGCATTAATGATAATTTCAGTCTGTTGATATGTTGACGAGATATCATTAAAGACAAATGCATAGCATAACTATAGCGGGGTTTAGTTTGCAGAGCGCTACTTTTCAGCGTTCAAAAGGCCATGATAAATAAATATTTATCCTAAGATTAATTCTTATTCTGTTGTTTTTTACAATTATCTTCCAGGGAGGAATTCTTTATCATCATTTGGTAAAAGACCGGATGGTCTCGGTACTTAAAATCAGTGAACATATAAGTATAATTGTTTTATATCGTCGTAAATATGTCTTTCAGACATGTATCATTTATTTTGTTACAAACATTTCAAAAATATCACAGGTTATTTATGAAAGCAATTCACAATCTGATTAGAAACATCTCTTCAAGCCATCAAGATAAGCATTCAGATAAAGTCAACAATCATCAATACCATGGCAAGGTTGATAAAAAACATCTTTCAAAGATAGTTGAAATTGATAAGCTGGATAAACATTCGCAAATAGATAACGATTTTGGCCTGCATATCATCTATTTCCTGCAACATGGCTGCTGGAAGGTAAATGAACATAGTCCTCAGATAGAAAAAATATGGTTTTACAATAGTGAGCCATCTATAGATATTCAAAAATATAATAGTTTCGCCGACAATACTACTGACACGTTTATCTTTACAATTATACCAGACAATAACCATGTGATAAAATTATCGTCTCCCATTACCGTTACGACTGAGCGTAAGGACGGTTATTATTTTATTAATTTCTCCGGAGATAAATCAGACATAATTTATAAATCAGACATAATTTATAAATCAGACATAATTTATAAAGTTAATGGGCTTTCTATCATACCTGAAAATTTCTTTACTCTTCTTAGCGGTAATTTTAAAGCTGACTGGCGTTGGGATGTCTCTAAAGAGACGTTTCCTAAGGATAAGTTTGATAGCTATGTTAATACTGTGTTTTCAAAAATAGACTTTTATAAACAGTGTGGTGTGATTAACCCACAAAATGCCAACACGGCTTATTTTGGCGATACAGATGGAAGAGTAGGCGCAGTACTTTATGCATTGCTCGTTTCAGGGCATATAGGCATCAGGGAAAAGGGTTGGAGTTTATTATGTGAATTATTAAAACACGAAGACATGGCTTCATCTGCATACAAACATAAAAATAATAAATTGCTCTACGATTTATTAAATACGAGAGACATGATATTGAATGAGTTGCATCAACATGTTTTTTTAAAGGACGATGCGATAACCCCTTGTATCTTCCTTGGGGATCATACAGGCGATAGATTTAGTACTATTTTTGGTGATAAATATATCCTTACTTTGCTAAATTCTATGCGAAATATGGAGGGTAATAAAGATAGCCGTATTAATAAAAATGTCGTCGTTCTGGCTGGAAATCATGAAATCAATTTTAATGGTAACTATACTGCACGACTAGAAAATTATAAACTCTCTGCCGGTGATACGTATAACTTAATTAAAACGCTCGATGTTTGTAATTATGACTCAGAAACTAAAGTTTTAACCAGTCATCACGGAATAATAAGAAATGAAGAAAATGAATGTTATTGTCTCGGTGCTTTGCAGGTTCCATTTAATCAGATGAAAGACCCAATTGATCCTGAGGAATTAGCAAATATATTTAATAAAAAACATAAACAACACATGGATGATCGTCTTATCCATCTAATTAGAAGCAATGCTATAGCATCCACACCTGTATATGACAATTATTTTAATAACACTACTGCTTTCAGACCAAAACCTGAAGATATCTTCAAATGTGGACAGACGCTCAAAAAAACTAAACAGAAATATGGCCATTATGGATTAGGGGTAGATCAGCATCAAAAAATTGATAATTATACCATGGGGCTAAATTCCTGGAAGATAGCTCCTAACGAACGTGGTGATAAAAAAGGTGTCCCAGGGCTTAGTTGTTTTCAACCACATTAAAACTCAATGAGTGCTGTGGTATATCTTTTTAATCCTGCCAGTATTTCATAGGTTTTCTTAATCGATTGTAGAGGTATGTACTGATGACGCTTCTACAATCTTTAGGGACTTTCTCTGCTATGAGATAAGAAATTTCATATTATGCTTTAAGGCTGAATGATTTGTGCAAAATATAATTATTTTTCCATCGAACATGAGGTGTATGTCATAAGATTAAATGTTAACTATGCATTCCTCGCGGTGAATTATATGAGGTAAAAGATGAAAATTGGAACTGTGGCAGGCACTAACGACAGTACAACGACAATCGCAACAAATGATATGGTGCAAGAGCATGTTACCAACTTTACTAAAGAACTGTTTGGGTATATTGCAAATGGTATAGGTGATGATATATCAAGTATTGCCAGGACAATGCTCGGTGAAGTTGTGGAAAAAATTGATGATTGGCAAATAGAACGTTTCCAACAATCTATTCGAGATGACAAAATATCATTTACCATACAAACGAATCATTCAGAAAAATATAGTATGCTATCGGGCATGCGCGCTCATATTCTACGTAGGGATAATAATTATCAGTTTATTGTGACAATTAATAGTAAAAATTACGGCTGCCATCTTGATAATACCGATATTAATTGGTGCAGCATTGTTTATTTACTTAATAATATGACAGTAAATGATGATGCTAATGATGTTGCAGTTACTGAGTCGTACAAACCCATCTGGAACTGGAAAATATCGCAATTCAATGTATCTGATATTAAATTCGAAACAATGATAAAACCCCAGTTCGCTGACAGAACCTATTTCTCCAATTGTTCACCTGTTGATCCCACAAGTACCAGACCAAGCTATTTTGGCGATACCGATGGCTCAGTCGGTGCAGTTTTGTACGCGCTTTTTGCAACGGGACATTTGAGAATCATGGCTGAAGGAGAAAATTTCCTTAGCCAGTTGCTTAATATAGAAGATGAAGTTCTCAACGTATTGCTAAGGGAGAACTTTAATGAGCAACTTGACACTAATGTTAATACAATAATCAGTATTCTGAACAGAAGAGATATAGTTTTAGAAAGTCTTCAGCCTTATTTAGTTATTAATAAAGACGCTGTGACGCCATGTACGTTTCTTGGCGACCAAACCGGCGATCGATTTAGTAATATCTGTGGCGATCAATTTATCATCGATTTGTTAAAACGCATAATGAGTATCAATGAAAATGTTCATGTATTAGCTGGAAATCATGAAACGAATTGCAATGGTAACTATATGCAGAACTTCACGCGCATGAAACCACTTGATGAGGATACCTACGCTGGGATAAAAGATTATCCTGTATGTTTCTATGACCCCAAATACAAAATAATGGCAAATCATCATGGGATAACTTTTGATGAGCAGCGAAAACGTTACATTATAGGACCGATAACAGTCTCTATTGATGAAATGACCAATGCTCTCGATCCGGTCGAATTAGCGGCAATTATCAATAAAAAGCATCATGCTATAATTAATGGCAAAAAGTTTAAAACTAGCCGGGCTATCTCTTGTCGATCCTTTAATCGTTATTTTTCTGTTTCGACAGATTACAGACCTAAACTTGAAGCACTATTAGCATGCTCACAAATGTTAGGTATAAATCAAGTTGTTGCACATAACGGAAATGGTGGGAGAGAACGCATAGGTGAAACGGGGACAGTTTTAGGTCTTAACGCCCGTGACAGTAAACATGCTGGAAGAATGTTCAGCATGCATAATTGCTAAATTAACCCTGGTGCAGGGCCTGAGATAACCACTCCCTGGAAGTCTTACCAGCATGAAAAAAACAGAAATGGACTTATGCCTTTGATTAGAAGGCGCACAATGTTACAGCTCTGAACCATAGACAACATGAATATTAATGTTACTATCTGGTTGAGACTGTTGATAAAACGTAAAAAGGAATGCTCTGTTCCTGCAACTGAACAGGCGTGAAACGCTATCCAACAGGATGGATACCGTTTTGTCAGCCAGTTTTATAGATCACACTTATGAGTATGCGTGTTTCATTTACGGCCAGGAATGCTGATGATGACAACATTACTACCCGTTTTCACTAAGCCTTCCCCGTTGGCGCTCAATGCTCTGCGCGCTGGTCGTATTTGTCGTTTCCTTCTTATCCCGGATGGAAGAATCCGCTGAACGTCGTTCGGCGGCAGTTGTAACACGCGTCGTTTGCTTACAGGGATTATGGCGGGTCGATTATGGATAAGAGTAAGCGCCATTTGGCGTGGTGGGTTGTCGGGTTACTGGCGGTGGCGGCTATCGTGGCGTGGTGGCTGTTGCGCCCAGCGGGTGTGCCGGAAGGCTTTGCCGTCAGCAATGGGCGCATTGAAGCGACGGAAGTGGATATCGCCAGCAAAATTGCCGGGCGTATCGACACCATTCTGGTGAAAGAAGGCCAGTTTGTTCGCGAAGGCGAAGTGCTGGCGAAGATGGATACTCGCGTGTTGCAGGAGCAGCGACTGGAAGCCATTGCGCAAATCAAAGAGGCACAAAGCGCCGTTGCTGCCGCGCAGGCTTTGCTGGAGCAACGACAAAGCGAAACTCGTGCCGCACAGTCGCTGGTTAATCAACGCCAGGCAGAACTGGACTCCGTGGCTAAACGTCATACGCGTTCCCGTTCACTGGCCCAGCGGGGGGCTATTTCTGCGCAACAGCTGGATGACGACCGCGCCGCCGCTGAGAGCGCCCGAGCTGCGCTGGAATCGGCAAAAGCTCAGGTTTCTGCTTCTAAAGCCGCTATAGAGGCGGCACGCACCAATATCATTCAGGCGCAAACTCGCGTCGAAGCCGCGCAAGCCACTGAACGGCGTATTGCCGCAGATATCGATGACAGTGAACTGAAAGCCCCGCGTGACGGACGCGTGCAGTATCGGGTTGCTGAGCCAGGGGAAGTGCTGGCGGCAGGCGGTCGGGTGCTGAATATGGTCGATCTCAGCGACGTCTATATGACTTTCTTCCTGCCAACCGAACAGGCGGGCACGCTAAAACTGGGCGGTGAAGCCCGGCTGATCCTCGATGCCGCGCCAGATCTGCGTATTCCTGCGACCATCAGTTTTGTCGCCAGCGTCGCCCAGTTCACGCCAAAAACCGTCGAAACCAGCGATGAACGGCTGAAACTGATGTTCCGCGTCAAAGCGCGTATCCCACCGGAATTACTCCAGCAGCATCTGGAATATGTCAAAACCGGTTTACCGGGCGTAGCGTGGGTGCGGGTGAATGAAGAACTTCCGTGGCCTGACGACCTCGTGGTGAGGTTGCCGCAATGACGCATCTGGAACTGGTTCCCGTCCCGCCTGTCGCGCAACTGGCGGGCGTGAGCCAGCATTATGGAAAAACCGTTGCGCTGAACAATATTACTCTCGATATTCCGGCCCGCTGCATGGTCGGGCTGATTGGCCCGGACGGCGTCGGGAAGTCGAGCTTGTTGTCGTTGATTTCCGGTGCCCGCGTCATTGAGCAGGGCAATGTGATGGTGCTGGGCGGCGATATGCGCGATCCGAAGCATCGCCGCGACGTCTGCCCGCGCATCGCCTGGATGCCGCAGGGGCTGGGCAAAAACCTCTACCACACCTTGTCGGTGTATGAAAATGTCGATTTTTTCGCTCGCCTGTTCGGTCACGATAAAGCGGAGCGGGAAGTGCGAATTAATGAGTTGCTGACCAGCACCGGGTTAGCACCGTTTCGCGATCGTCCGGCAGGTAAACTCTCCGGCGGAATGAAGCAAAAACTTGGGCTGTGCTGTGCGTTAATCCACGACCCGGAACTGTTGATTCTTGATGAGCCAACAACGGGGGTTGACCCGCTCTCCCGCGCCCAGTTCTGGGATCTGATCGACAGTATTCGCCAGCGGCAGAGCAATATGAGCGTGCTGGTCGCCACCGCCTATATGGAAGAGGCCGAACGCTTCGACTGGCTGGTAGCGATGAATGCCGGAGAAGTGCTGGCAACCGGCAGCGCCGAAGAGCTGCGGCAGCAAACGCAAAGCGCCACGCTGGAAGAAGCATTTATTAATCTGTTACCGCAAGCGCAACGCCAGGCGCATCAGGCGGTAGTGATCCCACCGTATCAACCTGAAAACGCAGAGATTGCCATCGAAGCGCGCGATCTGACCATGCGTTTTGGTTCCTTTGTTGCCGTTGATCACGTCAATTTCCGCATTCCACGCGGGGAGATTTTTGGATTCCTTGGTTCAAACGGCTGCGGTAAATCCACCACCATGAAAATGCTTACCGGACTGCTGCCCGCCAGCGAAGGTGAGGCGTGGCTGTTCGGGCAACCGGTTGATCCAAAAGATATCGATACCCGCCGTCGTGTAGGCTATATGTCGCAGGCGTTTTCGCTCTATAACGAACTCACCGTGCGGCAAAACCTTGAGTTACATGCCCGTTTGTTTCACATCCCGGAAGCGGAAATTCCCGCGCGAGTGGCTGAAATGAGCGAGCGTTTTAAGCTCAACGACGTTGAAGATGTTCTGCCGGAGTCATTGCCGCTCGGCATTCGCCAGCGGCTTTCGCTGGCGGTGGCGGTGATTCATCGCCCGGAGATGTTAATCCTCGATGAGCCTACTTCTGGTGTCGATCCGGTGGCGAGGGATATGTTCTGGCAGTTGATGGTCGATCTCTCGCGCCAGGACAAAGTGACTATCTTCATCTCCACCCACTTTATGAACGAAGCGGAACGTTGCGACCGTATCTCACTGATGCACGCCGGAAAAGTGCTCGCCAGCGGTACACCGCAGGAACTGGTTGAGAAACGCGGAGCCGCAAGTCTGGAAGAGGCATTTATCGCCTATTTGCAGGAAGCGGCAGGGCAGAGCAACGAAGCCGAAGCGCCGCCCGTGATACACGACACCACCCACGCGCCGCGTCAAGGATTTAGCCTGCGCCGTTTGTTTAGCTACAGCCGCCGCGAAGCACTGGAATTGCGCCGCGATCCGGTCCGTTCGACGCTGGCGCTGATGGGAACAGTGATCCTGATGCTGATAATGGGTTACGGCATCAGTATGGATGTGGAAAACCTGCGCTTTGCGGTGCTCGACCGCGACCAGACCGTCAGTAGCCAGGCGTGGACGCTCAACCTCTCCGGTTCCCGTTACTTTATCGAACAGCCGCCGCTTACCAGTTATGACGAGCTTGATCGTCGGATGCGTGCGGGCGATATCACGGTGGCAATTGAGATCCCTCCCAATTTCGGGCGCGATATCGCGCGTGGTACGCCTGTGGAACTCGGTGTCTGGATCGACGGAGCGATGCCGAGCCGTGCCGAAACGGTAAAAGGTTACGTGCAGGCCATGCACCAGAGCTGGCTACAGGATGTGGCGAGCCGACAATCCACACCCTCCAGCCAAAGCGGGCTGATGAATATTGAGACGCGCTATCGCTATAACCCGGACGTAAAAAGCCTGCCAGCGATTGTTCCGGCGGTGATCCCGCTTCTGCTGATGATGATCCCGTCAATGCTAAGCGCCCTTAGCGTGGTGCGGGAAAAAGAGTTGGGGTCGATTATCAACCTTTACGTGACTCCCACCACCCGTAGCGAATTTTTGCTTGGCAAACAGCTACCGTACATCGCGCTGGGGATGCTGAACTTTTTCCTGCTCTGTGGCCTGTCGGTGTTTGTGTTTGGCGTACCGCATAAAGGCAGTTTCCTGACGCTCACCTTGGCGGCGCTGTTGTATATCATCATTGCCACCGGAATGGGGCTGCTGATCTCCACCTTTATGAAAAGCCAGATTGCCGCCATTTTCGGAACGGCGATTATCACGTTGATCCCGGCGACACAGTTTTCCGGGATGATCGATCCGGTAGCCTCGCTGGAAGGTCCAGGACGTTGGATCGGCGAGGTTTATCCGACTAGCCATTTTCTGACTATCGCCCGCGGGACGTTCTCGAAGGCGCTGGATCTGACTGATTTGTGGCAACTTTTTATCCCGTTGCTGATAGCCATACCGCTGGTGATGGGCTTAAGCATCCTGCTGCTGAAAAAACAGGAGGGATGATGCGCCATTTACGCAATATTTTTAATCTGGGTATCAAAGAGTTGCGCAGTCTGCTCGGTGATAAAGCGATGCTGACGCTGATTGTCTTCTCGTTTACGGTGTCGGTGTATTCGTCAGCGACCGTTACGCCAGGATCGTTGAACCTCGCGCCGATCGCCATTGCCGATATGGATCAATCGCAGTTATCGAACCGGATCGTTAACAGCTTCTATCGTCCGTGGTTTTTGCCACCGGAGATGATCACCGCCGATGAGATGGATGCCGGACTGGACGCCGGACGCTATACCTTCGCGATAAATATTCCGCCTAATTTTCAGCGTGATGTCCTCGCCGGACGCCAGCCGGATATTCAGGTGAACGTCGATGCCACGCGCATGAGCCAGGCATTTACCGGCAATGGGTATATCCAGAATATTATCAACGGTGAAGTGAACAGCTTTGTCGCGCGCTACCGTGATAACAGCGAACCGTTGGTATCGCTGGAAACCCGGATGCGCTTTAACCCGAACCTCGATCCCGCGTGGTTTGGCGGGGTGATGGCGATCATCAACAACATTACCATGCTGGCGATTGTATTGACCGGATCGGCGCTGATCCGCGAGCGTGAACACGGCACGGTGGAACACTTACTGGTGATGCCGATAACGCCGTTTGAGATCATGATGGCGAAGATCTGGTCGATGGGGCTGGTGGTGCTGGTGGTATCGGGATTATCGCTGGTGCTGATGGTGAAAGGTGTACTGGGCGTACCGATTGAAGGCTCGATCCCGCTGTTTATGCTGGGCGTGGCGCTCAGTCTGTTTGCCACCACGTCAATCGGCATTTTTATGGGGACGATAGCGCGTTCAATGCCGCAACTGGGGCTGCTGGTGATTCTGGTGCTGCTGCCGCTGCAAATGCTTTCCGGTGGTTCCACGCCGCGCGAAAGTATGCCGCAGATGGTGCAGGACATTATGCTGACCATGCCGACGACACACTTTGTTAGCCTCGCGCAGGCCATTCTCTACCGGGGGGCAGGATTCGAAATCGTCTGGCCGCAGTTCCTGACACTGATGGCAATTGGCGGCGCGTTTTTCACCATCGCGCTGCTGCGATTCAGGAAGACGATTGGGACAATGGCGTAAGGAAGGGAAACTTGACTTCATACTGTGATGTCATACTATTGATGTCATAAAGTGAAGTCATAAGGACATGCCATGAGAACCAAGGTACAGGCTTTACGGAAGAAACAAAAAAATACATTGGATCAAATATTTAAAATTCCTGTTCCTCAAGGGATCAAGTGTCTGATATAGAGTCACTGGTTAAAGCATTAGGCGGAGAAATTAAGGAAGGAAGAGGTTCGCGTTGTAAGTTCATACTAAATATGAGCGTTGCGTGTTTCCATCGGCCTCATCCGTCGCCAGATACCGATAAAGGCGCTGTAGAAAGCGTGCGTGACTGGTTACTAAGTATAGGGGTAAAACCATGATCAAACTGAAGACGCCAAACTCTATGGAGATTGCCGGGCAACCTGCTGTTATCACTTACGTGCCAGAACTGAATGCATTTCGTGGCAAATTCCTGGGCTTGTCAGGTTATTGTGATTTTGTCTCTGACAGCATTCAGGGGCTGCAAAAAGAAGGGGAACTTTCCCTGCGAGAGTATCTTGAGGATTGTAAAGCTGCGGGTATTGAGCCGTATGCGCGTACAGAAAAGATTAAGACCTTTACGTTACGCTATCCAGAATCGCTGAGTGAACGCCTTAATAATGCGGCTGCGCAGCAACAAGTCTCTGTTAATACCTATATTATTGAAACACTGAATGAGCGTTTGAATCATTTATAAATTTTAGCGGCGTACATTACGCAGAATATCTGCCTTTACAGGATCTATCTATGCAACTGAACTTAATTTTATAAATTAAGTTCAGTTAATATCTTTTCTTTCCTCGTTTCAGAAATAACTCAATCTTCCTTCGGCAAGCACTGCAAATGCCCGTGCCGCACGCCGCGCTGGGCGATAACGTCATCGGCAAAGTGCTGCACGTCACCCATATCGCCTTTCAACACGGCGATTTCCAGACAGTCGTCGTGATTAATGTGCACATGCAGAGTAGCGACCGAGAGATCGTGGTGATGATGCTGGGTGGAAACAATACGGCTGGCTAAGTCGCGTTTTTCGTGTTCATACACATAGGAGAGCACTGCGAAACCTTGTGTGCCGTGCTGCTGGGTAGTTTCCTGCGCCAGGGCGCTCCGCAGAATATCGCGGATAGCTTCTGAACGGTTGTTATAACCACGACGCTGGCTCAGGCTGTCCAGCGTCTCCAGTAAATCGTCATCAAGCGTGATGGTGACTCGTTGCATTTGCGTTAAACCTTTTCTGTGGTGCGACGGCGCACGGGGAATGCGGGTAATACCGCGTTTTGTAGCACACGTCCGGCGTCAGAGGAAAAGGTTAATTTATCTCCCACCACCTGGGTTTCGACGATTTGTCCGTTGTCCATCACCATCACCCGCTGGCAAAAGCGTTCTACAAGACGTAAGTCGTGGGTGATGAACAGGCAGGCGGTGCCAAACTGTTGTTGCAGCTTTTTCAG
>OGXJ01001936.1_pt1 | contig 14634 bp, 6 predicted proteins | sample 1576231 | NCBI WGS metagenome assembly OGXJ01 (sample SAMEA3541539, study PRJEB24748) | human gut metagenome | biome: human gut; feature: human-associated habitat; material: faeces | place: China | collected 2012
CCAATGTATAGATGGAAAGGATATAGATAAATCGGCCCTATACAACCCTGAAAAGCCTTATGAAAACAGAGACCCACGTTTGGGCTATACCATTGCTCTTTCCGGTTCAATCTTTATGGGATATCAGTTTGAGACTCATAAGGACAGCGTTGAATGCTGGAATTATCGTGGAGAAAAGCCTGTGCGCATGAAGAATGAGGATGTAACCAATCCTTATGCAACTTTTACCGGATATTGCTGGCGGAAATATGCAGATGATCCTGCCGATTGGGGAAACCCGACAGAATCGGAAATTCATCAAATCATGCTTCGTTATGCAGAGATTCTACTGATTTATGCAGAAGCCAAAATAGAAGCGAACCAAATAGACCAATCTGTTTATAATGCAATAAATGAAGTCAGGCAACGTCCCGGCGTAAGCATGCCCCCATTGCCAAATGGCCTCAGCCAAGCAGAACTCCGTTCAGCTGTTCGCAAAGAACGTTTATATGAGTTGGCGGGTGAAGGGCTTCGCCTGTTTGACATCAGACGTTGGCGGATAGCGGAATATGTATTGAATGGTCCTCTTTATGGTCGCATACCCAAAGGACTTTTATCTACAGCACCCACCATTGATGAGAATGGTATTCCTGATTACTCCAATGTGCCTAATAGGGAGGAAATGCGCGTAGTTGAAGTCCGCAAGTTCAACAAAGAAGACAATCGTGATTATCTGTGGCCTATCCCACAACGTGAAATTACAGCAAATCCGAAGTTAGAACAGAATCCCGGATATTGACAATATGCATAATACATAGAAAACATATTTCAGAGGCAAAAAAATGATTTACATCCGTAGGCATTTGCTCACGGATGTAAGTCATACGCTTCTGAATATGAAATGTTTGAAATTACTTTTAAAGCGAATACAATGAAAATATTTGTAATATATATACTCTTGATAGGAGTATATACTAACTTTTCTATTGGTTATGCCCAACAGCCATTGGCATCGTATATTGATCCATTTATCGGTACAGCTGATGACCACGGTCAGACTGACCCGTCAGCTAATATTCCCTTTGGCATGATAAAACCCGGTCCTGATACAAAGCCGTCAGGGCAGGCTGGATATAATTATCTGGCAGAAGAAATTAAAGGCTTTTCCCAAACCAGAATCTCAGGAGTGGGTTGCAGGGGAGCAGGCGGGAACTTGCGTTTACTTCCGTTTGTCGAGATTCCTTCCCCAACAGAAAAGTTGGATAAAAAGAGCGAAAAGGCATGCCCTGGATATTATAGCGTTAAGCTAAAAAACGGCATCTTTGTAGAAATAACAGCTGGACGTACATCTGCGATATACCGTTTCATATACCCTAAGACACAGAACGCAGGATTAATTCTCGATTTAAACTCTTCATTTTCAGGTAATGCGAATGAAATACATCATTTGGAGAATTCCCAAGCGGTATACGGTACTGTAAGTGCTCCTAACGTCTGCGACTGCGGATATTATACATTCTATTATCATATTGATATAGATAAAAAAGATGTTGATTTATCAGAGAAAGAGGGGCGGCTATGTTGGTCGTTTACTTCTTCAAAAACAGAGGTTATAACGTTGAGAGTCGGATTGTCAACTGTCAGTTCCAACAATGCAAAAAGAAACAAACTGGCGGAATTAGGCAATAAGAATTTTGACGATATTAAGGCTGAGGCTTGCAAGAAATGGGAGGAGCTTTTGAATAAGGTTGTTGTTGAAACAGACAATATGGAGCTTAAGAAATCATTTTATACAAGAATATACCATGCGGTTCAAACGCCATTTGATGTGACAGATTATTCTTCTCAATTCAAAGGCAGTGATGGGAAAACGTATTATTCGGGACGTTCTTATTATCATGGCTGGTCTATCTGGGATACTTTCCGCACAAAAGATCCTTTGTTTAGCTTTTTGTTGACCGATAGATATAAAGACATGATGTATTCTTTGCTCAAACTTTACCAACAAGGGAAAACGGACTGGGCTACAAATACAGAGCCCTTTCCAACTGTTCGCACGGAACATTCCATAGTCTTGGTATTGGATGCCTTAAACAAAGGACTGACAAGTCCTGAAGCCGTAGAGTTGGTTTTCGATAAAATGCTGGCAGAAGCAAATCTGATTCCCGGTAATACACCCGACAAAATGCTGGAAAGATGCTATGATCTTTGGGCTTTATCACGTATAGCCACTTTACTTCATTTGCCATTGATTGCACAAACATATTTGAAAAAATCGCAGGAATATCGCACTGTCTGGAACGACAAATTTAAAATAATGGGAGAAAATGCAGATGTGATGCATGGAGATAATTTATATGAAGGAACACTTTGGCAATATCGCTGGTTTGTCCCCTATGATTTGGACTGGATGATTAATTCAATAGGTAACAAAGATAAAACTATCGCAGAGTTAGATTACTTTTTTCAAAATCATTTGTTTAACATTGCCAATGAACCTGATATTCATGTGCCTTACCTTTATTACTATTTAGGTCAGCCTTGGAAAGCTCAGAAGATAATACAAGATATCATCCTGAATCCGACAGTGAATTATTACGGAACTCATGACAAGTGGGAAAAGCCTTATATCGGTAAGGTATTTAAAACATCTCCAGACGGCTATATGAAGGAGATGGACGATGACGCAGGCACAATGTCCTCATGGCTCGTCTTGTCAACAATCGGGTTATTTCCGGTATGCCCCGGAATACCGTATTATTGGATATCTGCTCCTCTATTTGACTCCATAACATTAAATTATACAACGGGAAAGAAGTTGCGCATCAGAACTATAAGAAAATCAAATGACGACATGTATATACAGACCGTACAATTGAATGGAAGAAAATTAGAACGAAGTTGGATAAGTTATGAAGAAATAATGAATGGAGGGGAATTGACCATCCATTTAGGAACAGCACCAAATGGAAAATGGGGAACAGAAAACATTCAATTTAATTATTTACGATAAAAACTATAATAAAATGAAAAACAGAATAATAAGCACATGCATTTGTTTGCTTTCCATCCTAACTTCTTATGCAGATACATTGTATGATGTTATAATAATAGGAGGTACTCCAGGAGGGATAATGACAGCCATTTCGGCAGCAAGAGAAGGGAAAAAAATTCTTCTGTTGGAGCGAACAGCCTATATTGGAGGCCTACCGGCAAATGGTTTGGGAGCAACAGACCTAGCTACACGTGGGGCTACGACCGGTTTATTCCTTGATTTCTTAAAAGGCAATTTAAAATATTATGTGGACAAGTATGGGAAAAACTCACAACAAGTAAAAGACTGTGACGGCGGTTTTTATTTTGAGCCTTCAGTCGCTTATAACACATTGCAAAACATGCTGAATGAATATCAGCAATGCATAACAGTACTTACTATGAGACAATTTGATTCTGACCCTCAAAATGTAACGATTGAGAATGACAAGATTGTTTCTATTAGAATACAGAACAGGTTATCCGGCGATGTTGAAACTTACGAAGGGAAAATATTTGTTGATGCCACCTATGAAGGTGATTTAGGGGCCGCAGCAGGTATTCCATTCAGAGTCGGACGCGAAGGAAAAACAGAATTCAATGAGCCCGGAGCAGGAAATGTCTACAAATATTGGGGTGGGACAGAACAGGATTGCAGCACGTTCATTGGAGACAACTCAATTCAAGCCTATAATTACCGTATATGCCTGACTACAGATTCTTCGAACAAAATTCCCATAGAGAAGCCGGATAACTATAACAGAAACGACTATTCTTCTTTGATTGATGATATCTGGACAGGAAGGCATACAGGCTTCCAAATGGCAAATGTGACACCTGAAATGCTGGCAGAAAATCGTGAACATATAGCCAAAGGCAATAAGACAAAAATACCGGGAGACAGATGGGGAATGCACAAAATTTCCAACATTAAAAAGATTCCTAATGATAAAACGGATGCCAACAATCAGCACCTATCCTTTGTCTCAACAGATTTACCGGAAGAGAACTGGCCTTGGCCTACATCAAGCTGGGATTGGCGTGACAAATTTTCCAAACGCCTCAAAGACTATACTTTGGGTTTATTTTGGTTTGTACAGAATGATGCAGAACTCCCGGAACATTTTCGTGCAGAAACTCAAAAATGGGGACTGGCAAAAGATGAGTATGTTGATAATGAAAACTTTCCCCGTCAGGTGTATGTAAGGGAAGGGAGGCGTTTCAAGGGAAAATATTTCTTTACGGCAAATGATGCACTGCCCGTTGCGAAAGGTAAAAGACCTCCTATTCATCGTTCCAGCGTGACAAGTAGCGATTATGCCTTAGATTCCCATGCAGTTCGCAAGCGTGAACCTGGCAAAATAAATTTGGACGGATTCATCAGTTATGGAGCAGCACCTTACACTGTCCCGTATGGAGTTATGGTACCTGAAGAAATCGATAATCTGTTGATTCCCGTAGCTGTGTCTGGCAGTCATATTGGTTTTTCCACATTGCGCATGGAGCCATGTTGGATGGCCTTGGGGCAAGCAGCGGGTTTAGCAGCCTCAATAAGTATTGACCAGAACACAAAAGTAAAAAATATAAACGTCACTCTATTGCAAGAAAAATTACTCGACCAAAAAGCTACACTTATGTATTTTAAAGACATGTCTATTGAAGACAAAGATTTTCTATTAACACAACGTATGGGGCTTCAAGGGTATCTGCCGGATTGGAATGCGAATTTGGATGGAATAGTTGATAAGGAGACTGCGGTTCTATGGTCAGCACTGTCGGGCATGAAAATAAAAGAAGGAGATACTCGCAGAAACGTCTTGCGAAATATTTACGAAAGCATAACAAATAAAAGTAACCATTGATATGAATTGTATATATATAAAATACATCTTATGTTTTTCCGCATTATGCATGTTTACATACATGACTGCAGAAAACAAGGCGGATAAAGGTCCTTTAGAATATGTGAATCCTTTTATTGGCAATGCCGAAAATGGACATACTTTTCCAGGAGCTTGCCTGCCTTTCGGACTGATTCAGGCAAGCCCACATTCGGGGAACGGAAGTTGGAAGTATTGTTCCGGATATAATTATGACGATGAAATTATCGAAGGTTTTGCCCAAACACACTTGAATGGCACAGGAGTTCCCGATTTAGGCGACATCCTCATGTATCCTTTCTGTAATGAAACAACAGATAAGTTGAAAAGCCATTATAATCGAGACACTCAAACAGCATCTCCTGGCTACTATTCTGTAGAGCTGACTGATGCAGGAGTAAATGTAGAATTGACCGCTACTCATCGCACCGCTTTTCATCGCTATTCTTTTACGAAAAACACTTCAAAGTATATATACATAGATCTGACTGGTGGCCTGTCTAATAAGCCGGCAGATAGCCATAGAGGAAGAAAAGTACATCTATCAAAGGTTGAAATGCCTGACAGTAAAACCATAATAGGCTTTAATAAAGCAAGTGCATGGGTTGAAAGAAGGATTTATTATGTAATACAGTTCGATAAGCCCTACAAAATCGTCAAGAAGATTGGTGAGCCGGAAAAGAATACGAAAAAAATTATTTTGAAGTTTAATACCAACCAAAACGATATAGTCCAAGTAAAAGTAGGTTTATCTACAGTCAGTATTGAAGGAGCAAAATTGGCATTGGAAAAAGAAAACCCAGGATGGAATTTTGAATCGGTAAAAGAACAGGCACAAAGTAAATGGAAAAAACTTCTTTCACGTGTTCAAGTGCAAGGAACTCCAGAACAAAAAACAGCATTTTATACGTCCTTATACCATTTGTATACCCAACCTAATGACATTACAGATGTAGATGGTCGGTATAGAGGAGTTAATGATAGCGTTTTTTATTCAAAAAGCGGATATTATTCAACATTATCATTGTGGGATACCTATCGAGCAGCACATCCTTTGTATACTATATTAACTCCTGAATACGTGAATGATTTCGTGAATAGCATGATTGAACATGCAAAAGTACAAGGATATTTACCGATATGGGCATTGTGGGGTAAGGAAAATTATTGCATGATAGCAAACCATGCCATCCCTGTGGTAGTAGATGCATATTTAAAAGGATTTAATGGTTTTGACGCAGAAGAAGCCTACACAGCCATCAAGAACTCTTTAACAGTTAATCACCCAAAGAGTAATTGGGATATTTACATGAAATATGGTTATTATCCTTTTGATGTCATAAAGGAAGAATCTGTTTCACGCACTGTTGAAAGTTGCTATGATGACTATTGTGCGGCTCAGTTGGCTAGGAATTTGGGGAAAGAAGAAGATTATACCTACTTCCTTAAACGTTCTGGTTTTTATAAGAATCTATTCGACTCGCGGCTTGGATTATTGAGAGGCCGGGATAGTAAAGGAAATTGGCGAACACCTTTTAATCCCTTTTTGTTATCCCATGCCGGAACATCAGGAGGAGACTTTACAGAGGGAAATTCATGGCAATACACTTGGCACGTACAGCATGACATCAAAGGATTGATTGAGCTCATGGGAGGAAATGAGAAATTTGTACAAAAGTTAGATTCGCTATTTTTTCTTGAGACCAGAGCTAACAATACGGGCTTTACTTCAGATGTCACTGGACTGATAGGGCAATATGCCCACGGAAATGAACCGAGCCACCATGTTGCTTATTTGTATAGCTATGCCGACAGAAAAGACAAAACCCAATTCTTGATTCGTGAAATATTTGATCGTTTCTATTTATCCAAACCGGATGGTTTATGTGGGAATGACGATTGCGGGCAAATGTCTGCATGGCACATTTTTTCAGCAATGGGATTTTATCCGGTAGACCCAATTAGCGGCGAGTATGTCATTGGCGCTCCACAATTGGATAAGGTCGTTTTAACTCTGCCAAAAGGAAAGACCTTTACAATGGAAGCTAAAGGATTGAGCACAGCAAATAAATATGTACATTCTATCGAATTAAATGGGGTTCCTTTGACCGGATTGACAATCGCGCATAAGGATATAATGAAAGGAGGACATCTCATTTTTGTAATGACTGATAAACCGGACATAAAATTGAAGGCGCCAGAGACCGAAATGTATCCGGATACAAGGAAACGGATATGCTTTGATTTTGATTGGAAATTCATGTTAGGGGATACGCAAGATGCTTGTCTTCAGACATATAATGATGTTTATTGGCCAACAGTACAGCTACCTCATGATTGGAGCATAGCATTGGATGTAGAGAAAAAGAATGGAGCAAATATGGGATTCTTTCCTGGAGGCATAGGCTGGTATAGAAAAACATTTGACGTTCCTTCAGAATATAAAGGCAAGAAAATCAGCATCCTCTTTGATGGGGTGTATCATCAGAGCGATGTATATATTAATGGCAAGCATTTAGGCTTCCACCCTTATGGCTATATTGGATTTGAGTACGACTTGTCACCGTTCCTGAAATATGGTGAAAAAAATACGATAGCAGTACGTGTCAATCATTCCGATGCACCGTCATCACGCTGGTATTCCGGTTCCGGAATATATAGACACGTTTGGCTGAATGTCACAGCACCTATACATATCTCTACATGGGGGACTTACATCACCACTCCTACTATAGAGGAAGATAATGCCGATGTTGATGTAATAACCTCCATTGAAAACTATACAGCCAAGAAAGGCAATATATTATTGGAGAGCCGGATAAAAGATACAGTGGGACAAATAATCGCATGCAGTCTCACTCCAGTGTCCGTCAAAGAGCATACAGTGCAGACGGTCAAACAGCAATTAAAGATTGCTAATCCATGTCTATGGTCTGTAGATTCTCCTTCATTGTATACATTGGAATCTGTAATCCGGATTGATGATAAAATTATAGATGATTATCATACGCCATTTGGAGTCCGTCACTTTAACTATAATGCCCAGACCGGATTCCACCTGAATGGGAAAGCGATGAAAATGAAGGGCGTAAACTTACATCAAGATGCAGGAGCTTTGGGTACTGCCGCTTTTGATAAATCATACGAAAGGCGATTGAAAATCTTGAAAGAGATCGGATGTAACGCAATACGGTGTAGCCATAATCCTCCAAGTCCAGAATTCTTAGACTTATGCGACAAATTAGGTTTTTTGGTTATAGACGAAGCATTTGACAAATGGAAAAGTGGATATTATGAGACCTATTTTGATACATGGTGGCAAAAGGATTTAGGAGGAATGATAAGACGTGACAGGAATCATCCTTCTATTATTATGTGGAGCATTGGCAATGAACTGATGGAACAGGAGTACACATCGAAAGAAGGGACTGAACGGGCAAGAATGTTGCAAGACTATGTACATAAACAGGAACCGACACGTCCGGTCATGCTTGCGGTAGCTCCCGGAAATCTAAAGGAAAGAGTTTACAATGAAACAGGATTTACAGAAGTCACGGATATAGTAGGATACAATTATCAGGAGCCATTCTATTTGGATGACAAAACAAAGTTTCCTGAACGCATCATGTTTGGTTCAGAAGTTTTTCCTTTTTTCAGAGGTCGCAAAGATAATATAAGAGGGTATATCCCTCTTAATCCATGGTATGATACCAATAAGGAGTTCATCTTTGGTCAGTTCATTTGGGCCGGCATCGACTATTTAGGCGAAAGCAGCGGATGGCCCAGCAAAGGTTGGCCTACGGCTCCTTTCAATACTTGCATGTTTGAAAAACCTTTTGCTGCATTTTTCCGTTCAGTTTGGAGTAACAAACCTATTGTCAGCATTGCAGTGGTTGATCAGTCTTTGGATATAGACCCCGGTAAAGACCATTGGGGATTGCCTTTTATGGCCTCTCATTGGAATTTTCCTCAATATAAAAAACATATAATTCAGGTACAGACTATTACAAACTGTGAAAGTGTCGAATTATGGATTAATAAACAATCGATGGGCAGAAGATATACTAAAGATTATCCTAATAATACTATTGTATGGTATGTGCCTTATCAAGAAGGGAAAATAGAGGCTCATGGATTTAATGATGAGGTGAAAGTTGCCGAGTATGCATTGGAAACTTCTGGAAAACCTGCCAAAATAGTATTGTCTACAGATGAAAAAGACATCAAATGTAACGGACAGGATTTATCACATGTAACTATATCATTAGTCGATGCGAATGGAATCTTAGTACCCGATGCGGATATGCCGATTACGGTCATTGTGGAAGGAGAGGGAAATCTGTTGGGAGTAGACAATGGAGATCTCCGGAATCATCAATCTTATGCAGGAAGTGAAATGAAAACTTACCAAGGTAAAATGTTGGCAATAATCCGTTCAACACGTTTTCCTGGCAATATAAGAGTCAGGGTAAAATCAAAATATTTAAAGGAAGAGACATTAACTATTAAAGCCACAAAACTTTGATTTTATTAGACATAAAATTTATGAAAAAGTACATTATATTAATTATGAGTCTCTCATTTTTGACTCAATTATCGGCAAAGGAATACTTAGCTTCTTTGTTTGGAATACGTTCAGATGGAAATACATTAAATACAAGTTCTATACAAAAAGCTGTGAATTTTATTCATAACCAGGGAGGTGGAACTTTAGTGTTCAATGTAGGACGATACCTGACAGGGAGCATTGAGATGAAATCAGACGTATCTATCTTGCTAAAAGGTGGAGCCATACTTGTGGGATCAACTTCTCCCTATGATTACTTCGCAGTGGATTCATGCTACAGCCTGATTTATGCTATTAATCAAGAGAATATCAGCATCTTAGGAAATGGAAAAATAGATTGCCAAAGTGAAAAACTTTCAATGAATACCATAGATCAAATTCGCAAAGGGTTAATGCCCGGCATAAAACCACAAAAAGAGTCTATAGTTTTGAAAGCTATTTATACAAAAGGATGTAACAATGTTAAGGTTGCAGATACTATTATGGGAGAAAAATCAGACGGAACAGTACTTGACGAACAATATTTCATAAAAGACATAATCAGTGAAAGAAATGCAACCCTTAAGGTCTGCCAAAGAAAAAAAATCAGCATCTCAGATTTTGGTGCCAAGTCGGATGGAAAGACATTGAATACCAATACGATTCAGCATGCTATAGATTTCATTAGTGATAACGGTGGCGGAGAATTATTTTTTGAGCAGGGCCAGTATTTGACAGGAAGCATTTATCTCAAACACAATGTCACTTTGCATCTGATGGATGGGGCTGTATTGCTTGGCTCTACAAATCCATTTGATTATAAAAAAGATCCTGACATAGGAAGGACCTCTATGATTTTTGCTATTAAACAAAAAAATGTAGCCATTATTGGCACAGGAAGTATTGACGGACAAGGATTTGTTACTGCAAATAATACAATATCCTTGGTACATAAGGGTCTGATAGAAGATCCACTCCGTATGGATAGGCCTGACGAAATTAATAGACCTCACAATATATATATGCGTGAATGCGATGGAGTAAAAATAAAAGGTATTACATTGAAAGATCCGGCCAGTTGGACCCAGGCTTATGACCAATGCATAAATGTATTGATTGATGGCATATCCGTTAATAGCAAATCATATTGGAATAATGATGGCGTCGATATTGTAGATTGCGACAGTGTGACTATCCGCAATTCTTTTTTCGATTCTGCCGATGACGCTATTTGTTTTAAATCACATGAAGTTGGCAAATTAAATCAAAATGTACTGGTAGAGAACTGTATAGCCCGTGCCAGTGCCAGTGCTATTAAGTTTGGTACTGCTTCAAAAGGCGGTTTCCGTAACTTTACAATTCGGAAAATCAAAGTGTACGATACCTATCGGTCGGTCATAACATTTGCAACTGTAGATGGAGGAGTTATAGAAAATATATCGGTTGATAGTATTAGAGCTTACAATATAGGCAATGTGATGTACTTGCGCATCGGTGACAGATGGAGTGATGGAAATAAGCCTGTCATGCGTAATATTACCATCTCAAATATACATGCAGAGGTTGCTGCCTCTAAACCGGATTCCGGCTACAATTACGAAGGTCCCTTGGAACATCTTCCCCGTAATATTTCTCCTGCAAGTATTATAGGATTACCTGAATATAGAATTCAGAATATTTCCTTAAGAAATATTGTCATGCATTATCCTGGGGGGGGAGATCCGGACTATGCTGAACGAGGATTGACACCAGAAGCCCTGAACAGTATTCCCGAAATGAGAAAGTCCTATCCGGAGTTCTCCCAGTTTAAGGAATTACCCGCGTGGGGAATGTATATACGCCATGCAGACCATATCCTATTCGAAAATATCACATTCATGGCTGATAGGAAAGATTATAGACCGGCAATTGTATGCGATGATGTTCATGGCATACAATTGAGGCATTGTTCTTATAAAGAACCGAATTCGTCCCACAAAAATCAAGTTTTTATTTATAAGTCGGATTTAGGAAAAGAGAACTAAACTGACAAAGCATACAGACTTTTAAAGAACTATCAAAAAAACAAAAATAATGAAGAAGAAAATATCGTGTATAATAATCTCTTTTGTAGCCGTCATCTCCTCTTTTGCCCGCACTATTAATATGCAGGATTTCGGAGCAAAGCCCGATGGGAAATCTGACAATACATCCCTTTTCCAAAAAGCTATTGACGAATGTACATTGACGGGAGGTGGTACGTTGGTTGTGCCAGCTGGAAGATACCTCATAGGACCTATCTTTATGAAGTCAAACGTCGCCCTTTGTTTGGAACAAGGAGCCGTTTTACTCGGGAATACAGATATAACCGTTTACCATAATATATTTGCAAAAATTGAAGGTTCAAAAATTCCAGCGCTGATTTATGGAGAAAACATAGAGAATGTGTCTATTACAGGCCATGGTAAAATTGACGGACAAGGAGGACATTCCAATTTCCAGCTTGGTGATGATAGCCAAAGCAGCGTAAGCCGTCCCATCCTCCTATATTTTAAGAATGTTCGGGGGATTCATGTGTCAGATGTCTCCTTACATAATTCTGCTTATTGGGTTCAGAAGTATGAAGCTTGTGACAACGTATTGATACATGGAATAAAGGTGTATAGCCATACGAATTTCAACAATGACGGGCTGGATATAAATGGTAGTAAAAATGTGCGCATTTCTGACTGCTTTATTGATACGGACGATGATGCACTCTGCTTTAAAAGCGAATCCGGAATTTATAGTTTATGCGAAAATATAACTGTAACCAATTGTATTCTGAGAAGTAATTGCAATGGCATAAAATGTGGAACCGGCTCTATGATGGGCTTTAAAAACATCACTATATCCAATTGTGTGATATATAAAGCTTCGGAAGATAATCGTAGGCATTGGAAAGACAAATTTCCGTGGATGGGCATTACCTCTGATAAAACTGTGATAGCGGGTATTGCACTGGAATGTGTAGACGGAGGCGAAATGGAACAGATTTCAATAATGAATATCACAATGAAGGATGTACAAACTCCGATATTTATTCGAGCCGGTGACAGGAAAAGAGTCTCTCCTGATAAGATAAGTACAATCAAGAACATACAGATAAGCCAAATAATGGCCGTTAGTGAGAGTTTACTTGCATCTTCCATAACCGGTATACCGGAAAGTCGTATAGAAAATGTCTCCATTAGTCAAGTCAAAATAATCAGTCCTGGTGGTACGAATCAGGAATATCAACCGAGTGTACCGGAAAAACGTGCAGGATATCCAGAAAACCGTATGTTTGGAAATATATTACCCGCTTCGGGGTTTTATGTCCGGCATGTCGACAATATTTGCTTCCACGATGTGAAAATCCAGACTCGCCTTCCAGACAAACGTCCTTCGTTTTATATGGATGATGTAAAACACGAGGCATTTAGTTTATGCACTTTCCCGAAAGCCTTCCACAAAGCATGTTGGTGACCGACCGACATGCCTCATATTTCAACATGGAGGTGAAAGCCATCAAGTATGCCTTGCGCACCTGCTGAGAAATCTCATATATGGTTCATCCGATATTTGAAGTGATAGCACACGATGTATAATATCTACAGGTCGTAACATACTGTCAATCATAGATATCCTACTTCTGAAAATGGCAAAATGAGAAAGTGCCACTTTGTGATGGTCGAAGTGCCACTTTGACCGCCCCGAAGTGCCACTTCGTGACTATGTCTGAATGTCAAAGTGGCTATATCACTCCGAATATCGGAAGAGCCCAATGAAAGTCAGCGGCCAGTTTAAGAATCAAGATGGCGCGGAATCATACACAGCCCTGCACTCCATAATGCAGATGCAAATTGCAGCGAAGCAGTGAAGAAATTCATCTCACCACGAAACTTCCGAATCATGGCGAGATGAAAACAAATATGGGACTCAACGTAGTCCGTAAGCGTAAGAAAGACAAAGGGGCTACTTGGTCAGTACAATCTTATCCACCAAAGTCCCTTTGGTATCAAGCACTTTCAGTTGCAGCCGGTTGCCTTGGGTCTACGATGGGTGGGGTGGCGATCACGCCGGAAAGCGAGGTGCTGGACATCCAAAGTCGCCCGATTCCGGGGTTGTATGCGGCAGGAGAAGTGACGGGAGGCGTACACGGCTTTAACCGCCTCGGAGGTAATGCTATTGCCGATACCGTCGTCTTCGGTCGCCGTAGCGGCGAACATGCAGCTGCCTATGCACTCAAAGCAAAATAAGCAAACATTCTTCTCCTAATCTCGTCTGTTTCTTGGCAGTGGAGATCTGCTGTTGCCAAAAGGCAGACATTTGAGGTTCTGTTGGTTCGACAGGACCTCTTTTTTTGGTACTAGAGCGTTGACAGCGGAGAAATGTTGCATTCCTTGAAGAAAAGCTCTCGCAATGCAGGCAAATGATCTTGTTTGTAGATCGCGTAGATGCAGCGGCTGCTTTCTTTTTTATGATCCGGATTAACCTCTTTTCTCAACTCAACCAAATCTCCACGGCGAATTTCTTCCGAAACGGACAGCAACGGCATCACAGCCAATCCGAGACCGGTTTGAACCGCTCGTTTGATCGCGCCCATCGTATTCATAGTAAGGATGTTGGAAACGGTAATTCCCTGGGCCAAAAGCCATCGTTTGGCTGCATCGCTTACCGTTGCTTCCTGATCCATGATCCAGGTGGCTAAACAGAAATCTTCCGTTGTCGCTTCGACCGATATGTATGGACTCTTCGGGCTGGCGATCAATACGAAATCGTCACGGAAACACGGGAAAAAGGTTAACGATGGATCCACGGGGGGACGACTGATAAAGCCAATATCCATACGGTTGGCAAGAACTCCGGCTTCTACGATTTCATTGTCTTCAATCAGCAAAGTCGGATCCACAGTCGGATAACGTCGCTTGAATTCCGGGAGCCTTCGGGAGAGGATATAAATGCCGCAGGCGCGGTTGGCACCGATGATCAGCTTCCCTGCCAGCCCTTTTTCTCTGGCTGCGAAAATATCCTCAATTTCGCTGGCTTTAGTTACGACTAGTGTGGCCAGAGGGAGGAGAGCAGAGGCAGCGTCTGTCGGAAACAAGCCATTGGATTTTCGTTCGAACAGTTCTGTTCCAAGTATTCTCTCGAGTTCTTTGAGCGTCAGACAGATACTTCCGCACCTTGGAAAAA
>OGXJ01001939.1_pt1 | contig 14619 bp, 16 predicted proteins | sample 1576231 | NCBI WGS metagenome assembly OGXJ01 (sample SAMEA3541539, study PRJEB24748) | human gut metagenome | biome: human gut; feature: human-associated habitat; material: faeces | place: China | collected 2012
TTTGAGTGATTTCGAGGCGTTTCTCCATTCGGCAGGCAATCAACCCAATTCGATAGCCACGAAATTCAGTGTACTGAAAGCCCTTTACAACAAGGCCATCACCGATAAGATTTTTCTTTGCAAGGAGAATCCTTTTATTTCATATAAGGTGGGGAGGCATTGGACACAGACACGCAAGCGCGCCATTCACAAGGAGGACATACAACGATTGATGCAGGCGAAACTGCCCGTAACGAGGTCGCCCTATACCGAGTTTGCGAGGGATATATTTTTGTTTTCTTACTTCTCGGCAGGCATCAATTTCAAGGATATTGCCACCTTACGTTACGTCGATATGGAAGAGGATCGGATTTTCTATCGCCGTCACAAGACAGGCAAAGCGATGACTTGTCGATTGCATCCGCAAGCAAAGGAAATCATGGCCAAGTACACCCGTTCGGAAGCTATGCGGGAGGACTACATCTTTCCCATTCTCGACCGCTGTGTCCACCGTACCGAACAGCAAATCCACAATCGGGTGCACAAAGTTTTGATTCACATAAACAAAGAGTTGAGAGAATGGAGCAAACGATTGAAACTAACAACGAACCTAACTACCTACGTTGCCCGTCATACTTTTGCCACAGTCTTAAAGCGGTCAGGCGTAAGCGTGGCATTGATTTCCGAATCGCTGGGACATTCTGACCTATCCACGACACAGATTTACTTGGATAGTTTCGAGAACAGCCAAATCGACGCTGCGATGCAGAACTTGCTATGAATGATTGAGGGGGCTATCCATTGCTGAATAGTCCCCTCTAAAAGATATAAAGACTGATTATTGAATTATTCTAACTCATAACCAACTATCGGCATTGAGAACAAGACGATTGTTTCCCCATACACAGGCTCTAATCCACGCTTTATTACTGCCCTGACTTTCGCATACCCGTCAAAAATAATATGCTGGGCAACGCAGTCTGGCCCCACGCCTAATTTACTGCAATAGTCCTGAAATCCAGCAACCTGACAAAGACGCTTTGCCATCATTTTGATATGCTCTATCATCATAGCAGGATCATCGTATGTCATTTCTGCAACCTCTGCGATGGCATCCTGTTTTTCGGTATAGGACAAACATAGTGTTGAGATACCGTCGTACAGTTTTCTGGCATCTTTTGTAACTTCCCAAAGCATTGTTTGCCAGTCTATTTCATCATCATTTGATTCGCAAATAGGCATTGCAGTTTGAAGTTTGCTAATTTCTTTTGCTATTTCAGATGTTGAAACGCCCATAGTGTCAATGCCTTGCTTGGCATTACGATTTTTCTTTGTTCTTTTTCCCATATTTTATAAAATTATTTGTTTTACAAACACTTACTACCATTGAACACTTTTCTCTAAATTAAACCGAATGAATGCAAGTTTCAGAATGATAAGAGGGCCATACACTCGTTTCAGACCATAATGGAGCACCTCATTTACCTTTCCGACACCCTCATATAGGATGTGCTGTGCAACTGCTTCGGGATTGACCCCGATTACGGCACAATAGCTATCAAAATCGGGAGTACGGGCCCGCAACACTTTTGAAAAGAGTTGGAAGCAGGTATCAAACATTGTTGCATCCGCCCAAATATCATTGATTGCCTGACCGAGTGCTTCCTTCTTATCTTCGGCACTCGCCGATTCTGTTGTTAGCCCTCTACATTTAAGGTAACTTCTGGCAAAATTGAGTGTCGTCCAAATTTTGGATTCCCAATTTATTCGTTCATCATTACATTGTTCCCAATTTGCCAGTTTGTCAATGAACTGCGGGATTTCGTTCCCGTTGACGCTCTTAAACCCTGTACTTTGCAGAGTTCCAAGAGTCAATCTTGATATTTTATTCATATTACTAAATAGGTATTTATCTCATTTTCTCGGCGTTAGGTCTGACTGATGAGCTCTTGCCAGCTCTTGCGGCAGTCGGGTGATGGCTTGGGCAAACTCCCGTCATCGTCCTGCCGTGCGATTCGACCTGCGGCCTTTCGGTTCGGATTCTCTCTCCCTACCGAGAAGCGGAGTGTATGTCAAAGAACTTGCGTTTGCGTTTCTACTGTAGATCCTACGAAAACCATACATAACTCGCTATGGCAGAAATAGTTGTCGGATAGTAAAAAAGTGCATGATTTTTACTACCCCTTATCGACGGAATAAAAAAGGACGGCTCGTGCCGTCCCTTATCATTGGATATGTAAAATGGATTTATCTAAAATTCTTGCCGATTGTCGTCCACTCCCTGTCCTTGTAGGATGTCCAGATTCCCTTGATACCTTCGTCACTATCAAGGAATTTCGGATTATCCGTATAGCCGAAGAAATAGACGATGCGCGAAATCAACAGCATCCTGTTATAGGAAACCTTGCTGGGATTCGTACTGCGGTTATCTTCCTCTTTGAATTGTTCCAAGAGCGGCAAAAAACACTTGATGGCAAGCGTAATCTTGTAACAACTCTTGAGATTCACCGAAAATCCGTCCACCCCGAACGAACGGACATTTGACAGATTGGCATAGAGTTCTGCCACGTTGTCAGCGAGCAACTTGCCCAACGCCCGTTTTGCAAGGTAGGATTCAAGGGTTACGCCGTGCTCGCGCCCTTGCCATGCACGCACTTTGGCATCGGGATTTTCTTGCAGGTATTTGGCGAAAGCCCGAAACTCCTCGAATACCGAGGTCGGAACCTGCTGCACATTTTCGGTCTGTTCCCGTACCACATCATAGACAAAGAGCATCGCCATCCAAAATTTCTCGGTGTCGAGACCCATAGCTCGCAGGGAACGGATAATCGGAGCATTTTCTAAATACTGCTCTTTGGTAATAGAAAACTCCAGCCGTCTGTCCTCCAACTGATGCACGAAATCCCATCCGCGAAAAGAATCGGTCTGATACTGCTCGCAGTTTATATCAGTATCCCAAGTGGGGTACATTCGGTTGGCAATTTCAAAAACATAATCGTAAAGCGGGTTCATAGCGGTTGTATTCTATAATAGCAAAGATAGAAAATTTCCGCTGAATCATCTGCACTTAAACTTGTATTTATTAAAGATTTTTACTATATTTGTAATAGCAAATCCGAGATAGGGAAATTCTTTTTGCTTCCATAGAAAAATAAGTTTACAAACAGATAAGGACAGTAATAATGCTGTCCTTGTCTTTGTTTCCTATTTCCATATTTTTTGAGTGTGAAACGGATATTTCCTTTAATACGATCTATCCAGAATCAAAAATTATGGAAGATACGGATAAAGAGATAGAGTAGGTTTCTGAATGACGGGATAGAGAGTTGCTCAAATGTGTCCTGTGCAAACTGCTCAAAAGTGTCCTATATATACACTACCTACTTATACATAACCTATTAAAGTCTTTCAGACCATGTACTACCACATCAAAGACCATAAATGATTCGATAACCGTAAGCAGGCTAAAGAGCATTACGGCATTGCCTGTTTTCGGAAACTACTACATCTAAAAGAGATTATATTTACCAATAACACAAATTCCATTGCTAACGATGAATTATACCGTAATCCCCAAATCAATCGTGAACTTTCAGACAGGGAACAATAAACCCGTCGATATTTATGTGTGAGCCACCATTAAATGTTGCTCTGACCATAAGACGAATATATCCCATGTAACCGAGGAAAAACTATCCCTGCTTACAGGATTGGATGAACGAACTATTCGCCGTGTTATCAAACGGTTAAAGGATGCAGGTTATCTGACTGTACAGACCACCATTAAAGAAAATGCAAACAGGGGCTTTATAAAGCGGAATACATACTATATAAAGCCAGCCAGCAACGATTATTTCTTTCTCGATAACTGTTTCTTTAATAAGAATTATCCCGCCAAGATTGCAGGATTTATACTCTTGTTAAAGGCAATATGCCTGAATAATACGGATACCGTCCAATGAAGCAACAGCCAAATTGCAAGGTGTATCGGATTATCGAGAAACACGACCACAGCCCTCATTAAAGAGTGCCAGCAATTAGGGCTTATTAAGACCATAGCAAAGGGCTATGAACTAACAGTAGATTGTTTTATCAATTCCTCGGTCAGAAAAACCGATGCAGGGATTTATAAGGAGATATGCGATTTCTGTAAAGCGAAAGGTGTTGCTATTCCGAACTGGGATAAACGTGCCATGTCCGTACTGCTTACCAAATACAATGCTATCGACCTGCCGAGTACCGAGCAGATAAGCCTGACTTACCAACTCAATAAACGATGCAAGAACCTACCCGAAAAGGTATCGTTGCCATACTTTATAAAGGTGCTCGATATGCAGGAACAGTATCAGGAGGTAATAAACCGAGATAAGCAGGACAAAGAAGATTTCAAAGGTTTTGAGTTTTAGAAATACAAAAGTGCCCTCTGTGAAATTAGCATGAGGGCATTTCCTTTATATTAGTATTCTTTGAATAAATCTTGTTGTTCAATGTAGCGCATTTCTTTGGGAATTATTTTCGTAAACTTAATTTTCGGGCGATTTCCATCACCCTCACTTCGGTCGATGATACCATGTATCGTTACTGATGAAAAAAACTTATCATCTGATTTTGATATAATTTGACTCTTAAATTTTGTTAATGATTGTTTATGGTCTGGTTCACATGTTAGAATATGACCTTTGTACTCAAATCCAATCGTATTCGTTTTTCCATTATTACGAGTTATCTCACCCTCTAATTCTACATACTGACCGTCTTTCAATTCTGGGAATAAAATATCAGAAACAACATCTGACTTTGTGTAAAAGTAAGATTTTTCTGTATATGTTATATTTTCCTTATCAAATCGACCATCATCCAATCTCTCTCCAATTGTCAGAGAAACATCTTCGGAAATCGCTTCAGATATATTATTGAAAATACCATCAGGGAGTTTTGCATATAAAGTGTATATTTTAGTAGGAACCTCCAGAATCTCATTATCTGCCGACACTTTTACGGTGTCATTAGTTAAATCAATACTCTCTTCTATGTGTTTGTTTTTTATGTGCTTACGAATCTTAATACACCATTTTGCCAAATTAATCGCAGTTTGAATTATCTTTTTCACATCTTTAGCTGGGCCTGTTTCTAAAAATCCGTCAGCTCCTGCTTTTTTCACGACCTCTTTTAGGTAATATACAAGTAAGACACCGCCCCCAACCTGAAGAATACTACCGATGTTACTTGGGATTTCTATAATCCAAGAGCCTTCTTTAACCTTTACAGGAAAATTGAAATCAACATCCTTTAATTCGGGGTTTTCAATTTTTATAAAATAACGCATAAGACTGTCAAATCCCAATAATGCTTTTGCGGATTGGCGGGCATCGAAAACACCATTTTGGATACTTTTGCCGTTATAAGAGAGATACCCTAATGAATCATTATCCATAATATTTGGATTAGAGTTGATTATCAAATTTATAAATAAAATTTCTGATTTACAAATTCGCTTCAAATTTAAATCGCATGGGCATTGTAGAAGCATATATACTCTACACAAACAGATAGACATACAAAAGCCCCTCCCCCTGTCGAGAATGAAAAACAGATTGAAGCTATGAAAACACTCGACAGAAAAGCGGCAGAAATCCTGCGGGCTTTACTGGCTCTGAAAACCGCCAAGATTGACAATACCGACGGGACTTATATGCCTGTTTACATCGAAATCATCGACCGTTCGGAAAAGTACATCCACATTTCGCTGGCTCACTATGGACGTCAGAACGGGGATGCCATGCGCGATCCTGAAATGATCTTTGCTCTGCACAACGAAAGCCAGCAGTTCATTCCTTATTACTATCGCAACGACTACTTGGGTGTGGAGCAGTACAGCGTCAGATGGTCGGACGAGGGCGTATTACTGAACCGTCGCTTGCAGGCCGACCACACCACCTTTGCGAACCAGTGGCTTCGTAACATCGCCCAACAACAGCACGTTCTATGACTGCACAACGATTAGTTGAGAACTGCGTACTGACGAATCAAACCGCAGTCGTGGATGAAATGCTAAACAGGCACTTGCTACCAGAGGAATATATCTATCCCTTTGTGGGTGATGTGATGGAATGGTGGTTAATTGACAGCTGGTTGGCCGAACGTCTGAAACAAGAGGGAGAGGTTATCATTGAGGAATACGGTTGCTGTTGGTGGGGCAGGTTGGCAAGCGGACAGGCTATCTGCATGGACGATGTGATACAGAAGATTGCAGGAGCATAAAACACGGTCTGTATATCTACATAGCAATTTCGTAAATTATAGAGATTAGGGGCTTTGCGATTTCGAGAAGATTTTGTAACCCTTAATTTCTGTTTTTACGTTGGTATAAAGTCGATAAATGTAAATACGGGCTATCCGCATATCACAATTACAGAGTTTATGCTGACGTAAAGTCTATTTTAATCTGCAACAGTTCCGAGAAATCGGAAAGATGTTTTGCTTTTCAGTTTGTTTGCCTATCTTTGTGGGACATACGACAAACACGGAAAGTGTAAGTTTATTCTCAGATTGCGAACGTAGGAAATTCGTCTGAAGAGAGAATGAGCCGACATCTTCCCGCGTCAATATTGCATTTGCACGTCTTGTGCTGGTGCTCTATTGCGTGGGGCTGTTGCTTATTTAATCTTCAAGGTTTCCTACGACCTGCAATCTTTGAGTAAGTTTTCAGCACCACGCTTTCTGTTTATCTAAATCAAAAACATTAACCGTCGCGATGGTGCATAGCGACAAATAAAACTTATTACAACTATGAAAAAGTTGTTTCTTATTGTGGCCGCGTTGTTCGTGGCAGTTTCTTTCTCGGCTTGCTCTGATGATGATGAAAATGAAGGAGGAAGCAATACCAGCATTGTAAGTCAGATTATCCAACAAGACGAAGATGGAGAAACATTGGTTTGGAAATTTGATTATGACAATCAAGGCCGTATCGCAAAAATCTCTTCTGACGATTTCACCACGCTCTTTTCGTATACAGTAGGAGAAGTTGAGATAACCGAACGCTATGATGGCGAGGATTACGTTTACTCGGCAACATTGAACGGACAAGGGTACATTGCAACGTTAAATGATATTGATGGCAATACCTCCAATTATTCTTATGATAAGAATGGCTATTTATCCAAACTCACTTGGGGTGATGACGGCGAGCTGCAATGCACTTGGAATAATGGCGATCTGATTAACGAACATCGGACAGGAAGCGATCCGATGAATTATAATTACGAATACACTAATTACCCAGCAAAACAGAATATCGACATTTTTGCTTTTGTTTATGGCTATTGTCATGTGGACGATCCCGAATATTTAGGTGTGGGAGATTTACTTGGTAAAAAAAGTACTCATTTAATAAAATCAAGTACCTCGCAAGCAGAAGCGCATGTTTCGTTCAGTTATGAATTGGATGCTAATGGAAATCCGACAAAGGTTACAATGTCATCTGAATACGAAACAATAACTTATAAGATTCTCTACGAATAAAGCACATTAGCTAGGACATAGGACAGACTTGGACAGACGGTCTATATTATACCGTTCTGCACAAGTTTGTCCTTTTTATATACTTGCATATTTCATAAATTTTAGCTATATTTACATCATAATCAAAGATTTAATAACAATAAAATTTTAGCTAAAATGAAAAGAAAAACACCAAGAATTGAATGAAAGGTAGGCACGGAAACAAAAGAGGGCATGGAATTAGCCTATGTAGCCAAATCCGTAAGTTATGACGATGATTGTGCAATGACGCTTATCGTTGCACGCAAAAAAGACAATCCTACACCCGTAGAGTTTTGATATATGTTTGCTTTGGATATAGACCTATCACAGCAAGTATCCATGACCTTTCAGAAACGAGGGAGAGGGTTTATCGGTATGTCTTTTCTGATAAATCCAGCAATCGAAATACCAGCAATGGCTTTTCCCAACATCGTAACGTTTACAGAATCTACTGAAACCGTGAATATGTTTCAAGCGCATATCGACAGCGATACCATCGTATTCGATTATACGACAAGAGAGGGTAAACCGAGCGTATTCAAATTCCCGCTGGCTGGATTTAAGGAGAAGTATTTGGAACAATTTATATAAATTGACTATCTTTGCTCATACGATATGCCGAAACTTTATATCATAGCAGGTTGCAACGGTGCAGGGAAAACTACTGCGTCCTATACCGTGTTGCCCGAAATGCTCGGTTGCAAAGAGTTCGTCAATGCCGACGAGATTGCAAAGGGGCTGTCACCGTTCAATCCCGAAAGCGTGGCAATCGAGGCGGGGCGGCTGATGTTGCAACGAATGGATGATTTGCTGGCCGAGGGTGCAGATTTTGCATTTGAAACAACGTTGGCAACTCGTTCCTATGTGAAATTTATCGAACGGGCACACGCAAAAGGCTATTTCGTAACCCTGCTTTATTTTTGGTTGCCGACTCCCGAACAAGCTATCGAGCGTGTTGCAACACGGGTGAGCGAGGGCGGCCACAATATCCCATCGGATGTAATCCGCCGTCGTTATGCAAACGGATTGCACAATCTGACAACGCTTTATACACCCGTTTGCGATTTTTGGACGATATACGACAATAGTTCGGCAGACGCAGAAATTAAAATCATTGCATCGGGAGAGAAAGATGCAACAATTCAAATCGAAGATACGTTATCTTATAAAACCATTACAGGCCATGAGCGAAATTGAAATCAAACAAATGCAGGAAAAGATCAATGCAGGGATTTTGCTTGCCCGTAAACGTCTGATTGAAAAAACAAAGAAAGAGGACGGCGAATTGGTGATCGTTCGTGATGGTAAGGTTGTGCGGGTAAAAGCCAAAGACCTCAAATAATCCATTTCTCTATGACAGATATATCCTCGGCCATAATACGGTCGAGGATTTTTGTTTATAGAAACAAAAGCAACAGACACTCTCTTAAAAGGAGAGAGCAAGGGAAAGGAAAATTTTTCTTGCGCGTCTTTCAAAAGATGTTGGGGTCTGCTAACATTCCTAAAGCACAACAAACACTTAAAAAACAATCAATTATGGCAAATCAAACAGGGTAAACACATTGAGTAATGTAGAACCGCACACTTAATTCGGTGTCAATTAACAAATTACAACTTTATTTTATTCACTTGCAGTTGGCAGAAGGCTCTCCATAGGGTACACATTAAAGGGAAAATCAATCACATTATCATTCGTAACTATCTGATTTAACGATTGATGCCTCTTTAGCTCAGTTGGTAGAGCACGACACTCTTAATGTTGGGGTCCAGAGTTCGAGCCCCTGAGGGGGTACAAAGCAAAAGACCGATAACCATTGATTATCGGTCTTTTGCTTTGCAGGGCCAGATGCCGGTGCGGCATCTCGGATACACATGGCCCCCGATGGGCGATTCCGGCTACTGCTCGCCCCGGGAGTCAGAGCTGTCGGAACCTTTGCGGCCTGCCTTTTTCAGGGGAAGCCGCGGGAAAAGTTTTCTGAACCGCACGAGGTAAACCGCTACCCGATTTCCCGCGACGATCAGGCTCACGGCAATGATAATCAACAGGATGCCGCAACATATCCTCAGCGTGAGGGTCTCCCCGAAGATCATCACCCCGAAAAAGACGGCCGTGACAGGTTCCAAGGCACCGAGGATTGCCGTCGGTGTCGAACCGATGTACTGGATGGCGCTGGTTGTACACAAAAACGAGATTGCCGTCGGGAAAACGGCCAGTGCAAGCAGGTTCCCCCACAGGTACCATTTATCGGGCACATGGACTGCCATGCCGAAGTCCAGCCGGACAACGTAAAGCAGCAATCCGAAAAGCAGGACGTAGAACGTCACCTTGAGCGTCGCAACAGATTTCAGCACCGGGCGGTTCACGCCGACGATATAAATTGCATAGGACAAAGCCGAAACCATCACCAGAACCGTCCCCGTGATATTGAGTGTCGAACCATCACTGCCTTTGAACAACAGCCCGATACCGGCCAATGCCAGCAAGATGCACAATGCAGTCTGCGGGGAGAGCTTCTCCCGGAAGCCGAAGGCCATGATCAACGCTACGAAAATAGGATATACGAACAGTAGCGTCGAGGCGATACCGGCATCCATGTAATTGTAGCTCAGAAACAAGGACAGGGACGAAAGGGCGACCAGCAATCCCAGGAGTACCAGCGGCACGATCTCACGGCGGTGCAGCTTGAAATCCCGGCCGCGGGCCTTGAGCATGACGCCCAACAGCGGGATGGCGAAAAGATAGCGGAAAAACAATACCGAATCGGGATCCATCCCCGCCTTGTAGAGCGGGAGGGCAAAGAGCGGGTTCATGCCGTAAGTAGCTGCGGCGACAGCACCCAGAAGGTAACCTTTGGCTTTCGTATTCATAGGTCGGATTTTGCGGCAAAAATAGCATTTATTTCGTCTATAGATGCTGGCCGGGCAAAATTATCATGCGATTGTCGCCCGGGAGCGCACACATCCCGCACCGGCACGCCCATTCCTGCCGGGGAAGCCCGCCGAACATTGCCGCCCGCCCGATGCGGAAACGATCCTACCGGGGCAAGGCGGCCGGCACGACTTCCCTGCGGATCAAAGCCGCACGGACGAAATACTCGGGGATGCAAGCCTCGTCGAGCAGCCATTTGGGTGTGGCCGATTCGTCTTTCTTCCCCGACCAGTCGTTGTAAAACAGCCCGGCGGCATCCCGTGCGTTCCGGCGCGCCCAATCCATCCAGCGGATGAATATATCCACGTATTTCGGATCGCCGTCGAGGTCGTAGAGAGCCTGGTAACCCCGCAATAACACCAGATAGAACCATGGCAAATCTCGGTTCGCGGCCGCGCCGTCCTCCGTCTCCGGCAAATAGAACTTCCGGGCTCCTTCGGCCAGCCGGCGGGCATTATCCAGATAAACCCGATCGCCGGTATATCCATACAACGCGACGGCACCCTGCAACAGCAACCCCGTATTATAGGAATAGACCGCCTTGTCCAGACGCGCTTCGGGCTGCGTGAGCCAGGAATTCCAGACGATATCCAGTTCCGGATCATGCAGGTAGGCCTCCATCCAGTCGTAGAAACGGCGCCCGGCTGTCAGGTAATAGGGGTCTCCCGTCGCCCCGTACAGGTTGAGCGCCAGCAGCATCGCCTTACCGTTGGCGCACCCCGGCTTCTGGTTCTCTACCCCTTCGAGCCACGACACGGCGCCGTCGTGGTCGGGGCGCCAGCCGCTCAGGATGAAGGTCATCACCTGCTTGGCTTTTTCCAGGTGCGCGGGATTGCGGGTCACGCCGTAGGCCGCGACGTAGGCCAGTCCGACCAGCCCGTTGTCGTCGTAATAACGGTCGACCTTGCCCATCCTGACAGGATAGGCCTGATACCCGGCGGGCATGCGCCCGTCGTCGTAATACTGCTCGACAGCCATCACCATCGAATCGACATAGCAGCCGTATTTCACCGGATCGACTTCGGCCAGCGCGACCGCCGAGGTGAACACCCCGTCCATGGGCCACAGGAAGGAAACCTCCTGCGTGCTTTTCGCCCCGTCGTCGAAATAGTTTACATCGGGACGGTAGCTATTGGGGTAATATTCCGAAAACAGGCCGTATTCCGGCACCCGGTACATGTCCCACACCTTGCGGAACATCTCTTCGGCAAACGCATAATGCTCCCCCGGTACGGGAGCCACAGCCTCCTGACGGCATCCCGACAGGCAACACGCAGCACCGAAGAATGCGGCAAAAAATACATTTTTCATCTTATCGTTACATTTGAATCAGTCCCTGCCGGAACAACCTCCTCAGAATTCGAGCCGCACGACGACCGGGAAATGATCCGACGGCGTCCGCGCCTCATAGCTGTGCAACGACACCTCCTTGGGGAATGCTCCGGACTTGATCTCCTCGTCGCTGCGGGTGGTCTGCGAACGGTAGGTGTCCGTCAGCACCCCGTAATCGTGCACACGCACCGAAGGCGACACGAAAATATGGTCGATACGGCTGTCGGTTTTCAGCGTGGGGTTGAAATTGTTGAACGTCCCGTTCGGGGCATAGCGCCTGGCCGCGGTTTGATACGAATCGGCCAGTATCCCCGAGGTGGTGAAGGTCGTATAGATGGGGTTGTTCTGGTCGACGTTGAAATCGCCCGTGAGGATCACGAACTCCCTGGGGCCGCACATTTCGCGGATCTTCGCAACGACCAGTTTGGCACTCTCCTCCCGTGCCCGGACACCGACATGATCCATATGCAGGTTGAAGAACCAGAAACGGCGCCTGGTCTGCCTGTCCAGGAAATGCCCCCATGTGCAGATGCGGGGCAGCGCGGCGTCCCATCCCTTGTTGGGACGGTCGGTGACTTCCGAGAGCCAGAAATGGCCTTCGTCCAGCAACCGGAAACGCTCCTTTTTATAGAATATGGGGGAATATTCGCCTTTGGCCTTGCCGTCATCGCGCCCCACGCCGATATAGGCATAGCCGGGAAGCTGCGCCAGCATATCGTGCAACTGCCCGTCGAGCACCTCCTGGCTGCCGAAAATATCGAACCCCTGGAATTCGATCAGCCCGCATACCCAGGGGCAGCGGCGTTCCCAGCCGTTGCCGCGTTCGGCGTCGCCCTTATTGGCGTTACGGATATTGTAGGTGGCCACGGTCAGCTCCTGCGCAACGGCAGGGAGCATCAGCACGGCGAACAGGGCAAGGGTCAGCAATCTTCTCATAGTAATGTTTTCGGGTTAACGGAACTGGTTATTTCGGGATACAAAGATATAAAAACGGAACTGAAATTCCTCAGTCCGGATCGGGGGCATGGCAATCCGGCAGGGACAGGATACCATCGACCCGGCAGCAGCCCTCTCCGAGCCGGGGGGGGGGGCGATTCCGGAATACGGCGCCCGGCTGCAGCGCGGCAAACTCACACCGAATTTCCCGGGGCCGGGCACTACCGTGCCGTAAAGGTAATAAAAACACCCGGAAAACAGCAAGGTTAACAGCCGGAAAAACAGCCGGCGGGCACAAAGGCCCGGATATTGGCACCCGCAACATAAAAAATCGCACCTGACATGCATACTTTCAGGCCGCAGGCCGCATCGTTCGGTTATTTTTACTATCTTTGCTGAGCTAAAACCGGTACCGAATGCAACCAGCGAACCGAACCTCCGATCCCCAGGGGCAGCCCGTCAGCACGGGCCTGTCCGCAACCGGATTCCGGGAGCCGGGGTTCCTCAGCCGGGCGCAACGCAGGATCGGGAAGGGGCTCGCGCCGCAGCAACAACGCGCACCGCACGGCCGATCCCTGCGCAGACAAAATGCTGAAACCAACAAATAAATAGCAACCATGTACAGATACGACAACCGGGTGGTCATCACTCTCGATGCCGGAGGTACGAACCTCGTGTTCGGAGCCATGCAGGCCAACAAATTCATCGTCGAACCCATCACCAAGCCGTCGAACGCGGACAACCTCGACAAATGCCTCGCTACGATGGTCGAAGGATTCCAGGCCGTGATCGACAAACTGGAGGCCAAACCCGTCGCAATCAGCTTCGCATTCCCGGGCCCGGCCGATTATCCCAACGGCATCATCGGCGGTTACCTGCCCAATTTCCCCTCGTTCCGCGAAGGCGTGGCGCTGGGGCCGTTCCTCGAATACAAATTCGGCATCCCGGTGTTCATCAACAACGACGGCGACCTGTTCGCCTACGGCGAGGCATTGGGCGGCGCCCTTCCCGAAGTAAACGCCAAGCTCGAAGCCCTGGGCTGCCCGAAACGCTACAAAAACCTGGTGGGGTACACCTTCGGCACGGGCTTCGGCATCGGTGTGGTGGTCAACAATCAACTCAACCGCGGCGACAACTCGTGCGTCGAGACCTTCTGCCTCAAACACAAGAAGATGCCCGACATCATCGTCGAGGACGGCGTGGCGGTACGCGCCATCAAGCGGGTCTACGGCGAGGTCTCGGGCGACATGAAACACGCGTTCGAGCCGAAGGACATCTGCGAAATCGCCGACGGCAAGCGTCCCGGCGATGTCGAAGCGGCCAAACAGGCCTTCGCCGAGTTGGGCGAGATCGCCGGCGACGCCATGGCAACGGCCGTAACGTTGGTGGACGGGCTCATCGTCATCGGCGGCGGCATCACCGCAGCCCGCAAGTACATCATGCCCAGCCTGCTGAAAGAGCTGCGCGGCAAGATGCACACCATCACGGGCGAGGAACTGAACCGCGTGCAGATGAAGGTTTACGACCTGGACAACGAGGACGAGTTCAAGGAGTTCGCCAAGGGCGACCAGCGTGCGCTGAAGGTTTACGGCACGGATCGTTACGTGGCATACGACCCCCAGAAACGCATCGGAGTCATGATCTCGAAGCTCGGCGCAAGCAACGCCATCTCGGTGGGTGCCTACGCATTCGCCCTGAGCCAGCTCGACGCACAGAAACAACAGTAATAATTCAGTGCCGCAGTTATGAAAAAGATCGTATAATATGTCCACATCGCCCTGTTACTCACAGCGGCGGGGGCGCTGTCATACATCTATTTCGCAAACGACGGCAAAACCGATACGCTCATTCAGATCACGTTCTGGCTGGTAGTGGTATCCTCTGCCCCGGGAATAATCAAT
>OGXJ01001959.1_pt1 | contig 14518 bp, 15 predicted proteins | sample 1576231 | NCBI WGS metagenome assembly OGXJ01 (sample SAMEA3541539, study PRJEB24748) | human gut metagenome | biome: human gut; feature: human-associated habitat; material: faeces | place: China | collected 2012
GTTGGAGGTCTACTTGAAAAACGAAAATTACGTCGTTTATAAATTTTACTGCGCACTGGCGAGCCACGGCGCGATGATGTCACCGATAAATGCCGAGGTTCCGGCTCCGGTCAGGATGATCCGCAGATTCTCTTTGCGCAGTAACGGTTCAAGGAAGTTATTGAGCGCGGAACGTAGCGCGTCGATGTTGGTGAGTGAACGGATCCATGCGCGAGGCTGATGGCGGATCTCTTCTTCAGTCCATGTACCGGTTGCGGCGGCAGCAGGGGTGTAATTTTTTGGCATAACTCAATCCTTAGTCTGATGAACTTGACGTCGGGCGTTGTCGCTTTCACTTGCCTTTCGTTTCATTTCACTTGGTGATGTCTTTCGTTGATTAAAATCTATAGAAAAGAAACCGAAAGTTCAATGGAGAAAAAGGAAATAAAACGAAATCTGTGATCATTGAAAGAAAAGACAAGGGAAGATTAAAGAATTGCGTAATGACGTCGCTATGTTCACCGATTGCTGGATGCGGCGTACCGTAGGTCGCATAAGACGCGTTAGCGTCGCATCCGACACCGCTGCACAGATCAAAACGAAAGAAAAAGAAAGGCCTTACGGGGGAAGTGAAGGCCCAATAAAGGAGCAAACTATCAAAACGAAGCTAATTGACTCTGAATCCAGATTTGTTGCACATGCAGCCCGCTATCCAGCGCAACGATGCTGGCGCGTTTGCCCGGTTTAAGCGATCCCAGAACACCATCAACACCCAGCATTCGCGCCGGATGCAGCGATGCCATATGAATGGCTTCCGCAGGCGTTACGCCCGTCAACTCGACCATGTTGCGCACTGCCGCATCAACAGACAGCGTACTGCCCGCCAGCCCACCGGACGCGGTACGGACAACGCCACCGTGCATCTGCACTTCTTCGCCACATAACGTATAGCGACCATCCGGCATCCCGGCTGCCTGCATCGCGTCGGTGATCAGCACGATTCTCTCTTTTGCACAGCAACAACACAGCGACATCGCCGCCGGATGCACATGATGACCATCGGCTATCAGTTCCAGCCAGGCGCGCTTGTCCGTTAATCCCGCGCCAACCATTCCCGGTTCGCGGTGATGTAAACCTGTCATCCCGTTATAGCAATGCACCAGGCCGTCGGCACCAGCATCAAACGCGGCGCGAGTTTGTTGCCAGGTCGCCGCGCTATGCCCCAGCATCACTCGTACATTTTGCTGTTTAAGATGGCGGATGGCCTGCAATGCCCCCTCTTTTTCCGGTGCCAGCGCTACCACGCGTAAGGTGTGCTGAGAAACGGCAATCAATTGATCCAGCTCGGCAATTTCAAGCTCGCGAAACAACTCCGGCGGATGCGCGCCTTTATTCTGCGGCGTGAAGTACGGTCCTTCGAGATAACTCCCCAGCACTTGCGCACCAGGTCCGCCGCGTTGGCAACGTTGCGCAATACGTTTTAGCGCCGCATGAATGGTATTAAGCGGCGCGGTTACGGTAGTCGGTAACCAACTGCCGACACCTTCGCGTGCCTTGTGCATTGCCAGCTTGTCGAGCACATCCGGCGCGTCATCCATTACATCAACGCCCGCACCACCGTGTACATGGGTGTCGATGTAAGCGGGGCAGAGCAGTTCCGCATCGCGTTCAGTCACGTCCACTGGAATCGGTTCGATTGCTGCGATGACACCGTCAGCAATACGCAACTGATGGTCATCGAGCCATCCCTCTTCAGTCAGCAGCCTTCTGGCGCGCAGAACGTGTGTCATATCCCTTCCTCGACCGGACATTCTTCATGGCAGCGGCCTAACTCGTCCACCAGACTGGTCAGCCCACGATGTCCACACTCCAGCGCCTGTACTCGGAATTCTTCACCGCTTAACCCTTCGCGCTCCAGCACCATCTCCAGTAGCAGTTGCAAATTGGTGCCGGTGATCACTTCACAGCCCGGTTTTTGCATCGCCAGCGTTGAAGCTACGCGAAACGGCGTGCCGCCCAGCAAATCCGTCAGAAAAACAATGCCGTCTTCACAATCCAGTTGGGCGATGGCCTCTTCAAGCTGCGATGTAAGCAGCGCGGTGCTTGAGGTTTCCGGAAAATCGATGGCGATAAACTGCGATTGCTCACCGAGAATTTGCTTCATTGCTTTTTCCATGCCGCTGGCAAACCCGCCATGCCCTGTCAAAATAATACTTAACATCTAATACCTCATTGTATTTAAAGGAAATGGCAGAATTTACCGACGATGCCGAGAACCACGGTAACTGCAATCAGACGCAGCGGACTCCAGCCGCGGCGTACCAACCAAAACATGGTCAGGGTGTAGACCAACGGTAAGAAGGCCGGCATCAGTTTGTCGATAACATCAGCCTGTAACTTAACCACTGCGTCGCCCGCTGTGATTTCCAGCGTGGTGCTTAAACGAACATAGGTTGCCACCAGCGCACCGATTACCGTCATCCCAACGATAGACGCAGCATGGCCGACTTTTTTGGTATTCGCTTTAATCAGTGGAATCGCCGCCACGCCCATGCGGTAAGCATAATGCGCCAGACCAAAACGCAGCCCCAGGTGTACCACGTTGAACAGCACAATAAAGACGACTGCGCCAAGAATGGAGCCTTGCAATGCCAGACTGGCTCCAATCCCGCCACAAATCGGCAGTAGCGTTAGCCAGAACATTGCATCGCCAATCCCGCCGAGCGGCGCACCGACGGCAATTTTGGTGCTCTGAATACTGTTAACGTCCTGCTTAGAACGCTCCATCGCAAGGATAATGCCGATAACAAATGTCACCAGAAACGGATGGGTATTGAAGAAACCCATATGCCCCTTCATGGCGCGCGCCAGGTCGCGTTTATTAGTGTGGATCTTTTTCAGAGCAGGCAGCAGACCGTACAACCAGCCAGAAGCCTGCATACGTTCGTAGTTAAAAGACGCTTGTAACAGCATGGAACGCCAGGCGACGCGGTTGATATCTTTTTTCGTCAGCTCCGCGCCAATGCTCTGATCTTCATACACGTTTTCATTGACGCCAGTCAGCAATGTTTCTTCGTTTTCACTGACGTTCGGCAGGGTGGTTTGATTAGATGCCATCTTCAAATTCCTCTTTCTGTGCCGCAGGTTGAGTCGGTTCAGGAGATTTACGCAGCAGGTCGATCAGCGCCATCGCCAGCGCAGCGGCAGCAATAGCCAGCACCGGTAACTTGAGCCAGGCTGCGGCAACAAAGCCCAGGATGAAGTAGGGGATGTAGACGTTTTTCATCATGATTTTCAGCAGCACGGCAAAACCGATTGCTGGCATGATGCCGCCCGCGACGCCGAGGCCGTCGATTAATCGTTGCGGCAGGACATCAATGATGGTTTTTGCATGTTCCGCGCCGAAGTAGATAGGCAGGAAAGCGCAGAGAAAATAGAAAGTGCCGAGTGCCAGCAGTGCCAGATAGTTCACGCGTTCAATGCCGCGAGTATCGGCGTTCTCCGCCATCCGGTCGCAGCGAGACATCACGCCGGACATCACCGAGAACAGGAAGGTAATCCCCATCTGTACTGCGACAGCGAAAGGTACGGCGACACCGACTGCGACATCGGGTTTCACGCCAGTAGTAATGGCAAACGCCGTGCCGACGATAGTACCGATAATCACGTTAGGCGGCTGTGCGCCCGCCAGCGGGGCCAGCCCCATCCACACCAGTTCCAGCGTACCGCCGGTTAAAATTCCGGTATGCAGATCGCCAAGTACCAGCCCGACCAACGGGCCGAGGACCACCGGGCGGTGCATATGTGTTAGGCCGTTAAACATATCCAGGCCAGCGATAAAGGCGATAATGCCCAACGCAAATGCCTGCAACAGGCTGATTTCCATGATGAATCCCTCAAAGTAATTTAAAGAGGTCCACAGCAGGCTCTGTCGGGACGCCCTGAACGAAGCATTCCACCCCAGCGGCTTTCAGGTCGTTAAATGCTGCGATATCGCCCGCATCCACAGAAACCGTTTTGGCGATTTGTTGTTTGCCATTGGCGTAGTGCATATTGCCAACGTTAATGCGATTCACCGGAACGCCACCTTTCACCAGCGTCAGGAAATCGGCGGGTGTTTTACAAACCAGCAGGATTTTCTGTCGATCGGCGGCGCGATGAATGTTGTCGATAACTTTTTGCAGCGTCCAGAAACGTACGGCGATCCCTTCTGCCAGTACCATTTCCATCAGGTTTTGTTGTACCGGATCTTCGGCAACCTCATCGTTGGCTACCAGCACCAGATTTGCCCCCGCAAATCCGACCCATTGAACGCCGACCTGACCGTGAATCAAGCGTTCATCAATCCGGCTTAAAACAATATTTGGCATAGCGTGTTCCTCTTTGTTTTGCTTATTGGCCTTCACAGGCTGTGTGGTACTGCGCCAGGATGTCCTGAATATGGTTGATAATGAGTTCCCGTGGCGTTGGCTGCAGCTCGCCGGAGCGAACTTTCACGTACTGCAGCGGCAGATACTGGCTGATCAGCGGCAGCGGAATTGGTGAATCCGCCAGATTACGTACCAGATGAGCGAAAGCGTCATCAATCTGGCTGTCCGGCCAGTAATAGCGCACGCGATCCGAGTAGCTATAACCACGCGCCAGACGACGCGCGTTGCCGTCACCGTGGTAGTGGCTTTGCCAGTATTCCGGGCGGTCGAGCATCACGTTTTCCAGCACCTGACGCAGACCAGAACAGGCTTTCGCTGGCACCAGTTCTTCTTCAATCGCCGCCAGAGAGAACAGAGCTTCACGCAGGGCGAAGGTCAGCGCTGGGCCAACTTTCAGAATGGCAAAGTGGTCAATCACCAGCTGGCGCAGCGATTGCGGCGTTTGATAATCGGTAGAGTGCGCTTCGAAAATCAGCGTTTCGTAGTTTTCGACCATCTGGCTTAAGGCGGTCGCTTTGGCGGGCTGATAATCAATAACGTTGGTGTGATCGAATTCGACGCCAGGTTGAACCACCAGGGCAATGATGCGTGGCCAGATGGCATTCAAACCTTGCTTTTCAAAGGCGTGACGATGGGCTTCCAGCGTGGCGCGGGCGGCATCCGGCGTGGTGACCGCCAGCTCGCTTAAGGTTTCATGCGCGCCGCCAGGTACCGGCACTTCGGTACCAATGACATACTCCAGATCGGCTTCGCCAAAGTGTTCAAGACAGGTTTCTTCCGCCACTTTCGCCAGACGGGCGGCGCGTTCAGCCACGATGTCATCAGTTAAGGGAATCGGATCGTCCTGACAGGACATGCTGCAATCAAGGTGGATTTTTTTGAATCCTGCCGCAACGTAGCTTTTAATCAAATCATCGGCATTGGCCATTGCCTGAGCGGCCGGCAGGTTTTGCCAGCGGTTTGGCCCCAGATGGTCACCACCCAGAATCAACGCATCCTGCGGGAAATTCAACGAGTCGGCGAGCTGACAAACAAAGCCGCGAAAATCGGCGGGCGTCATTCCGGTATAACCGCCGAACTGGTCTACCTGATTGGAGGTTGCTTCAATCAGTAACGGCGTTTGGTTTGCACTGGCGTAGCGGATTGCAGCCTCCAGCACCAGCGGATGTGCGGAACAAACGGCATAAATTCCATTTGTTTTGCCCGCTTTGTGCTGTCTCACCATTTCTGTCAGATGTTTCACTTTCCTCTCCAGTTCAGATTACTGCGATATTAATCTTTCGTTTTGTTTCAATTGATACTGCGTCATGGTGAGATAAAAATAAAACGAAAGATAATAGTTTTCTGATCTGATTCACAAAAGAAACATAATGAAAGTCACTGAAACGAGAGTAGCTTGCGCCAATGGGCAAGGTGGGCTTGCATTTGCTTAATAGAAAGGCGTTAATAGGCAAAACGAAATGAAACGAAAGTTTTACGAAAGGACTTACTATGAGTAATACCGACGCTTCAGGTGAGAAGCGAGTGACAGGCACCAGCGAGCGACGAGAACAGATCATTCAGCGTCTGCGACAGCAAGGGAGTGTGCAGGTTAACGATCTGTCGGCATTGTATGGCGTATCTACTGTGACGATCCGCAATGATCTGGCGTTTCTGGAAAAGCAGGGGATCGCTGTGCGTGCCTATGGTGGCGCGTTGATCTGCGATAGCACGACGCCGTCAGTCGAGCCATCAGTGGAAGATAAAAGCGCACTGAACACCGCGATGAAACGCAGCGTTGCGAAAGCTGCCGTTGAGTTGATTCAGCCAGGTCATCGGGTGATCCTCGATTCCGGGACCACCACTTTTGAGATTGCTCGTCTGATGCGCAAGCACACTGACGTAATTGCGATGACCAACGGTATGAACGTGGCTAATGCTTTGCTGGAAGCGGAAGGCGTTGAGCTGCTGATGACCGGCGGGCATTTGCGCCGTCAGTCGCAATCTTTTTACGGCGATCAGGCTGAACAATCGCTGCAAAATTACCACTTCGATATGCTGTTTCTTGGTGTAGATGCGATCGATCTGGAGCGCGGCGTCAGCACGCATAATGAAGATGAAGCCCGTTTAAACCGCCGGATGTGCGAAGTTGCGGAACGGATCATCGTAGTCACCGATTCCAGTAAGTTCAACCGCTCCAGTTTACATAAGATCATTGATACTCAACGTATCGACATGATCATTGTTGATGAAGGCATTCCTGCGGATAGTCTGGAAGGACTGCGAAAGGCTGGGGTTGAAGTGATTCTGGTCGGGGAGTGAGAAAGGGTGCCCGTTGGTCAACACGAATGCGTTCGGCGGGCATTGTGAATACCATCAATGGTTTTCTTCTGTCTCTTGGGTGAGGGTTTCCCAGTCGGCAGGAGGATGTCCTCTTTTTAACATTTTGCTGAATACGGTATAGGCATCTGTTTTTTTACCGTAGGTGCGAAGAGTGTTTTCATCGTTCATCCATCCCAGAATGATGACTTTCTCTTTTTCACTATAACGAAAGAAGAGACGATAACGACCAGCACCAAATTTTACCCATGACCAGTCTTTATTTTTCCCTGAGCCTAACGACTTGCCATGACGGAATGCCGGTGATGATGGATTGACCGTGATATGCTCCTCAATCACTTTGTGAACTGCTGCCAATAACTTTGTGGCGGCATTTCTCTAATAATTTTCAGGATCTTTTCCCTTTAATGTCTCGACTTCGGCAACTAAAGCGTCGTAGGTTTCCTGAAAACAGGGATGAGCATATAGCGCCCAACCATTAACCCTTTGTGGAAAATCCATTATTCGTCGTCGCCAATCTCATCATCAATGTTGACGTCCATGCCAGCGACAAGTTTCTTTCCTTGTTGAATGTCGAATGGACGAGTTTTTTGCGGGTTGTTCTGGATATCTGCATCCAGAAAACGCAAAAATGCATTCATAGTATGATCCTCCTGTTCATCTCCCAGTCGGCACATAAATACTTGCCCACCAGGCAGAATTTCGTAATGAATGTTGTCCAGGCCTGGCTTCAGTTTTAAGGCCTCACGCACTGGCGCGGGGATAGTTGTTTGTCCGCGTATCGTGACCTTTGATTCAGTGGTCAGTACAGCGTGAGAGCGAGCATTAGCGGGCATTAGGCACTGTACTTTTACAGCCTGTTTTCTGCTCAAATTATAAGCTTCAGCAAAGTAATGCAAATGCATTATTAATGGACGTGGGGGCTTTAAACAATAAAAACATGGCACTAAGGCCATGTTTTGCGAGGGACGTTCCAAAAGAAATCAGGTCACCGGTGCCGGGTTAAACACCGCCAGCTGGTTATGCAGTCCCCATTGATCCGAGAAGGTTTTCTTCTTCCCGCTGGCGACGTCGAGAATAAAGTGGAACAACTTCCAGCCCACCTCTTCAATGGTTTCTTCGCCGGTGGCGATAGTGCCCGCGTTAATATCCATTAAATCAAACCAGCGGTTCGCCAGCTCGGTGCGGGTCGCCATTTTAATGACGGGTACCGCCATCAGGCCGTACGGCGTACCACGACCGGTCGTAAACACTTGCACGGTGATACCCGAAGCCACCTGTTGCGTGCCACAGACAAAATCGCTGGCTGGCGTCGCGGCGTAAATTAATCCGCGTTTAGTCGGGCGTTGACCGGGCGACAGCACTTCAACAATTGCACTTTTACCCGATTTAGCAATGGAGCCGAGCGCTTTCTCCACTACATTTGCCAGACCGCCTTTCTTGTTGCCCGGCGAAGGGTTGGCGCTGCGGTCGGTTTTTCCCATATTGAGATAGTTATCGTACCACTCCATCTCCTCCAGCAGCCGTTTGCCGACCTCTTCGTTCACTGCGCGTGGTGTCAGCAGATGGATCGCGTCACGCACTTCCGTGACTTCTGAGAACATCACCGTTGCGCCGCAGCGCACCAGTAGATCAGACGCATAGCCAACCGCCGGGTTTGCCGTTACGCCAGAAAAGGCATCGCTGCCACCGCACTGCATGCCGACAACCAGTTCTGAAGCCGGACAGGTTTCTCGCTGACGTTGATTCAGTTTTTGTAGATGGCGTTCGGCGACCTGCAAAATATCCTCGACCATGGACTGAAAACCGACATGCTTTTCATCCTGCAAACTGACAATGCTGGCGCTTTCTACTGGAATAGCTTGCACATCATCCGTTCCAGTCAGCAGGCGCTCAGGCTGCAATTTTTCACAACCCAGGCCAATCACCATTACTTCGCCGCCAAAGTTAGGGTTCAGCGAAATATTGTGAATGGTTCGGATAGGCACAACTGCCGCCGGTGCGTTAATCGCCACGCCACAACCGTACAAATGATTCAGCCCCACCACGCCATCGACGTTCGGGTATTTCAGTAGCAGATCGCGTTCAATGATTTTTACTACGTAGTCCACCACGCCTGCCACACAGTGGACGCTGGTGGTGATGCCGAGCAGGTTTTTGGTGCCCACGCTGCCATCGGCATTGCGATAGCCCTCAAAGGTGTATCCTTCCAGCGGCGGTAAGGGTTCCGGGACTTTGGTTGCCAGTGGCAGCGTGTGTAACGGCGGCGCTTCCGGTAGTACAACCATTGATTCGTCGATCCAGCTTCCGCGTGGGATTGCACGCACGGCGTAACCAATCACTTCGCCATAACGAATAATTTCACCATTAGCCGGAATGTCCAGCAATGCGACTTTATGCCCCTGGGGAATATGTTCAATTAATTCCAGCCCATCCGGAAAACGCGTTCCTACTTTCAGGCCATTATCATTAACAATAATTGCCACATTATCTGTGTCGTGAACTTTTATATAAAACGCAGTTGGCGTTTCTTGTCTGATTTCGATGTTGGCCATTGTGCAATATTCTCCAGCCAGGGGTTATTAAAATGAGGACCTGGTCTCATTTAAAAATAAATGACTTCATTGGGTGAAATAAGAATGTCAGGAGTTTAAACGCAGAAATGTGATCAATGTCAATCATTTCAGGGATTGCAGTGCCGCCCGGCAAGGTAAAGCGCAAATCTGTGCTTTAGCGCGCAACCTTATGTGCATATGCTCAAAATAATATTTAAATGGTATTAATTAAATTAGCATTTGCACAATGATTATTATTCTCGCGCTGCTTATACTAATTCCCGAGTTCATTGTCGTTACGGCATAAATGAAACTCATAAATAACACCTTCCCCATAATAATAAAAATCAGCATAAGTACCCGAGGTAAATAAAATGATTCTGGACACCGTTGACGAAAAAAAGAAAGGCGTGCATACCCGCTATTTAATATTACTGATTATTTTTATTGTTACCGCCGTTAACTACGCCGATCGTGCAACGCTGTCTATTGCTGGTACCGAAGTAGCAAAAGAGTTGCAGTTAAGTGCGGTTTCGATGGGTTACATCTTTTCTGCTTTTGGCTGGGCCTACTTGCTGATGCAAATCCCCGGCGGCTGGCTGCTTGATAAGTTTGGCTCGAAAAAAGTTTACACCTACAGCCTCTTTTTCTGGTCGTTGTTCACCTTCCTGCAAGGCTTTGTTGATATGTTCCCGCTGGCCTGGGCAGGGATCTCCATGTTCTTTATGCGCTTTATGCTGGGGTTCTCGGAAGCGCCATCATTCCCGGCGAACGCCCGTATTGTCGCCGCCTGGTTTCCGACAAAAGAACGTGGTACTGCCTCCGCCATCTTTAACTCGGCGCAATATTTCTCGCTGGCGCTCTTTTCACCGCTGCTTGGCTGGCTGACTTTCGCCTGGGGCTGGGAGCACGTCTTTACCGTTATGGGGGGATTGGTTTTGTGCTGACGGCGCTGTGGATCAAGTTGATTCATAACCCGACAGATCACCCACGTATGTCTGCAGAAGAACTGAAGTTTATCTCTGAAAATGGCGCGGTGGTCGATATGGACCACAAAAAGCCGGGCAGCGCGGCAGCAAGCGGTCCCAAACTGCATTACATCAAGCAATTGCTCTCTAACCGCATGATGTTGTGCGTATTTTTCGGACAATATTTTATCAACACCATCACCTGGTTCTTCCTCACCTGGTTCCCAATTTATCTGGTGCAGGAAAAAGGCATGTCGATTCTGAAAGTGGGTCTGGTCGCCTCGATTCCGGCACTGTGTGGTTTTGCGGGCGGCGTGCTGGGAGGTGTCTTCTCGGATTATCTGATCAAACGCGGTTTGTCCCTGACCCTGGCACGTAAGCTACCGATTGTGCTGGGAATGTTGCTGGCTTCCACCATCATCTTATGTAACTACACCAACAACACCACGCTGGTGGTCATGCTGATGGCGCTGGCTTTCTTTGGCAAAGGATTTGGTGCGCTGGGCTGGCCGGTAATTTCTGACACCGCGCCGAAAGAGATAGTTGGCCTCTGCGGCGGCGTCTTTAACGTCTTTGGCAATGTTGCCTCCATTGTCACTCCACTGGTGATTGGCTACCTGGTAAGTGAACTGCACTCCTTCAATGCAGCACTGGTTTTCGTGGGATGTTCAGCGCTGATGGCGATGGTCTGCTACCTCTTCGTAGTTGGCGACATTAAACGTATGGAATTGCAGAAATAAGCAAAGGTATAAGCGATGAATAACGATGTTTTCCCGAATAAATTCAAAGCCGCACTGGCTGCGAAACAGGTACAAATTGGTTGCTGGTCAGCACTCTCTAACCCGATTAGCACTGAAGTTCTTGGTTTGGCTGGGTTTGACTGGCTGGTGCTGGATGGCGAACATGCGCCAAACGATATCTCCACGTTTATTCCGCAGTTAATGGCCCTGAAAGGCAGCGCCAGCGCGCCAGTAGTGCGAGTGCCGACCAACGAGCCGGTAATTATTAAGCGTCTTCTGGATATCGGTTTCTATAACTTCCTGATTCCTTTTGTAGAAACAAAAGAGGAAGCAGAGCAGGCGGTGGCATCAACCCGTTACCCACCGGAAGGCATTCGCGGCGTCTCCGTTTCTCACCGCGCCAATATGTTTGGCACCGTGGCGGATTATTTCGCTCAGTCGAACAAGAACATCACTATTCTGGTCCAGATAGAAAGTCAGCAGGGCGTAGATAACGTCGATGCCATTGCCGCTACCGAAGGCGTAGACGGCATCTTCGTCGGCCCCAGCGATCTGGCCGCGGCATTAGGCCATCTCGGCAATGCATCACACCCGGATGTACAAAAAGCAATTCAGCACATTTTTAACCGTGCCAGCGCGCACGGCAAACCCAGCGGTATCCTCGCGCCGGTCGAAGCCGATGCGCGTCGTTATCTGGAATGGGGCGCGACGTTTGTGGCTGTCGGCAGCGATCTCGGCGTCTTCCGCTCTGCCACTCAGAAACTGGCTGATACCTTTAAAAAATAACCACCACCGCAACAAGAGAGATGATTGATATGACTATGAAAGTTGGTTTTATTGGCCTGGGGATTATGGGTAAACCAATGAGTAAAAACCTTCTGAAAGCAGGTTACTCGCTGGTGGTTGCTGACCGTAACCCAGAAGCTATTGCTGACGTGATTGCTGCAGGTGCAGAAACAGCGTCTACGGCTAAAGCGATCGCTGAACAGTGCGACGTCATCATAACCATGCTGCCAAACTCCCCTCATGTGAAAGAGGTGGCGCTGGGTGAGAATGGCATTATTGAAGGCGCGAAGCCAGGTACGATATTGATCGATATGAGTTCTATCGCACCGCTGGCAAGCCGTGAAATCAGCGAAGCGCTGAAAGCGAAAGGCATTGATATGCTGGATGCTCCGGTGAGCGGCGGTGAACCGAAAGCCATCGACGGTACGCTGTCAGTGATGGTGGGCGGCGACAAGGCTATTTTCGACAAATACTATGATTTGATGAAAGCGATGGCGGGTTCCGTGGTGCATACCGGGGAAATCGGTGCAGGTAACGTCACTAAACTGGCGAATCAGGTCATTGTGGCGCTGAATATTGCCGCGATGTCAGAAGCGCTAACGCTGGCAACCAAAGCGGGCGTTAACCCGGACCTGGTGTATCAGGCAATTCGCGGTGGACTGGCGGGCAGTACCGTGCTGGATGCCAAAGCGCCGATGGTGATGGACCGCAACTTCAAGCCGGGCTTCCGTATTGATCTGCATATTAAGGATCTGGCAAATGCGCTGGATACTTCCCACGGCGTCGGCGCGCAACTGCCGCTCACAGCTGCGGTTATGGAGATGATGCAGGCACTGCGAGCAGATGGTTTAGGAACGGCGGATCATAGCGCCCTGGCGTGCTACTACGAAAAACTGGCGAAAGTCGAAGTTACTCGTTAATGACGTCGTGCCCGGATGGCGTATTGCAATCCGGGCCTGGAATCCAGGCCGAATAAGAGAAACGCCCTCCGGCGTCATGTGGTAACAGGCATAGGTATGAAAATCGTAATCGCCCCAGACTCTTATAAAGAAAGTTTATCTGCCAGCGAGGTTGCGCAGGCGATAGAAAAAGGATTTCGGGAAATTTTTCCTGATGCACAGTATGTTTCTGTTCCTGTTGCCGACGGTGGTGAAGGAACGGTGGAAGCGATGATTGCAGCCACCCAGGGGGCTGAACGTCACGCCTGGGTTACAGGGCCGCTGGGCGAGAAAGTGAATGCCAGTTGGGGGATCTCCGGCGATGGCAAAACCGCGTTTATTGAAATGGCGGCGGCCAGTGGGCTGGAACTGGTACCTGCGGAAAAACGCGATCCACTCGTGACCACTTCACGCGGCACAGGCGAGTTAATCCTGCAGGCGCTGGAGAGCGGCGCGACAAACATTATTATCGGCATTGGCGGCAGCGCCACAAATGATGGCGGCGCAGGCATGGTACAGGCGCTGGGGGCGAAATTATGCGACGCCAACGGCAATGAAATTGGTTTTGGCGGCGGTAGTCTTAATACTCTGAATGATATTGATATTTCCGGCCTCGATCCGCGCTTAAAAGATTGCGTCATTCGCGTCGCTTGTGATGTCACCAATCCGCTGGTGGGCGATAACGGCGCATCGCGCATCTTTGGCCCACAAAAGGGAGCCAGTGAAGCGATGATTGTTGAGCTGGACAATAACCTCTCTCACTATGCCGATGTCATTAAAAAAGCGCTGCATGTTGATGTGAAAGATGTCCCCGGCGCAGGAGCTGCTGGCGGTATGGGAGCGGCGCTGATGGCGTTTCTTGGTGCGGAACTGAAAAGTGGTATTGAAATCGTCACTACGGCGCTGAATCTGGAGGAACATATTCACGATTGTACGCTGGTGATCACCGGTGAAGGGCGTATTGACAGCCAGAGTATTCACGGCAAGGTACCGATTGGCGTCGCAAACGTGGCGAAGAAGTACCATAAACCGGTGATTGGCATTGCGGGTAGCCTGACCGATGATGTTGGCGTTGTACATCAGCATGGCATTGATGCGGTCTTCAGCGTATTGACCAGCATAGGTACGTTGGACGAAGCATTCCGCGGGGCTTATGACAATATCTGCCGTGCTTCACGTAATATCGCCGCGACACTGGCGATTGGAATGCGCAACGCGGGGTGACAAGGGCGCGCAAACCCTCTATACTGCGCGCCGAAGCTGACCAGACAGTCGCCGCTTCGTCGTCGTCCTCTTCGGGGGAGACGGGCGGAGGGGAGGAAAGTCCGGGCTCCATAGGGCAGGGTGCCAGGTAACGCCTGGGGGGGAAACCCACGACCAGTGCAACAGAGAGCAAACCGCCGATGGCCCGCGCAAGCGGGATCAGGTAAGGGTGAAAGGGTGCGGTAAGAGCGCACCGCGCGGCTGGTAACAGTCCGTGGCACGGTAAACTCCACCCGGAGCAAGGCCAAATAGGGGTTCATAAGGTACGGCCCGTACTGAACCCGGGTAGGCTGCTTGAGCCAGTGAGCGATTGCTGGCCTAGATGAATGACTGTCCACGACAGAACCCGGCTTATCGGTCAGTTTCACCTGATTTACGTAAAAACCCGCTTCGGCGGGTTTTTGCTTTTGGAGGGGCAGAAAGATGAATGACTGTCCACGACACTATACCCAAAAGAAAGCGGCTTATCGGTCAGTTTCACCTGGTTTACGTAAAAACCCGCTTCGGCGGGTTTTTGCTTTTGGAGGGGCAGAAAGATGA
>OGXJ01001961.1_pt1 | contig 14516 bp, 11 predicted proteins | sample 1576231 | NCBI WGS metagenome assembly OGXJ01 (sample SAMEA3541539, study PRJEB24748) | human gut metagenome | biome: human gut; feature: human-associated habitat; material: faeces | place: China | collected 2012
GGAACTACGGATGTAAAGGCGGACGCTTATGGTTTTATGGTACTTCCCAGTGGAGACACATTACGGCATGTATTGCGCGTCCGTTCTTTTAAGCGCATGGCAGAAGGGTCGGATATACTCGATTTGCGTCGTTTTGAGCGATCTTTACTATCTCCTTTATTGCCGATTGACAGTATTGACTGTCGTCTCTCGAATGATACCGCTATATTGGAAATTGAAACATTTCGTTGGTATGCTTTAGGCTATCGTTATCCGGTTTTCGAGACGGTGCGTGGTGTTACAGTTAAAAACAAGGAATCGAAAGAGTTCTTTGCTTTTTCCTTCTTTTATTCTCCGCAGGAACATGCTTATTTAAGTGATGATATGGTAAACCTTGCGCCCTTGTTCTTCCTTATTGCCCAAGAGGCGGACCGTCTTGAGCATGGTCGGCCAGTAGAGCATGTCGGCGCAGACGGCGAGGAGACAGTAGATGAGCAGGAAGATGGGATACGACGGGAAGGTCGATAACCATAAACCTCAAAGACAGATGCCAATCAGTGCCAGGGGAATCATGATTTTTTTAGAAATGGGGTCGGTCAGATAAATGGAAGCCAGGAAGCCGAAGGTGGAAATCAATCCGGCGATACTCATGGCCGTACCGATTTGCGTATGGGACAGGCCCATGAATTCCTGCATAGGGACGTAAAAGGCATCCTTTAAGAAACCGAGTTTGTAAATGGTCCCGGCACCGAGCATTAAGATGCCGAAGGAAATCCATTTCTTGTCTAACCCGTTGTGGGTTTGTGCGCTCATTGCTTGATCACTCCTTGTGATGATTTGGGAATTGGTTGAAGTAAAACGGGGCTAACAGATTTGACAGGCTTAGTATACGGGGTAAAATGTGGCATGTCAAGTCAAATTGTGTAATTGGCATGTAAATATTTGGCAAAATATGGCAAACTATTGCAAAAGAGAATGGGCTGTGGTACAATAGCCGCAGCAAACAGATTTGACACGGATAAAGGAGCGGATGTACATGCTATCCGAACAGCGGTATCACATCATTTTAGACCTATTGGAAAAAAATGCGATTGTAAAGACCCATGCCTTATGCCAGGAAATGGGGACGACGCGGGAAACGATCCGCCGGGATTTGATGGCCCTGGAAGAAAAAGGCCTGCTCAAGCGGATCCGCGGCGGCGCCATGAAACCTGACGCCTCTGAAAGCGATGCCAATGGCTACACGTCATTCGACCATCGCCGGACGAGCCACTTGCAGTATAAGGAATGTGTCGTCCAGGAAGCGCTGAAGACGATCCACGACGGTCAGGTCATTGCCCTCGATTCGGGGACGACGGACCTGATGCTGGCGAAAGCCTTAGTCGGGGCCTTCCATTCGCTGACGGTCGTGACCAATTCCCTGGCCATTGCCAACGAACTGGCCGGCGCCAAGGGGATTGAACTCATCGTGACCGGCGGCGTCTACCGGGCTGACGAAGAAGCCTTTGTATCGGGCTTTGCCAATCTCATTTTCCCGAAAATCCACATCGATACTTTTTACCTGACGACGTGCGGTATTTCCGTGGAAGCGGGTATTACGTATCAGCGGATGGATGAGATTTCGGTACAGACCCAGATGATGGAAGCGGCCGACCATACGATTGTCATTGCCGATAGTTCTAAATTAGGTGCCAATTCCCTGGTCCGCATGTGCGGTATTGAAAAAATTTCTGCTCTTATCACCGATTACGGAGTATCGCCGACAGAAGTCGGTAAGTTTGAAAAAGCCGGTGTCCGCGTCATGGTGGCACCGGAAAGGAGCGACGCAATTCATGAACAAGCAGATGGAACATAAGGAAAAAGCCAGCGTATTACTGATTTCTATTGATGCGCTGAAACCGGAATTTGTATTTGAACAGGAGAAAGTAGGGGTCCATCTTCCCTTCTTGACCTCCCAGTTCGTAGACAAGGGCTGTGTAGCACCGGATGGAATGAAGAGCGTCTTCCCGCCGTTCACCTATCCCTGTCATCAGAGTATGATTACCGGGACCAATCCCGTAACGCACGGCATTGTCAACAATGCCATCTTTGACCCGATGAACGAACATAACGGGGCCTGGCACTGGTTTGCCAACCGCAAGGTACTGACCTTATGGGAAGCAGCCCGCCAGGCGGGATATGTGACGGCCAGTGCGGCTTTTCCGACGTCTGTAGGGGCGAAAGGCGATTATATTGCCCCGGAATTCTGGTGGGACGGGTCTGAATTGGACAGCCTCTTCATCGATGCCGTTTCCCATCCCCAGGGCCTGGTATCGGAGATGGAAGCCGATATCGGCCGTTATGCCGGCGGCCTCGATTTATCCGATGCCGGCGATGTCCAGCGCTATCGGGCGGCTGATTGGCTGCTGACGCATAAGCTGGCCTCAGCGCAGAAGCCCTTTTTCCTGACTGCCTATTTCGCCAGCTTCGATGAAAGTGCCCACGAACACGGCGTCTACAGCAAAGAAGCGGCTCAGAGCCTGGAAAAAATCGATGCCATGGCAGGAAAATTAGTAGCTACAGCAGAAGCCGTGAGCGGCGGCAATTTGATTGTCTGCGTCGTTTCGGACCATGGGACTTTGGATAATACGCATAATATCTGCCCCAATGTCATTTTCCACCAGGAAGGGCTGATCCAGACGGACGATAAGGATGTTATTACCGACTGGAAGGTATTCAGCCAGCGTGCCGGCGGCATCGCCGAAGTCCGCCTGGCCGTTGACGACGACAGCCTGCGCCAGCAGGTGGCCCGGTTATTGGAAAACCTGAAGGCCGACCCGGCCATGGGCATCCTGGATGTATTGACTGGGGAACAGGCCCGTCAGCGCGGCGGCTTCCCCGATGCGGATTTCGTCCTCATTTCCCGCAAAGGCTATGAAATCCGGGACGACTGGAGCGGCGCTTATCTGCGGACGACAGTGACCCAGAAAGCCCAGCACGGCTACAATGAAGAATTCCCGGAAATGCGGGCTTCTTTCCTGCTTGCCGGACCGGGCATCGAAAAAGGTACGGTTGCGGATGTACATCTTATTGATGTGGCTCCGACTTTGGCGGCGCTGATGGGCTTCGTCCTCCCCGATGCCGAAGGACGTGATGTATTGGCGAAACAGTGAGGATGAGGTGCCATGGCAGAAATTGAGCTCGTCATCGGAAATATAGCCAATGCTCTTTGGGGAGACTGGCTGTTGTTTGCCCTGCTCGGCTTGGGCATGCTCTATACGGTTATGACTGGCGGCATCCAGATCCGCTGCCTGTTCCTGCTTCGCCGCGGCATTTTCCGCAAGTCCCACCTCAAGAAACAAGGCGAAGAAGGCTGTTCCTCGTGGCAGTCGCTGTGCGGTTCCCTGGCCAGCTGCGTCGGCAGCGGGAATATCGTCGGCGTCTCGACGGCTATCTTGTCCGGCGGTGATGGCGCCTTGTTCTGGATGTGGTTCGCTGCTTTTTTCGGCATGGCCACGAAATTTGGCGAAATCGTCCTCGGCATGTGCTATCACGGCCACGACCGCAAGGGAAATATCACCGGCGGTTCCATGTACTATATCGCCCAGGGACTGGGCTGGCGCCATGCCGGTGCCGCTGTGGCCATCCTCCTGTTCATCCAGAACTGCGGGGCCACGCTCATCCAGTCGAATACCATCGCCCAGGTCATGAAAGAAGCCTTCTGGCTGCCCGTCGGCGTAACGGCAGTCTTCGTCGCAGCCCTGATGTTTTTCATCATCAGTGGCGGTTTCCAGAGGCTCATCCAGATTTCACAGCGCGTCGTGCCCCTGATGGCCGGTATCTACCTCATTAGCGGCCTCATCGTGCTCATCGTCCATATCGATGCTGTGCCGCAAATGTTCCAGCAGGTTTTTGCCCATGCCTTTACCTGGCAGGCCGGAACTGGCGCCGCCATGGGGTATACCATGAAGGAAGCCATGCGTTATGGCGTGGCCCGCGGATTATATTCCAATGAAGCTGGCGAAGGATCAGCGCCGGTCTTCCATTCGTCGGCTCAGGTCGACCACCCCGTACGGCAAGGCTTTTACGGCATCGTGGAAGTCTTTGTCGATACCTTCCTCATTTGCAGTACGACAGGTATTGTCATCCTGCTGACCCAGGCCAATGGCATCAACGACAATGCGGCGACGCTGACGGCGACGGCTTTCGATTCGGTCCTGCCGGGGATGCGCTATATCATGTATTTCAGCCTCATCCTCTTTGCCGGGACGTCGATCATGAACCAATGGTATTTCGGCCACGTCAGCCTGACCTTCTTACAGAAAGAAGAGTGGGATAGCCTGTACCGCTATTTGTTCCCCATCCTTATCGTCATCGGCAGCCTGGGGACGATTCATCTGGTCTGGTCTATCCAGGATATCGCCTTGGGGTTATTGATCATCCCCAACATCGTCGCCTTAGTCGTGCTGTCGCGGAAAGTACGGGCATTGACGAAAGAATTTTTGGACCCCGATAACGGGTATATTCATAGATAAATAAAAGGAGAATCATTCATCATGCGTAAGGATCTTGAAACTTATATCAATCAGATTCCGGCCGTTGCCAAGGCCGCTCATTTGGAAGAAACGTTCTGGCTCAACCCCAAGAAGACCGACCAGGCTCATTGGAACATTACGGCCGTATCGCCGGCAGATATCCAGGATGCGTCGGACCGCCTGCAGCGTTTCGCCCCGTATTTGGAAACGGTCTTCCCTGAACTGAAACCGACTCACGGCATCATCGAATCGGAATTGCGGCCTACGCCGGGGATGAAACAGTTCCTCAACGACACGTATCAGTCCGATATTACGGGCCAGTTGTTCTTGAAGATGGACAGTGACCTGCCCGTTTCGGGTTCTGTCAAAGCCCGCGGCGGCATTTATGAAGTCCTGAAACATGCCGAAGATTTGGCCATCCAGGCCGGGAAATTGAAGACGACCGATAACTACGCCGTTTTGGCAGAACCGGAATTCCGCGATTTCTTCAGCCAGTACACGGTCCAGGTCGGCAGTACCGGCAATCTGGGCATGAGTATCGGCATCATGAGTGCCAAAGTCGGCTTCAAAGTCATCGTCCACATGTCGGCCGATGCCAAACAGTGGAAGAAAGACCTACTCCGCAGCCGCGGCGTTACGGTCATCGAATATGCCGATAACTACTGCGCTGCCGTCGACCAGGGCCGCAAGAACTCCGATGCCGACCCGATGAGCTATTTCGTTGACGATGAAAATTCCAAGAACCTCTTCCTGGGCTATAGTGTCGCTGGCCAGCGCTTGAAGAAACAGCTGCAGGACATGAATGTAGCCGTCGATGCAGATCATCCCTTGTTCGTCTACATCCCCTGCGGTATCGGCGGGGCTCCCGGTGGCGTCACGTATGGCCTGAAGGAAGCCTTTGGCGACTATGTACACTGCTTCTTTACGGAACCGACCCATGCCTGCTGCATGCTCCTGGGCATGGCGACAGGCCTTCACGACGGCGTATCCGTCGAAGATTTCGGCATCGATGGCCGTACCGAAGCCGATGGCCTGGCTGTAGGCCGCCCGTCTGCCTTTGTCGGCCGCGTCGTCGAACCGCTTATTTCGGGCATTGCTACCATTCAGGATAAGACGTTGTATGATTTGATGAGAGGGTTGCTCAGCCATGAAAATATCTTTATCGAACCGAGTTCGTGTGCAGCCTTTGCGGCATTCTTGCAGTCTTCCGTCCTGCAGCAGTACGTCCAACAGCAGGGATTGGAAAGCGTCATGCCTCAGGCTACGCATATTGCATGGGCTACGGGCGGCAGTATGGTCCCGGATGACGTCCGCAAAGCATACCTCACTATGGGGCTCTAAGGTGAAAAGAGAAAAGGCACATCGTGTTTTGGTACTAGACATAGATGGTACGACAGTGACGTCGGAAAAGAAAGTCGATTTACAGACAAAACACGCCCTGCTCCAATTACAGGAACAGGGCGTGCAGCTTATCCTGGCGTCGGGCCGGCCGCCAGAAGGCGTCTATCCTATCGCCAAGACACTGGGCTTCGACCGTTTCGGTGGTTATATCATCGCCTTTAACGGCGCTGCCGTCATCGAATATAAGACCCGGAAATGCCTGTACGAACAGTGTTTGTCTGCCGATACGCTGCGGTCGCTGTGGGACGACGCCTGTCGGCACGGCCTGGGCATTATGACTTATGGCAAGGGACGGATCATTACCGGTACCTGTCCCGATACGTACATGCTGGGGGAATCGGAATGGAGCCAGCTGCCCATCGTCTGGCATCGCGATTTCCTGCGCCATGCACCGAAGAAAATCCATCAGTGCCTGCTGACGGGGCCGTCCGATTTGCTTCAGTCCCTCAATCCCCTTTTGTCCCAGCTCTACCTGGGACGGGCTGAAGTCTATCATTCCGAGCCGTTGTGCCTGGAAGTGACGCCGTGCCGCGTCGATAAATCCTTTGGCCTGAAGAAGCTCTTCCATTTCCTGGGCATTTCCCCGGCAGACGTCATCTGCTGCGGCGACAGTTATAACGATATCGGCATGCTGCGTTACGCCGGAACAGGTGTCGCCATGGCCAATGCACCAGAGAACGTCAAGTCCTTTGCTGACTACGTGACGCACCATTCCAATGACGAACAGGGCATCGTAGAAGTGGCCCGGCGTTTCTTCCCTTCCCGCGTTCATTGACATCCTCTGCGGATAAGGGTATCATGAAGGCATGTGAAGAAGTAATGGCATTATAGGAGGAAGGACATGTTTGGCTTAGGCGCACCGGAATTACTGCTCATTTTAGTCATCGCCCTGGTCGTATTCGGACCGGGGAAACTGCCGACCATCGGCCGGGCTTTGGGGAAAAGTCTCCGTGAATTCAAGGAAGCCGTCAATACGGATGAAACAAAGCAGATAGAGGAAAAGACGGAAAAAACAGATGAGAAATCGATGAACCACTAGCTGGGTTATAACTCAAAAATTGTAGTTCATTGTGATGGCGAGATATTTGATATGCTCCTTTCTAGGTGGACAGGCGAAATAATAAAGCCTGTTTGCCGGGAAAGGAGCATTTTTATGAGATGACGAAAGGGTTCCTATTGTCGGCTACGTGATGACTTAGATGGGACTAATGGTGTCAAGGTCAATCGCCATCTTAGTCGTGCTGCTGTAGAAAGTACAGACATTAACGGAAGCATTGTATGAAGGTTCCGGCCATCATACAATGCTTTTTTGTGAGGTAATATAGAAACTGTTTTTATCATTATTTTAAATATCGAGATTTTTTTCATAGTCTATTGTATAGGGTGAAATATATTATACGTCAAATATATGTAAAAAAATCTATACATAAACGACTTCTGCTTTAATTAATATTAGCTATCCGACGCATTATATAGCGGTTTATTTTTTTGGCATCATAATTTCATATATATTTACAAATACATATCTGCATAATTGATATTCGTTATGGTCAATGAAAGGAGATGGCAAAATATAGGTGAAATGGGCATAATAAAATTGCTCAATGATTTATTATGCCTTAAATCGGTTGGAATATATGGATATACTGAATTACCGAATACGAGGAGGTCTTTATATGGGAGCGGATATTATTTCAATTTTATTTTTTGTTACTGCCATTGTACTCGCTTTTATCCGAAAAATTAATATCGGTATTGTGGCGTTAGCATTGGCGGTTCCATGTACGATGCTAATTGGGATGCCTGGAAAAGAAGTTATTAATGGTGTCAATGGACATTTGTTCATTACATTAGTTGGAATTACTCTTTTATTTTCTATCGTCAATGATACGGGGGCCCTAGGATTGCTGGCCCACAAAATAGTTGCTATTGCAGGTCAACGGTTATGGCTCATCCCGATTTTGCTGTTTGTTGCCGGAGGCTTCATTACGGGGGCTGGTCCTGGAGGTATTCCAGTGCTGGCTATCATGATTCCTATGGGGATTGCCGTTGGCATAAAGGTTGGCTATAATCCAGTCATGTTATCGCTTATCGGTATTTGTGGTATGACTGGAGGCCGTTTTTCCCCGATTACGCCAGAAACAGCCATTATTTTCAGTGCTTTGGAAAATACGGGAATCAGTGGCCTTGATGCTGTACCAGCTATTATCGCTAATGTAACTTTGGCCAATGCAGTTACGGCAGTCGTATTATTTGTTGCTTTCAAGGGGTATAAGGTCCGGGCTTCGGAAAAAGTACAAGGGGATGGACTGGAAACGAAGAGTTTTACGAGAAAACAATGGATTGCATTTGGGGGTATAGTTGTCATGTTGGGCCTGATTATTTTTGCCAAAATTAATGTCGGTCTGGCATCTCTGATTGTATCGGCTGTTTTGTTAATGTGTCATATTGCTGATGATAGTAAATGTATTAAATCAGTTCCATGGGGGACAATTCTTATGGTCCTGGGCGTTGGAGCACTACTTCATATTGTGGCTAGAACAGGGGGAATTAATCTCCTGACACAGATTCTAGCTGGAATGATGTCACCATCGACAGCATCTACGTTTATGGCCTTATCAGCGGGACTTCTGAGTTTTGTCAGTTCGGCTTTGGGGGTTGTCTATCCGACGATGATGCCCATGAGTATTGGTATTTCTCAGCAGATTGGTGGTGTCAATCCGGTAGCTCTCATGTCTGCCGTTGCGGCAGGCGGATCTTGCAGTGGCATTTCCCCGATGTCTACGGGTGGCGCCATGATTATTGCTATCATGGCTGTAGAGATGAAAGATAAATTTACTAAAGAAATGCAGAATAAAGTCTTTGTCCAGCTTCTCATTATTGCTGGTGTCAACCTGCTGGTGCTGATGACTTGCGCGTTCTTATTCTTTGATGTAATCGCTAATATATTATGTCCACTATAAATGGGTAGGTTTCGGGGATATAACTGCTTGGAGAAAGTTATATAATCCCCCCCCTAAAGAGAAACTCTGTAATCAATAAAAAAGGCCACGACAAAAATGATTTCTAAATTGTTTTGTCGTGGTCTTTTTTTGCTATTAAGTTTATTTCATGCGATTGAATAAAGTTTGACGGGTAATATTGAGTATAGAAGCTACTTCGGTTTTGGTATATCCTTGTTCAAGTAAATCGTTGATAACTAGCTGTTGAAATGTATGCTGAGCTTTTTTCATATCTAATTTAAATGTTTTAGGATTGATAAGGTGAGCTCTCTTTTTCTGATTTTGCTGATCAAAGAGATAGGTATAGGAAGTAGAATCTGTTTTTCCATAAATATAGTATCGCAAGGCGGTACTGCGTATTTCACGAATGTTGCCCCACCAGTGATGATTTAATAATGCTTGTTGGAGTTGTTCTGGAATAGTTGAATTTTCTGCGACGTGGCCAGAAAATTCAGATAAGAAATGAAGAAAGAGATATAAGATATCATCAGGTCGTTCATCGAGAGGTGGCAGCGTGAGAGTTAGAGTGTTTAGTCGAAAATATAAATCTTTTCGGAAGGAGCCTTCATTGATTTTTTCGATTATATCGGTGTTAGTAGCAGAGATGATTCGAATATCGAGAGGAATGACATAGTCTGAGCCAATTCGCATGACTTGTTTCGTTTCCAAGACTCGTAAGAGCTTGGATTGAATAGCCGGTGACATGCTGTTTATTTCATCAAGGAAAATGGTTCCGCCGTGGGAAAGTTCGAACAAGCCAGCCTTACCTTCTTTGCGGGCTCCAGTAAAAGCTCCGTTTTCGTAACCAAAGAGTTCACTTTCTAGTAGTTCTGGTGGCAGGGCAGCACAGTTGACTGCGACGAAAGGACCATTGCGGCGGGGACTGGTGTTGTGGATACTCTGGGCAAAAAGTTCCTTGCCAGTACCACTTTCTCCTTGAATGAGCACGGGAGCATCATACGCAGCCATGGTCTTAGCAGTTGCCTTGAGAGCTTTCATTTTCGAATCTATTGTCAAAATATCGTCAAAATGATGTGTAGCTGTTAATCCCGTTTTGGCGAGTTTATAACGGATGTTTTTTTCCATTTTCTGTAGCTGTGTGACATCACGAATACTTAAAATATATCGGGTCTGCTGTTCAAGGGAAAATGGTGAGGAATTCAGTACGAGTGTATAAGGTTGTTTTTCTATGATGGTATTGGAAAAAATGTAAGAATTATTACCGTGTTTTTGATTTGGAAGTATTGATTCCATGATTGTAACATCTTCGTTGACTTTCAAAAACTGTCTGGCTTGTTTGTTAATGTGGGAAATGATACCGTCTGCATCGTAAATGATAATCCCTTCATCGACATGAGATAATACGGAAGAAAGTAAGGAGAGTTGTTGTCTTTCTCTCTTATTGAACGATGCCAAATCATGGGCATATTGATAGAGTGAAAAAATAGTCGGATTACTGGGCATAATAGTAAATACTGGTAAAGGGATGTTTGTGATACGTGGCAGGATCGCGGTACCGACAATAGCAATATCTGTTCCAACATCCAAGTTGCCCAGCAGACGCTTTAAATCAGACCGATCTTTATAAGTATGTATTTCGATTTTGCCTCGTAACTCTATGGGGCACATGGAACTTTCAAAAATAACACTGGAATTTAGTAAGAGATAGATTTTATTATAATTTCGTGCCTGTTCCAGCGCGTAAATAATGTCATAGGTTGAAATGTACAGCCGTAGAACTGGAATTTCCTGTATGACAGGAGCTAGTTCTTGATAGGTGCCGCCACTAGCAATAAGAACTTGTGCTCCTTCTTTTATCATGTTTCGTGCTTGCCCTTGAATATTTTTAAAATCAAGGATAACTACCTCGATGGGCATACTGTTTGGTGCTTTTGTGTGATTCCATAACGCTTGTTCAATTTTATTTTTCATGACCTGATCAGTGGCCAGGAAACAAATCTTTTCCATATCTTCACCTCAAATTTAGTGTACGGGAAAATGAAAAGGATGTCAAATTAATGTAAAAAAATATATACAATAAATGTTCGTACTCCTTAATTCGTTATAAAAATGGCTATATATAGCCGTTTCTATAATTGGCATTATAATTTCATATATATTTTTGAATGGCAATACTTATGAAGATATACCACAGACAACAAGAAAGGGAAAGGTGAAAAACATGACGGAAGGTTTATTGGAAGGTATCCGCGTCCTTGATTTTACAGGGTTTTTGGCTGGCCCTTACTGCGGGATGTTTCTGGCCGATATGGGAGCCGATGTCATTAAAGTAGAAAATTTACTGACCAAAGGCGAATTCTGCCGCTATGCCCGACCGCTGGAAGAAAAGACGGGGCGAAGCATGTATTTTGGTAATCTGAACCGGAATAAACGCGGATTTGCCGTTAATCTGAAATCGGAAGACGGAAAAAAAGTTTTTGCCGAACTGGTCAAATCGGCCGATGTGCTTTTGGAAAATATGCGTCCCGGCGTCATCAAGAAACTGGGATTCGGCTATGAAGAATGCAAGGCACTGAATCCGCGCATCATCTTCGCTTCCATTTCCGGATTTGGCCAGTACGGTCCCTATTCTTCCCGGCCCGGCTATGACCTCATCGCCCAGGCTATGGGCGGCTCCATGAGCATCACCGGATGGCCCGGTTCGGAACCGACCCGTGCCGGTATGGCTATCGGCGATATGATGGCCGGCATGAACTGCTGCATGGGCATCCTGGCATCGCTGATCAAGCGGCAGAAGACTGGCGTAGGCCAGAAAATCGATGTAGCCCTTGTCGATTCCATTGTTTCCGGTCTGGAAGCCAAATGCATGCAGTATCTGTATACTGGCAAAGTTCCTGAAAAGACAGGTAACAAATATATTTCTTCCGCTCCTTACGATTCCTTCAAAGCAAAGGATGCCTATTTCGTACTGGCCAGCGGGACGGATAAACATTTTGAACATCTCTCGGCTGCTATGGGCATGCCTGAACTGGCACAGAATCCCTTATATGAAAACACGGAACTGCGCAAAAAGAATGCCGATTCCCTGAAGAAAATCATCGAAGACTGGGCCAGCGACAAGACGAGCCGGGAAGTCGTCGATATCATCCTCGGTGCCGGTGTCCCGGCCGGACCGATTTATGACATTGCTGACGTCTGCAACGATAAGAATATCGTCGAAGCCAGAGACATGCTGGTCAAGGTTCCCGACAAAAAAGCCGGTGAATTCACGGTCCTGGGCAATCCTATCAAGATGGATACCTATCCCTGCACATACCGCAAATCGGCTCCGGATCTCGGGGAAGACGATGTGGATATCATGAAGGAACTGGGCTATTCTGATGAACAGATTGCGGCCATGCAGGCCGATGGCGCTGTCAAATAGGAGGAAAGATCATGGGTAAAAAGATAACTGTCGTAGAAGTCTGCCCCCGCGATGGCTGGCAGAATCATAAAATTCCTATTTCGACGGAAACAAAAGTCAAATATATCAAAGAAATGATCGATTACGGTGCCACCATGTTCGATCTCGTTTCCTTCGTCAGTCCCAAGTGGGTTCCCCAGATGAAGGATGCGGCGGAAGTCCTGCAGGAAAGTAAGAAGTATGCGAAAGAAATTGGTAAAGACATCGAATTTATGGCTCTGACACTGAATGGAAAAGGCATTGAAAATGCCCTTAAAGCCGGCGCGACGAGCATACAATTTGTCATTTCTGCCAGTGAGGAACACAATAAACGTAATGCAAACCAGACTATAGAAAAATCACTAGAAAACTTTAAGAACATGGCGGCTCAGGTCAAAGGCGTCAAGATGACCTTAGCGATAGCCTGTGGCTTAGGGTCGCCATTTGGTGATGACGTACCAGCAGATCGAATTAAATATTTATGTGAAGAAGCTTTTAAGGTCGGGGTTACCCGTATCGGACTCGGTGATACAGCTGGTATATCTAACCCAGTCCATACTAAAGAAATTATCCAAGCATTGAAGACGATTTGTGATATTAGCCAGATTGATATCCATCTTCATGATACTTATGGCATGGGACTTGCTAATGCCTATGCAGCTGTAGAGGAAGGGGTTACCTCTTTGGATGCAGCTGCTGGCGGACTAGGCGGGTGTCCTTTTGTACCTGGGGCCAAAGGAAATATTGCGACAGAAGATTTGGTAAATATGTTGCAGAATATGGGATATGATACAGGCTTTAATTTAAATAAAGTTTTGTCTACAGTTCGCTCTATGTGTGATGAAATTCAAGCTGTACCAACGAGTAGCCTTATCCAGGCATGCAAGTGTCATCAAAAATAATTTTGGACATATTCATATACAGGAGGTAATACAATGAAACAGTTAATGACAGGCAATGAAGCTATTGCCCGAGGATTATATGAAGCTGGGGTGTCTTTCGCTTCTGCTTATCCTGGTACTCCTAGTACAGAAATTTTGGAAAATGTAGCTAAGTACGATAGTATTTGTTCTGAATGGGCACCCAATGAAAAGGTTGCTATGGAAGCCGCTATCGGTGCTTCTATTGGAGGTGTTCGTTCATTTGCCGCTATGAAGATGGTAGGCCTCAATGTAGCGACTGACCCTCTTTTTACTTTTGCCTATTTGGGAATCAATGGAGGTCTTGTCTTTGTTTCTGCTGATGATCCGGGCATGCATTCATCTCAGAATGAACAAGACAATCGGAACTATGCTAAATTTGCTAAGATTGCTATGTTGGAACCGTCTGACTCTCAGGAAGCCAAAGACATGGTAGCTGAAGCGTATAAAATTAGTGAAATGTATGGTACACCAGTAATGCTGCGTATGACGACCCGAGTTGACCATTCCAAGAGTCTTGTGGAATTAGGGGAACGTGTCCCGTTTTCCGCTGTTCCATACGTCAAACAGCGAGATAAGATGGATCCTGTGCCGGCTATTTCTAAAGTACGTCGGTATGTTGTCGAAGAAAGAGAACAGAAACTGAGAGAATACAGCGAGCAGACACCTCTTAATATTGAAGAAATGCATGATACAAAAATTGGTATTGTTACAGCCGGTGTATCATATAATTATTGTAAAGAAGTATTCGGTGATAAGGCATCGTATTTGAAATTAGGTTTTTCCTACCCGTTACCCATGAATAAAATCAGGGCTTTTGCAGATAAAGTAGATACACTATATATTGTAGAAGAACTAGATCCGTTTATGGAAGAGCAAATCAAGCAATCCGGTATTCCCTGTCATGGAAAAGATGTGATTCCTAATATTGATGAATTGAACCCTAATATTATTGCAGAATCAATTTTGCATACTGGCCATGAAGGGGTTATCGTTTCTGATGATTTGATTGTCTCTCGTCCACCAGCACTTTGCGCTGGTTGCCCGCATCGCGGCTTCTTTTATGAACTGGCCAAGCGAAAAGATACAGTTATGGTCGGTGATATCGGCTGTTATGCTTTAGGTGGGGCCGAACCGCTTAATGCTAAAGATATGGCTTTATGTATGGGGAGTGCTTTTTCCGTAGGGCATGGCTTGGTCCGGGCTTTTTCTGATAGTGGCCAGCAGAAAAGGGTTGTAGCTGTCATGGGCGATTCCACCTTCTTCCATACCGGTATCAATGCCCTCACGGAAGTAT
>OGXJ01001968.1_pt1 | contig 14494 bp, 9 predicted proteins | sample 1576231 | NCBI WGS metagenome assembly OGXJ01 (sample SAMEA3541539, study PRJEB24748) | human gut metagenome | biome: human gut; feature: human-associated habitat; material: faeces | place: China | collected 2012
CATATTTTTAGCGATCATTCTTGACCGAAATGCAGCCACACGCCGTCGGGATCAGGTATGCCTCGAGCTGCCTTTGCACCGTGGCGCCGTTGACGCCGTAGGCATTCAGATCTCCAAGCTTGACCTGACCGAGCGACTCCGTCGTTGTGTTCAAAATACAGATTTGTCAGCGCCGCTAATAAAAGTGGTTTGCCCTTATAATCAATTGTGACTAGATTTGTCGCGAGCTGCTTTTCCACTCTCATATGCGAAGTATCCGCCAAATCAAACCATTCCAGCATATATTCTTTTTCATCCTCTGCATACTGCATATCTGCCGTCTTCGTTCCACGGAAATAGCGAACCGTCATCTGTTCATGGCGGCTCTTGGCAACGCCGATTTTCGTACTTGTCAAGAACAAATATCCACTGATATATTCCGAATCAAAAGATAAATCAAACGGACAAACATCTAAAATATCATCGGATTTTATTTGATATGCCAAAAGCGTATTTAATACCTGCTTTGGCAGTTGATTTTTCTTCATGATAATTCCCCCTGCTTTCATTAACTACTCTTTTGGCTATTGTAAAGCAAGGAAACAATTCTTGCAATAGATTATTCTAAACAAACCATGTATCTTTTGCAAAATAAAACCGTGCCTGCCGGCTTACGAAACACCGACAGACACGGTCTGACTTTTTTATCGAATTTCCTGCCTATGAATGATATCACAAATCACACCGGCAAGCTCCGGTTTTAATTCTTCTAACGTCACCGGCTGTTGCTGCAAAATTACACTATGACAAGTTGAATTAACAAACTCCACAATCATATACAGCATCAAATCCGGATTACGAAACATCCTTCCTGACTGATCCAAAAGCAAATAATATCTTTGATAAAAACTGTCACCATCTTCATTATTCTCCAGCAAAAGTGCCTTCTGAAAAACTCCCCAGCTTAAATTTTTTGAAATAAATTTCAATAAATTTTTGTTCTGGTTCAATTGATTAATAACAGAATTAATCAAAAAGATTACATGGTCTTCCAATGAATCCAGCTGCACCCGGTTCATCTCCTCTAATGCACGGCAAAATACCTGTCTTGCCTTATCTGCAATCAATTTGTCGCGGATATCAAATTTATCTTTGAAATAAAGATAAAATGTTCCTTTTGCCATATTTGCCTTTTTAGCTATATCGGAAATGGATGTGTCATTTATTCCCTTCTGCGTAAATAGAGCAAATGCTGCCATCAGCAGAGAATCTCTCTTTTGCTTTTTCTTATCATCCAATTTTCCCATACAAAATCACCTAGTCCTCTTTTTCAATGGCTGCTGTCTCAATGACAAATTTCACTTCACCATTCATAGAACCGTGAATACCACTGAAGCTCTTATAATCTTTTCCAACTTCACAAACGGCTTTCAGACGGTCAATCAAACCTTTGACATCATCTTCATATGTGTCATTGATTTTTTCAATACCATCCTTATTAAACTCGCTCATTCCGTCGGCTAATTTCTTGCTTCCATCTTTCAGCTTACCACTCGCTGTATCCAGTTTACCAACACCTGTTGACAATTTTCCGGCAGCACTCTTTAAGGATTTGCTTCCCTTGTCTAACTTCTTCACACCGCTGCCTACCGTTTTAATGCTCTTTTTCAATGTCTTTCCGGATTTCACAAGTTTCTTTGACGCACTCTTTAACTTCTTATTGTTCTTCGCCAGTGTATCGCCACCCTCTTTCAGTGTTTTCACGCTGGAAACTAATGTCGGCATGCTGGTTTTCAATTTTGTAGAAGCTTCTGTCAAAGTTGAGGAGTTTGCAGACAATTTATCCAAACTGTCCATTACTGTTGCTACGCTGCCGGATACTTTTTCAGCACCAACTTTTAAATCACCGGTTGTGGAAGTTGCCTGTTTCATTGCCTGAATTGCCTGTTTCTGTCCGGCAAGTACCTGCTCTAACGTTGCAACTGTTGTTGCATCTGCACCGGTCGCTTTCAATTTCTTTAACAGTAAATCCGTAGTCTCATACGTTTTTTCTAAACTTGCCAGATTGGTATTTAACGATGTCACACCATCACTAACCGCTTTTGCTCCGGATTTCAATGCCGTAACATTCTGTTTTGAACCAAGTTTGTCGACACTGCCGGTGTAGGTCTTCAGTCCGGTATCAAAACTCTGAATCTGAGTTGGAATATCCTTTACGGATTTGTAAAGTAAGGCACATCCATTTGTAATTTTTGCTGCACCATCTACATAACTTGCGGTTCCTTTCGCAAATGTTGTTACACCATTTGCATAATCGGTAACGCCTTTTACTAATGTCGGAGCACCTTTTGCCAGTGTGCTGATTCCATTTGCCAACTGGTTTACGCCCTCTTTCTGGAATTTCTTCACAGAAGTGTTAAGCTCGCCCATTTTGCTGTCAAACAATTTCAAATTATCATACAAATCATCAGAGCCATCAACTAATTTGTCAGAAGCATCAGTCAAATCATTCAGTTTTTCTTCCAAATCATCTAACTCATCCACATCGTCTAAATCCAAATCATTCAAAAGACTGGCACTTCCGTAGGTAAATGTATTACCAATTGTAAAATCTTTTGTATCAGCAGTTACCGTAAAATCCGAAGGGATTTTATCTGCCATATCATCACTCAAATCTAAGTTCTCAGCCATTCCCGGAACACCCATGCCGATAATCATCTGATTATCACCATCATTGACTATTCTTGCATTATCCACTTCGACATTTTCAAAATGGTCAGAAGAAAGAACCATTGCGGTCACCATAACAAATGGTGTATAAATTGTTGTTTCTTTACCATCAATTTTTTTCTTCCGGCTGGACTTATTCGTATAGGTAACATGGATTTCCACTTTTCCACTCTTGCCAAGCATATCTTTTGCTGCAATTTCTTTACCATCCAATTTGTAAGTAATCTTCATATCAACCGGAAGTTTTTCATCCGATTCACCCTGATAGTAAATATCTTTTCCGGCGCCGCTCCAGTCAACGTCCTTACCATTCTGTTTGAATGTCTCATCTCCTTTGACATTCGAGATGTTTTTCAAATCGGAAATATCATTAATGGTTCCGGTTGTTTCATTTGCACCCTTCAGCCAGTCCGATACAGTAATCTTGGATACTGAACCATCTGCTGCCGCGTTGACATAAACAGATTCCTGTTTTTTGATTTTTTTCGCTTCTACAAAGGAGCTGTTGCACACTACCATACCAAAACTAAGCACAGCACACATTGTACATTGTAAAGTTTTTTTCAATTTCTTATTCATAGTCATCGTCCCTCCAAACTAATAATCGATTTTCCGCATATCCCATGTGGTCTTGCAAATCCATTTATCAAACACTGTCAGCATCGCCGGCAGAACAAGAATAACAACGATTGTACTAATTACTGCCCCTCGGGACAACAACGTACAAATTGACTTAATCATATCAATACTTGACGACATCGTTACGCCAAATGTTGAAGCAAACAAACACATACCACTTATCATAATGGACTTAATTGAAGTTTTATGTGCAATATCGATTGCTTCCTTCTTACTCTTTCTTCGTACCACACGCTCTTTATGATAACGGCTCGTCATCAAAATTGCGTAATCTACAGTCGCACCGAGCTGAATCGTACCGATTACGATACTTGCCACAAACGGCAGCGACTCGTGTGTATAAAATGGCACTGACATATTTAAGAATATCGCAAACTCAATTACCATAACCAAAATGACCGGAATCAAAATGGACTTAAAGGTAATGAGAATTATAAGGAATATCGCAGCAACCGAAACATAGTTTACATTTACTAAGTCAATATCGGTTACATCCTGCAAATCCTTCGTCAATGGTGCCTCACCAATTACCATCGAATCTTTGCTGTATTTCTTAACAATCTTATTTATATCAGCAATCTGTGAATTTACCTCGTCTGTTGCTGCTTTATAGTCGGAGCAGACAAAGGCAATCTCATAGTTATCACTCTTTAGTTTAGATTCCAGTTTCTTCGGAATCATACTGCTTGGAATGCTGACCCCCTTAAAGGAATCAATTCCGAGTGCCCATTTAACACCTTTCACATCCTCAATTTTCTTTAACATTTCACTCTTTTCTTTGGATGCCATACCATTTTTCATCAATACGATATGGGTGCTGTTCATATTAAATTTCTCTTCGAGTTTTTTATTTGCAACGGCAGAATCCAGTGACTGTGGAAGTGCCCCAGCAATATCATAGTAAATTTCGTAATTGCTGTTTCCGTACATCGCAGGTCCCAGTAAAACTAAAAATAATACTAAGACAACCGGCCATCCCTTTACAATCTTTTTCGATAAACCATCCAAATTTGGAATTAGATTCTTATGGGTGGTTTTATCAATTGCTTTATCAAAGCATAGAATCAATGCCGGCAAAACAGTCAAACATACGATAACGCCGATGATAACACCTTTTGCCATAACAAGACCTAAGTCCATACCTAATTTAAAGGTCATGAAACAAAGTGCAGCAAATCCGGCAATCGTTGTTACCGAACTACTGGTAACGGAAGTAAATGTATTGGAAATCGCATGTGCCATTGCACGGTTTTTATCCCCGTCATACCTGACTTTATTGGCTTCATAACTTTCCAAAAGGAAAATGGAATAATCCATCGTTACACCAAGCTGTAAAATCGCTGTCAGCGCCTGAGTAATATAGGAAATTTCTCCAAATACCATATTCGTTCCCATGTTATAAACAATCGCCATACCGATACCAAGCAAAAAGATAACTGGTGTTACCAGGGAATCCATCGTTAGTAACAAAATGAGAAGCGAAAGCACCGCTGCTACAACAACATAAATCGGCATCTCTGCCATCGCCAGATTTTTAATATCAGTGACGACACCGCTCATACCACTGATAAATGCCTGTTTCTTTACAATACCACGCATTTCGGTAATCGCATCCATCGTTGAATCTGCCGATGTTGTATTGTCAAACAGGGCAATCATCATCGTTGCGTTCCCATTAAACAAGCCCTCTCTAAGTTTATCCGGGAGCATCTCTGTCGGAACTGTAATATCCATTGCGTCATCATACCAGATAACATCCTCCACATGATTCACTTTTTTCAATTTTTCTTTGAGAGCCACAATGTCCTTCTTCTCCATGTCTTCTACGACAATCATGGAAAAGGCTCCCATCCCGAATTCATCTACCATCGTATCCTGTCCGGATACTGTCTCAAGGGAATTCGGAAGATAACTTAACAAGTCATAGTTAATTCGCGTTGACACATAACCAATTGTCGCAGGGATTAACAATAAAAATGCGATAATCAGGACAACTGCTTTGTGTCTGGTAAGCCATTTACCAAACTTAATTACCATCGTGCACGCCTCCTACTTTTTGATAAATAATTTCAAAAATGACCATCAGTCACTTTAACTATATGCAGTGTAACACAAAAATGACCAACGGTCAACCATTAATTTGAAAAATTTTTGAATTGACACGATTCGTCACAAAATGCATATATTACCAATATACAGTTACGGGGGAAGTCAGCAGATGAATCGAGTTCGTAAAGCGGTTTTTTCAGAAGCAGTGCATAAACAAGGAATTTTAGGAAAGGGCATCGGGGTTGCGATTGTTGACACCGGGCTTTTTCCGCATCCGGATTACCGCTCACGCATCACCGGATGGTACGATGCTCTCTATCAAAAGCCTGCGCCTTATGACGACAACGGCCACGGAAGCCACGTTGCAGGGATTGCCGCCGGAGCAGGAACCTTTTCTCATGGAAAATACAAAGGCATCGCACCGCAGGCAAATCTAATTGGGGTTAAAGTGTTAAACAGTAAGGGCAACGGCACCATTCATGACATCATGAATGGGCTTCAGTGGATTCTTAAAAATCAGGAGTGCTTAAAAATCCGCATTGTAAATATTTCCATTGGCACCAATGACCGACATGCCTATCCCGAAGACAGTGCTTTTGTCCGCAAAGTTAATCAGCTTTGGGATGCCGGTATTATCGTGGTTGCTGCGGCCGGTAATCAGGGACCTGACCCACAGACTATTAGTGCACCCGGAAACTCCCGAAAAATTATCACCGTTGGCTCGTATGATTTTGCCGAAAGAACCGATGTAATTCCTTCCTCTCACTCCGGCGCAGGTCCTACGTTTTCCTGCATCAAAAAACCGGACGTCGTTGCGCCCGGTTCTCATATTATCAGTTGCTGCCCTCCCGACAAAACAAACGGCTCTTTCTACTCAAAGAAAAGCGGCACCTCCATGTCCACACCAATTGTGAGCGGTGCCATTGCCCTGCTTTTAAGTAAATATCCTTCCATGAGCCCAAGAGAGACAAAAATCCGGCTGAAAAACTCCAGCACGGATCTTGCTCTCCCCCACACACGCCAGGGATGGGGTTATTTAAGTATTCCTTCCTTACTTAGTACCTTCTGACAGGTGCCAGATTTCATCATTGTATTGCGAAATCGTGCGGTCAGAGGAAAAGAAACCTGCTTTTGAAATGTTGACAAGCATTTTCTTTGCCCATTCTTCCCTGTTTTCATAATCCGCATAGGCTTTTTCTTTGGCTGCCACATACGCTCTGTAATCCGGGAATGTCATAAACCAGTCTTTATTCAATAACTCGTTATAAAGTCTTGTAAGCATCGTCTTGTCACCAAGTTTCTGCATTTTCTTGCTGACAATAAAATCAACGGCTTCTTTTAACTCCGAATCTTTTTCATAATAATCTTTTGAGCAGTAATCTCCACGCTCATAGCGGGCAATTACCGTATCACTGTCCTCTCCGAAAACATAAATATTATCATCGCCGACAAGCTCATGAATTTCCACATTGGCACCATCCTCGGTTCCCAAAGTAATTGCACCATTTAACATAAACTTCATGTTGCCGGTACCACTTGCTTCTTTCGAGGCAAGCGAAATCTGCTCCGAAATATCACATGCCGGAATCAGTTTTTCAGCCTTTGTGACGTTGTAGTTTTCTACCATAACAACCTGCAGATGTTTTCTCACCTTACGGTCTTTTTCAATCAGACGCTGCAAGCACAATATCAAATGAATAATATCTTTGGCAATGACGTACGCCGGTGCTGCCTTTGCGCCAAATAAAAGAACAATCGGACGCTTTGGAATCTTACCTGCCTTAATTTCCAAATATTTGTGAATTGCATACAACGCATTTAACTGCTGTCTCTTGTACTCATGCAGTCTCTTAATCTGGATATCATAAATCGCATTGTCTAACAATTTGATTCCCTGTGTCTGTTTCAAATAAGAAGCAAGTGCTTTTTTATTTGCATCTTTAATTTCTAATAATCTCCGGCAAACTGCTTTGTCATCACGGTAATCCAAAAGTGCATTTAATTTTTCCGCATCTTTCTTATATCCATCTCCAATCGTTTCCGATAAGAAGGAAGAAAGCAGTGGATTTGCATGAAGCAGCCAGCGGCGGAATGTAATACCGTTAGTTTTGTTATTGAATTTTTCCGGATACAAGGTATAAAAATTATGCAGTTCCGTATTTTTCAAAATTTCCGTATGAAGATAAGCAACGCCGTTGACACTGTGTGACAAATGAATATCCATATGTGCCATATGAACACGATTTTCACCATCAATAATTGCTACTTTTTCATCGTGATACTGTGCGTTTATTTTCTCATTTAATTTCTGAATAATCGGAACAATTGCCGGTGCCACTTCATCAATAAACGACATTGGCCATTTTTCCAGTGCCTCTGCCAAAATCGTATGATTCGTGTAGGCGCAGGTATCTGTTACAATTTCTGCTGCTTCATCAAACGGGATTCCCTCCTTTGTCAAAAGACGAATCAGTTCCGGAATCACCATGGATGGATGCGTGTCATTAATCTGAATTGCCGCATAATCTGCAAGGTCATGCAGATTACAGCCTCTATCCTTTGCTTCAGAAAGAATCAGCTGTGCACCGCAGCTTACCATAAAATACTGCTGGTACACGCGCAAAAGACGGCCTTTGTCATCAGAATCATCCGGATACAAAAATAAGGTCAGATTTTTTCGTATATCTTCCTTGTCAAATTCAATTCCATCATGAACAATCGTTTCATCCACAGAATCCAAATCAAACAAGTGAAGGCGGTTCGTCCGGCTCTCGTAGCCGGTCACCAAAATATCATACAACGATGCTTTCACATCGAAACCGCCAAAAGAAACCGTAAAAGATTTGTCACTGCGAATCAGCCAGCTGTCCTTATTCATCCATGGATTTGGCTCTTCCATCTGTTTTCTGTTCTTAAATTCCTGACGGAACAGACCGTAGTGATAATTTAATCCGACACCATCACCCGGCAGAGAAAGCGTCGCAATGGAATCTAAAAAGCAGGCTGCCAGTCTTCCTAAACCACCGTTGCCAAGTGATGGTTCCGGCTCGTATTCCTCTAAATCTGTAAGATTTTTACCGGCATCGGAAAGTTCTTTTTTTACTTCCTCATAAATCCCAAGGTTAATCAGGTTATTACTTAGCAGTTTTCCAATCAAAAACTCTGCTGATATGTAATACAGTTTCTTCTTTCCTGTATTCTCTTCCTTTTCCCCTGCCTTTTTCTGCACCAGCGTAAGCAGAGCATGATAAAGTTCTTCCTTCCCGCATTCACTGATTTCTTTGCCATAACATTCTCTTACGATTTTTGCAAGCATAAAATAATTCCTTTCTACTACAATTTATTGTAATGTAAAATTAAGCTCTCTTCCGCCGGAGCCAATTGTAAACCGGTATACGGCATCTTTTCTTTCGCCGAGTGAAGCTGTAATCTGATAGGTTCCCTCGCCGACATTTACAACATAATTTCCTTTTTCATCCGTTGTCGAAGTAAAAATGCTGCCATCTGTCAAATTCTCGCAGACGATAGAAACACCTTTTACCGGCGCTCCTTTCTCATCTACTACAAGACCGGCAACTCTTCTTTGGTCAACCACCCGGATAAGAGCAGAAGTTTCAACCATGCGGTTTGTATTTTTCTCATCACTTACCGTAATCTGCACACGGTATTCGCCAACACCGGACACTTTACCACTAAGCGTTCCTGTTTCCGCATCCATCTTCAAACCTGCCGGCAGAGAAATTGCAGAATAGCTGTAAGAACCGCTGCCGCCAAGAACCTCAAGAAATGGAACTGCATCTAACTGGGTACCGGTCACAACCGTCATATCCTCTGCTTTCGCCACGATAGCAGATTCGTTTCCAATATACACATGAATCACTTTTGTGAACTTCGTACCCATTTCATCGGTTGCCTTAATGGTAATATCCGTTCCCACGGTCACAGTTGTCAATGTCCCGGAAAATGTGATTTCATTATTTTTAATTTTACGGGTAATTCCCGGAATCTCACCCGTAATCTGATAGGAAAGATTTCCACAGCCGTACTCGCTTAAATCCACTGTTTTGTTCCACTCATCGCCAACGACGCCAAGCCATTTTTCTTCTTTTGGCTCGCTTAATTTGGTAAACAACGCCTGTGCTTCCATTGTTTTTACGCCATTACCCGGCAAATCCGAGATTGTGACACGGACATAGGAATCTTTTTCTACATTATAATCATCCGTCAGCTTAATATCATAGGTACGATTATCATAGTTACGAATACTTGCCACGGAATAGGTGCGGTTATATGTTCCATAAGAATAGCGCTTTCCTTCTATTTTAAATTGTTTGTTTGTCAATGCCTTCGCTTTATCCAGAGATACCCGGACAACATCGTTGCTAAGCACCTCCACAGAGGCAATGCCGACACTGTTGGTTGCCATCACAGTCATTTTCAAACTTGCTGTTTTTTTACTTCCCTCCACAGAAGTTGCTTTGATTGTGACGTTTCCCGCTTTGATTCCTTTTACCACACCGGCTTTTGTAACTGTCGCAATCTTTTTGTCCGAAGATGACCAAGTTACCTTTTTATAGCTTCCACTTGCCGGTTTTACAGTCGCTTTCAGAGTCAGACTGTTTCCTACATATAACTGATTTTTCGGCTTTTCAATCGCAACGGATGTTACTTTCTTTACGACCGTTACCGTAATTTTTGCTTTCTTCTTTTTATTCTTTTTGGATGTCACGGTAATTTTACATTTTCCGGTTTTGATTCCTTTCACATATCCTGATGATGAAACCGTTGCAATCTTTTTATTGGAAGATTTATAGGAAACTTTTTTATTTGCCGACTTATTCGGTGATACTTTCACAGTCGTTGTAAGTTTCACTTTTTTTCCAACCGCAACATGGACACTACTTCCATAATTACTCTTTACCGTTACCTTTTTTACTTTTACCTTTGCCTGTGCCTGCGGTGCCTGCATAAGCATAAGTGCTGCTGCCGCAAAGACAATTCCCTTTACCAATTGTTTCATTTCTTTTTTTCCTCCATTCTATCTTATACTGCCCAGGGTCTAAAATTCAAAATTTGATTATCCCCCAACATTCTATTATAGTTTAATTCTTTGTTTTGTCAAAAAGTTGTAATATATCTTTTCAGCGTATCACTTGACATTAAAAAATGTTTTTTTAATGCCCGAAGCATCTTTCGCTCTAGTCCCTTTTTTACACGGATTTCAAACTCATCACCCAGGTTTATATCGCATTCTCCTGTAAATTCCGGAACTTTATCGCCAAGAAACACTACTCGTCCGGTTAAATCTGAGAAAATTCCTTCAACATTAACCTTCTTTAACGATTTCGGAAGAATTACCTTCTCATAAGTTGAAAGGTTTGCCATTCCCCAAATTTCCTTAACACCTTCCGGCACTTTCACTACAATACAATTCTTTTTATATTTCTCGTAATATTCATTAGGTAGTTTTTCAAAATCACCCGATGCCATCTCCATCTTTTTTAATCTCGAATTATATTGTATCACATTTGTTGTGCAAAGGACACTGCCATCTTTGGAACGAATCCACTGTCCAAATGTTTTTTCCTGTTTGAATTTATTTAATCCACTTTTATATACAAATTGCTGTACACTGCCTCCAAAAATTGCATCATCCTCTAAAATCTCCAAATCATCTGGCAGATACAGTTTATCCAAAGTATCCAACAGATAAATGGTATGAGATTTTAGTTTTTTCAACGAGACGGGCAGCGCAAGCTTACTATCGGAATCATAACCCGAACTATACAGCTGAACCGTATAATTAGTCCCCAGATAGGTTAGTCCTGGTGGAAGTCCATCCATATCAATTCCCCAAAACGCATTATCTCCTATATATGTAAGTGTAAATTCTCTCATTATCTTTAAGGTATTTATACGTACCGGTATTCTCTCAGAATCCCAGGAATATATCTGCCAGAATCTGCGCAGTTTGTCTGTGGACTCTCCCAAAGCAAACGCTCCCTCTTCCACCACTTCAAGGGAAGAAGGCAGATTTACCTCTACCCACTTAACTTTTTTCATCATGGACTCTTCTGAAACCATATGGGCAAACGCTTTTTTCGTTATTTTCGTCGTTCCCTCTGCAATCGTTATCGTAAGAGAACCACAATTTGCAAACGCATCCTCTTCAACAAATACTTTTTTGGGAATCGTAATGTTCCTTGTATATTTCCGCTTTTCATTGAGTGAATACCCATATTCTCCTGCATCAAAAGCATGCGAAGAAATCCGGTTACATTTTGCCGGTATCGTAATTTTTATTCCGCCAGTATAATCCCCGGCAAACCGGTACAAAGTATTTCCTTTCAGAATAAATTCCCCTTCTCTCTTTGCCCCGGGCAGGTTCTTAAGCTGACAATCCATTTCTATTATAACACCAAATTCATTGGTTACAATGGTGCTGACATACTTGTCATTTTCATACTGCCTCCGCATTCCTTTCCAGACAAGTGCCTGCTCAGATATCATCTTTCCAAGTGCCCTCTTACACTCAGACAATGTTGAATTCATGGTAATTCCCAATATATTCGTTTTAAAATATTCCCCTGTTTCGTCGAGCAGCGTATGCACCCGCCATATCGTGCCATCCTCTAACCGGCTAAACGAGCAATACCGATTCAATGCTCTCGCTGGCTCCTTTTTTGTTCCCAAATAACCGGAAAGTGAATAAGCCTTTTGATTCACCAATGACGTTTTTTTCGTCAGCATGCCATTAAATCTTGGCGGTTTCTGTTTTTTCATTCCTCCACCCGGGAAATTTAATCTGACCTTTTTGTCTAACAACTGAATTGTCAGCTTATTTTCCGTTCCCGGCCGGATTGACATCCGATACATGTTCCCCGTCGAATTATAAGTGAATTCATAGGTTTCATTCCCAACTGCTCTTCCAGAAAACAGTCGATTGTTTTTTTCATCTAAAGAAAAGAAAATAGCCTCACTTGTCACCCGCTGTATCTCAAGAGATATCGTCTTATCCTTATCTGTCCAAATCCCAGCGAATTCACTGCATCTTTCTGCGTATTCTTTTTTATTATCTGATATTGCCCCCTCCCCTATCAACACCGCAATAAGTGCACACAAACAGACGCCAAGCACCATGAAAAGCAATCGTTTCTTTTTCGCTGTCATTTTTTTACTCCCCCTTCTTTTGCTTTTACAGCATTGCTAAAATTTCGCTTTTCGAGGCAGCCCCAACAATTCGGTTTACCTCTTCTCCACCCTTCATAACAACCAATGTCGGAATCGACACGACACGAAACTGCATCGTAAGTTCACCCTGTTCATCCACATTCACTTTACCGACGCGGATCGAATCATTTTCCTCACCAATCTGCTCAATTACCGGTGATACCATCTGGCATGGTCCACACCAGGATGCCCAAAAATCTAACAGTACCGGTTTGTCCGACTGTAATACTTCTGCTTCATAATTTTCCTTCGTTATTTCAATTGCTGCCATTTGTCATTCCTCCAATTCTTATTGTTCTTTTAAAATTTCCCGTATCGCCTGCTCCGAGCGTTTCACATCCGATTCAAAATCTCTGGCAGACAAAAGCCTGCACCCGGCTCCGCGAATGATAATCTGCTCCAACCCATCGGATGTCGCAACGGTGATACGATATTTTTTACCATTTTCGTGAGCAAACTTTTCAATGTACTGGTCTGCGGTTTCCGCCTCTTTTGTGTATACCACATGAATGTTATGATAATCCAAAATTTCTGTTTTGTGGTTTGCCACACGGTACGCATCAAACACTAAAATCAACTCACATTTATGAAAACCCTGATAATTACACAGGATATCCATCAGTTTTCCTCTTGCCGCCGCAATGTCGGTTTGCGCCAGCACTTTCAATTCTTCCCATGCAAAGATAATATTATACCCATCAACCAGCAGGTAATTAACATCCGGTATCTGTTTTTTTCTTGGCTTTGACAAACCAACCGGCTTTTCTTTGACAGAACTTACCCGCTTTGCAGAAATTCCTTTGTGTGAAACAACCCCCTGCTTACGATTGGCAAAAGAACTTCTTTCCAAAATGGAATCAATCTCCGACACATCCAGCCATTCCTCTTCCTGCTTTTTCGTCTCTTTTTTCTCTGTCACGTCATTTTCCATTTCAGAAGAATCTCTGTTTGCCCGTTTTGACGTGTCAATATGCATATAGTCAAACACCTGATTCCATGGAACAAAAAATCCGGCACCATGTGCACAGAATACCGAACCACTCGGATTTTTCACATCATGGTCAGCATCGTATTGTTTTGCGGCAATTACTTCATCTGCATTGTGGCACGGACGATATCCTAAAAGCGAGCAGAACAACTGTCCATGTCCTTTTGTGTAGGCGGTGACTTCCTGCGTATAATCCCGCATGGTACTGACAGGAGCTTCTCCGGTAAGAACTGCCATCGGTTGTGCCCCTTCGCCATTTGTCTGCGGTAAATTCTGCTGCAGGGTAAAGCTTCCCGCCATGCGCTCAATATCTGTCATTGCCCGTCCAATTGACGTTTCCGGCACAATAAGTCGGTATTCATAATACGGCTCTAACAAAACCGATTTCGTCTGCATCAGTCCCTGGCGCACGGCACGATAAGTCGCCTCACGGAAATCTCCGCCCTCGGTATGTTTATTATGCGCTCTGCCGGCAATTAATGTAAGTTTTATGAAAACCTGACGAGTGCGCAGTTCGGCGTTGTTGCCCTTGGGCGACGTGGTGCCGTAGACCGACGGCAGCGAAATGCTGGGCGTGTACATGTCGGTGGTGTAGCGGCGGTAGTAGTCGCCGCTGAACGAGAGACGGTTGTTCAGGAAATCGAGGTCGAGTCCCAGGTCGTAGGTCGTCGACTTCTCCCACGTCAGCGACACGGGCACCGTACTGCCCACCGACGTATAGGAGGGATACGACCCGCCCAGTACGATGTCGTCGGCCGTCGAGACCGTCATCTCGGAGGTATACGAATAGGGACTCACGTTGCCGTTGCCCATCGAACCGGCCGAAAGGCGGATCTTGAAGTTGTCGAGCCACTCCTCCGACCATTTCATCCACGGCTC
>OGXJ01001969.1_pt1 | contig 14494 bp, 9 predicted proteins | sample 1576231 | NCBI WGS metagenome assembly OGXJ01 (sample SAMEA3541539, study PRJEB24748) | human gut metagenome | biome: human gut; feature: human-associated habitat; material: faeces | place: China | collected 2012
ACTATTTGCCTACCATTAAACAGAATACCTATACTCTGGGTGCAGTCTATAAGCATTATTCGGGCAATCATACACAGACGGTCGTGTTGAGCCGTAGTTTTATGAATAACAGTAATATTAAGTATAGGGATAATGATGAATCTTCTACCGATAATCTGACTTTGAGGCTTAAATCGGACGAGATTGAAAATCATTTGAGGTTCGAGAACAGGTCATTGGTGGGGCTGTTTGATTTGACCGCTGGATTTAATGTCGATTATGCCGTTTATAGGAATAATACGTTTCAACGTGCATTTACCAATATCTCTAAGGAAATAAGATATAAAACGGATTTGGGTCTGTTCAAATGGGGTATCTTCGCAACTTCTGGATATAAGTCGGCCGACGATCGTTTTTCGGCTTCATTTGGATTTCGTCTCGATGCTTGTAATTATTCTTCTTTGACGAATAATCCTTTCAAACAATTTTCTCCCCGGTTGTCGCTTTCGTATAATGTGATAGGGAATTTCTTTTTGAATGGTAGCATAGGTCGGTTTTATCAGTTACCGGCATATACGACAATGGGGTATCAAGAGGATAATGTTTTGATAAATAAATCGAGATTGAAATATGTTTGTTCCGACCAAGCTGTCGTTGGAGTGGAGTATTATATCAACAAGTGGGCACGTTTGACGGTTGAAGGGTTTTATAAAAAATATACTCATTCACCGTTGTCTCTAAGGGATAGTATTCCATTGGCCTGTAAGGGGACGGACTATGGTGTGTCGGGTAATGAGGCGGCAAGCTCGACTGCGCGAGGCAGAGCCTATGGTTTGGAAGTGATGCTCCGTTGGTTTGGTATGGGGCGGTTTACGGCATTGGCTTCTTATACATGGTATCGTAGTCAGTTCGAGGATCCGGCCACCGGGATTTATATACCGTCGGCATGGGATTATCGTCATCTTTTTACTTTGTCCGGGACGTATAAGTTACCTAAAAATTGGGATATAGGATTGAAATTCAGGTTGATGGGAGGGGCTCCATATACTCCTTATGATGAGTATACTTCGTCTCTTGTTCCGGCGTGGGATGCCACGGCTAGACCATATTATGATTATGAGCGGTATAATACAGGACGTTTGAAAACTTTCTATGAGGCTGATATCAGAGTGGATAAGTCGTTTTATTTCAAAGGTGTGATGTTGGGATTTTATGTAGATTTACAGAATGTGCTGAATTTTAAATACGATAATCCTCCGGTATTGATAAGCACGGGCGAAAAATATGTGGATAATGACGGGACAGAACGGTATCGCATGAAATACATCGCCCAACAAAGCGGAGTGATTCTGCCGACATTGGGAATTACCGTGGAGTTTTAAGAAACTGTTTTAATTTTTGTAGATAGATATTTTGTGCGATGATCTTAATCTGGCATAAAAAACTCAATGCGGCTTCGAAGTTATTTTTTCACTTGTTTCGATCTGCGGTTCTTATAGATTATGTCTGAAATTTTTTCATCGAATGATGTTCCGGTATGTTGCATGAAACGAACATGTATCGGAAGAAAATAGAGCGCTTTTTTTATTGCGTCATCGAATGGGACCGATCGTAGTCTCGCTGCATCTTTTTCTGTGGTGATGATGTATTTTTTCTCTCCTTTCAAGGCCGAAAATCGTGTCGTTATATCGTTCAGATCGTTTGAAGTGAAGTTATGATGATCGGGATAAAGTAACTTTTCTCGCAGGTCGTGAAAATGAGAGATGTATTGCAGCATGGGAGCCGGGTTGGCGATTCCGGTTACTACCATCAATCCGTCTTTTCTCGATATATCTTTTAGCGATATTTCTCCTATGGCAGTATCGGGGAATACTGCTTGCAGATGACCGTAAGAAAGAGTGGAGAAATATAGATTTTGGTAGGGAAACAGGTGTAACCAACGAGATATAATATTATATTCAATAGGTTTCATATCTATTGGACACTTGGTTACGATGACCATATTGGCTCTCGACAATTCGTGTCGAGATTCACGTAATCGTCCCGCCGGTAATAGTTTGTCGAGGTGTAAAGCTCTATTGTAGTCGGTCAGTACTATCGAGGACAACGGCGTAACATAGCGATGTTGGAAAGCATCGTCGAGTAGAATCACATCGATGTCGGGTATTTGTTTTTTTAATTGTTTGATACCCCGACGGCGATTGGCATCTACCGCGACGGTTATATTGGGGTATTTTCTTTTTATCTGGTAAGGTTCGTCTCCTATTTCACGGGCGGTAGACTTGTCATCGGCCAATATGAATCCTCTACTTTTCCGTTTGTATCCTCTGCTGAGTACGGCAATATGATATTTATGACCGAGTAATTCGATCAAGTATTCGATGTGAGGCGTTTTGCCTGTTCCTCCTACGGCAAGGTTACCTACTGATATGACGGGTATGTCAAACTCTTCGGCCGGGAGAATGCCCCAGTCGAAGAGTTTGTTTCTAATCTCTACTCCGAGTCCATATAGCCAACTGACCGGAATGAGCCAATGGTTTATCTTAACCGATTTTCCGTACATAAGACTTAGTAGAGCTCAATGTCTTCCATACGGTATTGTACGGGATCTATATTTTGGCATTGCTCCAACGCTTTGAAATATTTATAATTTTCACCTAAATAAGAAGCGGCTATTTTTGAGCGAACATTCATTCCCAGCTCGTCCATTAATTGTTCCATAGCCGTTTTTTGTTTTGGATAAGCACTTGTTTTATATTTGTCGAGTTTGGCTTTTTGAGCAACCCATTCGATAGCAGCATCCAAATCTCCCAATTCATCGACCAGACCTATTTCGAGGGCTGTTGCACCGTCCCACACACGACCTTCGGCGATTTTTTTGATTGCCTCGATGCTCATGCCACGGCCTTCGGCGCAACGAGTGGTGAATAATTCGTAGCCTCGTTCTATGTATTGTTGCATTTGCCGATGTTCATCGGTTGTCATAGCCTGGCTTACCGAGGGGAAATTACCATATTTATTGGTTTGTACGCCGTCGAATGTAAGGCCTAATTTACCAGTCAATAAACCTTTATAGTTAGGGATTAAGCCATAAATGCCGATCGAGCCTGTCAATGTAGTGGGATTTGCAAAGATACGGTCGGCATTGCAAGAGATGTAATATCCACCCGATGCAGCGACATCGCCCATCGATACGGCTACTGGTTTTCCGGCAGCTTTAATAGCTTCGATAGCAGCCCATACTTGTTCCGAACCATAAGCACTTCCACCCGGAGAATTAACCCGGAGAACAACTGCTTTTACGTTTTTATCGTTTTGTATTTTGGTTAAATCTTCGACCAGCTTGGCGGTGTTCACTCCGTTAGTTTCACCCATATCGATTCCTCCCTCGGCATAGACGATAGCAATTTCGTCTTTGGCTTTATTTGGGGCTTGCTTGATCGATGCTACTTCGTTGATTGATGCGAAGATTAAATCATCGTCTTTATCTATTCCCACTTTGGCTTTCAGAAATTCGTTCATTTGAGGACGGTACATTAACGTATCGACCAATCCTTTGGTAATTAATTCTTTGGCATCGACTGTCACCAATAGAGTGTCGGCCAGATTGTTCAGCTGGTCCACCGATATGTTTCGGTCTTGCGAAAGTTGTTCGAGAAGATGATTCCAAATAGGAGTCATGTAGGCCATCGTCTGCTCGCGGTTCGCTTCACTCATTTGCGTGTTGATATAAGGTTCTACCGCCGATTTGTATGTTCCTACTTTTAGGACTTGGACTTCGATACCCAATTTATCGTAAAGCCCTTTTACAAACATTATTTGACTTGCCAGCCCTCTGAAATCGATAGCTCCTACCGGATTTAGAACGACACTGTCGGCTATCGCACTCAGTAGATATTCGCGTTGTGTGTAGTCGTCGGCATAAGCATAGATGAATTTATCGCTCTCTTTGAAATCTTTCAGAGCCCGGTGTATGCGGTCGAGAGTGGCAACACCGAGGGAAGAGCCGTTAGCATCGATGTATATGCCGGCAATGTTCGGGTTTGTCTTGGCCGTTTTTATAGCTTTAATGATGTTGTCAAGACCGTCTGTTTTTTGTTGATTCCCAAACAAAACGCTCATGAAATCTTCTTGGCTACGGTCGGTAACGATACCTAAATCCAATTTCATGATAGTGTTTGGTTTCGCTGTGTATTCGGTTTCTGTCGAAACCGCCATTCCGGTTAATGCGGCGATGGACAATAAGGTTAATAATATTCCTGCAATCATTACGCCCAATACGCAGGCGAATGTCGTGGTGAAAAATTTTTTCATTGTTCCTTGTTTTTATTTATTGTTTGTTTCATTCTATTTTTACAAAGATAGATTTTTTGTGAATAAAAAGGATTGTAACCGGTTTATCTTTCATTCTTAATATGGTGCAAACATACATATAAAATTTTAATTCAAAAAGAAAATCAATAAATAATTATCGTTTTTCGATAAAATCTATATATTATACTTTACTCTTGGGTATTTATTTTGATTGATATTTATGAATTTTTATTTGTATTGTTTTGATTATTAGTGAAATATATCCTTTTTGTTGATTCTTCGATGATTGTTCCGCAGAGTGATATGTGCCGTGAGATTGGGGAAAGATAGATTTTTGGGGGTGGTGACATTTCTTTTTATATTCAAGAATCAGTATCTTCGTAATGAAAAAGAGTATAAGCACAATGATAATAAGGTTTGCAGAAGAAAAGGATATAGAGCAGATAAACAAACTTTTGGTTCAAGTGAATAGTATTCATCATCGAGGACGCCCCGATTTATTTAAATCCGGGAAGAAAAAATATACAGATGAAGAATTAAGAAAAATTATGTCCGATTGCGATACCCCGGTTTTGGTAGCGGCAGATGATAAAGATAGAGTCTTGGGATATGCGTTTTGTATTTTTCAGCAACATCGGGATAGTCATATCCTCACGGATATAAAGACTCTGTATATCGACGATTTGTGTGTCGATGAAGGCCAACGGGGCAATGGTGTGGGTAAAGTGATTTATGATGCGGTGGTTCGGTTGGCTAAGGAACAAGGGTGTTACAATGTCACTTTAAATGTGTGGTGTTGCAACGAATCGGCTATGACGTTTTATGAAAAATGTGGTTTAAAACCTCAAAAAGTAGGAATGGAGATGATTTTGTAGGTCAACCTCTGTTGTTTTTGTCTCATGAAGAAGGTTAAAGGAAGCGATTTTTTCTGCGGTGAATTATTCCCTGAATCGACTTCTGTCGAAAAAACAGAGGCTTTACCCAATACCTATGATTGGGGAGACCTTTTCGAACGACTTTCACAGTCCCGGTTCCGCAGCAAATTTCGTTTAACTACTAAGGAAATAGTGTATCTGAAAGAAAAAGGAGAGGATACGATTGCCCGTCATGCCGCCGATTTTATTCGTAAACGATTGGCTCCGGCCGTGATTCCCAACGATGGTAAACAAACTCCCATGCGCGGGCATCCCGTGTTTATAGCTCAACATGCCACCGGGTGTTGTTGCCGAGGTTGTTTCGAAAAATGGCATCGTATACCGGCCGGTCGAGAATTGACCGATGAGGAACAACATTATGCCGTGGCTGTGGTGATGGAGTGGATAAAACGACAGCTCGGAGAATAGTAAAGAACACGGTTGTAGTTTATTTCTCATTTATTTTTTGTCTGTATCGGTTTAAGGTTGTTGTGTTCGGTGGCAGCCATTATCTCTTTGAACATATATTACTATTTATTTCTAATTAAACCATTTTCAGACCTATGATTGATGCAATTAATGTCGTAACGAAAAACAGTCGACCGAAAGTTGCAGGTTCATGGAAAAAGACGATGCCTACTATCACCGTACCGACAGCGCCGATTCCTGTCCATACAGGGTAGGCCGTGCCGATAGGAATTGTCTGTATGGCTTTGGCCAGAAGTATCATACTTAGAGCCAGACAAGCTAGAAAACCTATGCCCCAAAAGTAATATTCGAGGCCTACAACTCCTTTCATTTTTCCTAAGCAAAAAGCGAAACACGATTCGAAGAATCCTGCTACAATCAAAATAATCCAGTTCGTCATAAAATCGAGAGGTTAATTTGAAAACGGTGCAAAGTTATTCTAGTCCCGCCTATTTTTACTTTACATTTGATAAGAAGTGAAATAAGTTTTTGACGATTAATGATGAATGATATCGAACGTAGTAAAAAAATCCCGATACATAACGATGTATCGGGATTCTTCGAAATATAATTAGAAAATTATTATTTAGTCACGACCAATTTGGTCACCTCGGTTTGGCTGCCGGAAACGATTCTGACGATGTAGATACCCGATGGCAGGTTCCGTACGCTTATTGTTTCCCCGTAAAAATAACGAGACTTTTCATTCCCGGATATATCGAATATGGACAAGTAGTCATATTCACCGGAAACTGTTACTGTCTCTTTTGCCGGATTGGGGTGAATCGTTCTGCCGTTTAATTGGTTTTCTTCTATTCCGCTGCCTTCTTCCACATCAAACTCTATTTCTGTCATAGGGGTCGTTACCGAAGAAAAGACAGCTTTCACACCTGCTTTATGTTTACCTTTATTCAGACCGGAGAACAGATAATTGCTCTGTTGGGTCGTGTTGATTTTTTCACCATCTAAATAGACTTCGAAAGAGATATTTTCTTTCATGTTGTTTAAATCGACTCCTTCTGGTAACTCTACTCCGATGAATATATCGTCGACCATAAAGACGAAAATATTATTGGAGACGCAGTTAATCGTTATATATTTGGCTTCGGCAGGAATGGTATATTTATATTCCGTCCAATTTCCCATCGGAACTTCTATCGGGTTTTCTCCGTTTAGCCAGATGAAATCGGTTGCGTCATTACCGGTGACCGAATATCCTACGTTCATCAACTCTTTACCATAATCTTCCGTATAACTCTTGGCATAAAACTTCAATATAAAGTCTCGATTGAAGTTCAGTTCGGGAGAAATGATAAAGTCATTGTTCGCACCCGGACGTGCAGGGAATGAAGCTAAGTATTTTTCTCCGCTACGTGGTCTGATATTGGAATCGAAAAGTGCGATGTTGGGGTCGGTAGCGTATGGGTTAAAGATCATATAGGCTTTCGGAAGAGTCGCATTGATGTAGTCTACGTCGTCGATTCCATAAGTTTCTTGACCGTCACCGTCGATATAAGTCCAGCCTATGTTTCCTGCCGAGTTGATGACAAAATCGGTATGAGTTTCAAAATCGTCGAAAAGATGTTCCGCCACGTTCCATTTGAACATACGCTCCTGTTCATTGTCGGTTTTCACCACTTCGAGATTGAACGGATTGACGATATATTCTTGTAATACGTAGCCAGATTTTTCGTAACTGTTTTCAGTGGAAAAGTCTTCGGATTCGGCTGTGTAGTTGTTGAATCCTTTTAATGAAATGTTTATATCGTAAGTCCCTTTCCATATATTGGAGAAGACGATTTTACCCGAAGCATCGGTTGTACCGGTGTATATATGTTCGCTGTTTCCATCAATATTTGTCAGAACTACTTGGGCTCCTTTCGCTTCGTTGGTAGGAGTGTTCGTTTTTATATTGAGGGTGACCCGAGTGTACATATCTTTCGTTAACGCTTGCGTGAATGCTGCCGGCGAAACGATTTCTCCGTTATTGTAAACGGTTTTGACTGCATAATGATAAAATCCTTGTTTCAAGGAGCTCCAATTTGTATCGGTATAAGAATATGCTTCTACTGCTTCGGCAGTTAATAATTCCCATTGTTCCGGAGTGTCTTTCTGTTCGGCGGTTAGTCTCCATACTTGGTATTTTTTATCTGTCGTGGCAGGCGGTAATTCGTCTTCACCGCTCAGAATACCGATACCGCGAATCATCAGAGAACGTTTGATATCGTGTTCTTCCGTATAAGTGAACTTTCCAGTCGTGTAATCTTCTGAAAAACAATTTGTTTTTTCGGTAAACGGATAGTCGGGTCCTTCGCCTGTATCGAGTCCTAATCCGACGTGGCCTTCATAGCTGAGAGCCAACATGTATCCGTTCGGTGCATTTATCGGTTCCGGGAATTCAAAGCTGCTCCATTCCATATCTTTGTTGGGAACATTCGTTTGGGAGTATAAGATGGTCGAAGTGGGCTCTCCTTCGGCATCTAAATCGAACACAAAAATATTGACCGTGTGATGGGTGGTAAGGTAATTTTCTGTGAACCATGTCATTCCGGTTAGCTTGGTCGGTGTTCTGAATACCGAACCATATACGCTTTTTACTGTCGATCCTGTTGTCCCGAGTCTTCCACCATGTATCCCGTTATCGTGACGGAATAAACGGGTATCCATAGGTTCTTTCCACTCTAATTTTACCTGTTCTCCCTGAATTTCAGCTTGCAATGAATAGGGTGGCAGAGGCTTGTCTTTTAGTATGATGTCGTCTAAAACGATATTACTGTTCTCTATGTTCAGAGTCAGTGTATCGTTGCTTAACCCGTAACGTTCGATGGTTAGTGCGTATAGGTTGGATTGATATACTTGTGGGAATATAAATGTACCGTTGGAACCGGATTCTGTCGAGTAATCGGTATATCCGGTTATCGATACTTTCGCATGACTGATAGGTTCGTTTTTACTGTTTACTATTTTACCGCTTACGGAATAAGTAGGCAGTTCCTCCAACGTCGTATTTATTTTCGCGGTATCTCCCATTTCGACGATTATATCGCTCTGTTCGATATAGCGGTAACCTGTTTTATTGAACGTCAATGTATAGTTCCCTGCTTCCAGTTCTTTAAATTCATAGAAACCTTTTTCATCGGTAGTGCATTTGGTTTCAGCGTCTTTTATGGTTACTTCCACACCCTCCAAAGGTGTTTGCCCGTTTGTTACGACACCCGATAAGACCCCTTCGCTGACTTCTTCTAATAAGACGTCGGTTACATAAAGGATAAACATGTACGGCTCAGAGTGGCAATGAAAAGAAATGTGATAATTTCCTGATTCCAACCTTTCGGGGAGAATGACTTTATATTCGACGAATGTATTGCTTTCGATTTCATAGTCGCCGAGTAAGGTCGTCTGTTCAGCGACAGAAGCTCCTGTACCCAGATGTACGGCGACCTTTTCGGGATAACCTACGTCATAGGATTGTAATTTAAACTTTAAGCGATAGATTTTGTCTTTTTCCAAATGAATCGGCGAAGAAACCAACCAATCGTCTCCCCCGGTTTCTCCATCTTCATTATAGTAATAATAAGCGGCTGCAAGAGTCGTTTCCCGTTTCCATGTGTATTTGTCATTATTGGCGTCGATCACATTCCAGAGAGCGAATTGGTCGTCTGTCGCGAAATTACATCGGTAAGGTACAGTTAATGCCGGGCCCATGACAAGCCTGTCCGTGGTTGCGGTTGGACCTGCGCCATCGGGGGTAATGGCTTGTATCTGATAAGAATAGATATTTAGTTTTGTAATGGAATTATCTATATACTCATTACCGGTCGTAGTTTCGGCTACAACGATAGAATCCGGAAGACGAGTAATTTTATAGGTGAGAGCAGAGGCATCTATCCAACCTCCGTTTGCACCGGTTTGTGGAGTAGTCCATGTTATCTTTGCTCTGTTTTCATCGAGGACAATCAATGATAGTTGGGAAGGAGCTGCCGGTACGTCACGTCCTATGAATATTGCTTGTGCCGTGGTGCTGCTTGTTCCCTCGTTATTGATTGCGGTAATTCGATATACAACCGACCCATTTTGTTGTATTCCGGTATCTTGCCAATTACTTTTTTCTCCGATTGTCGGGTTTGTGATTTCGTGAACGAGTTGTTCGTTTCTATAAATTTCTATCTTTGTTAAGTTGGTTAGTTTATTCCCTCCGAAAGTTAAAGATGGATTTGTCCAACTCAATTCGGCAGATAATTCTCCATTAGCTCCCGGTGTGATTTGTAAATCCGAGATTTCGGCAGGAGCATTAGGATTCGTTTTTTTGAAGGGTATATAAAGTCCTACGACTTGTGCATAGTTCCCTAATTTACTAATCCCTTCTGCTGCTCCCGTAGAGGTATCTATCGTTCCCCAAAAATTATATCCGGCCCAATAAAGAGTATTTGTTTCGTGATCGAACTCCATAGATTGAAGATCCTCGCTTACCCGTTCACCGGTATAGCCGATGTCTGTGGCTGCCCCCGTAAATTTATCGATACTCCATAAATCTCCATAGTCTACATCGATGGCATATAATTGACCTTCATAAGAACAGGCTAAGGCTACATATTTGCTTTCGCCTATCTCTCCTGCAATGGTCGTTTCTCCGGTGGTTAGATTTACTTTCAATAGCAGCGTTGTATAGACGCTTTCATCATACCCGATGGCATACATGGTTTGGGTCGAATAGTCGTATGTCATATCCTGAAATAAAAATGGCATACCTCTATAATCAGCGACCTGTGTGGACTCTCCGGTGGAAAGATCTATGCGATTGAATGAGTAAGGGGTGGCATTATAACCGTCGGTCTCATATAGATAAACATAATAGAATCCTTCGGCGAATGCACCTGCACAGGCTACTCTTGCTTGGTCGTAAGGCCATACGGGTTGAATGTCATCGGCCGCATCGGTTTTGAATTTACAAATACCGTATTCGTCTTGGTTGTAATCGTCATATCTCAGCCAACCGTAAACATCACGACTGTCGGTTTGGGCAGAGATGGTCATGGATAATAAGGTAAATCCTAATAATACTAATAAATGAAAAAGTTTTTCTTTTCTCATATTAACCACTATTTTTTAGTTTTAATATACAAATGTAAACTAATATGCTGCTTTTCTCGAAAAAAAAGAATGGACAATCGGTGGACAGATGGCATTTTTCGTATATTTGTATCATGAAAAGAGGTTTTTTATTCGTTTGTTTATGGTTATATTCCTTTAACTTTTGGGGGCGTGAGGTTATAGGGACGTATTGGAAGCCTATCGATAATACATTCGATTCGATTACAGATGTGCTTGAATTGGAATTTATATCTACCGATAGTATTTATTATCTGGATTCGTTGATACAGGAATTATATACCATAGCCCGAGCTCACCATAAAGAAACGGTGTACCTGTGGCGAGCTAAATTTTGGGATGCAAGGTCGCAGCTTAAAAAAAATAATTCCGATTCTACAATTCATTTAATTGATGAGGCCTATCAGCAGGTAGATTCCATACGTTATGTTTATGATTATATGCGTGTTTTTCATTTATGGACAATTATGCATAAAAATCAGCCGCATGTTGCTTATAAGAATTTAAAGAAAATATCGGAGTATTATGCCCAGACGAACAATCTGTTCATGTTGGCTCATGCTTATATCGATATGGGAAACATACTGAGTCGCCTGAAAGATTATCCTAAGGCGTTGGAGTATTTGCAGAAAGCAGATTCTTATTATAAGAAACTGAATAAGCCGGTTTATCGGGCAAAAAACCAGTTGAATATTTCGAATGTCTTATATTCGATGAATGAAGAGGTGCAGGCCGAAAAAATTCTTTATAAGCTGTTGGAAAATCCTGTTTGTGTTGAAGATACATCTTTCTATATCAATACTTTGTTATTGTTGACTGAACATGGTGTACCTCTGAGTAAAAAGTATGTTTCAGAAGCGTATCGATTGTCTACCGAATTTGCGAATAAAAGACTGTTGATTCAGTCGGAGTGTTTTATGGGGCGTTTTTACCAAAATAATCATAGACCGGATAGTGCTTTGTATTATTATAGAAAGGCATGCCGTAGAGTGAATATTCGGAATATCGACCTCATCGTTCCTGTCATAAAGAATATGTCGGAATGTTTTGCTGCCATACAGCAGGAGGACAGTGCTTATGTTTATTTGAACAAGTATGAACAATATAAAGATTCGTTGGACCAAGTAAACAGTTTGGCTGAAATTAGACGTATGGAAAGCCGGGCGGCCATAGAGAAACAGGAACTCGAATTGCAGCAGGCAGAAGAAAGAGGCAGGTTCCGGTTCGTTTTGATTCTTGTCGTTTGTGCATTCATACTTTGTATTGCCGCATTGATTTGTTATATATTTTGGAAAAAGAGTAGGGAGGAGAAGATAAAGAAACAATTGAAAGAGTTGGAAAATAAAGAATTGGTGACTCGGTTGGAGAATGAGATGTTGCAGAATAATTGTTTCAAAGTGGAATTGGAGTACAAAGATAGGGAGCTTGCCTCCAATTCGTTGATCATCATGGAGAAGAACCAAGTATTGAAATCTCTTGTCGATGAGTTGGAAAAAGAAAAAGATGCCGGAAATATTCAATCGAACACGGCTTTGCAAATTAGTAACAATATAAGAATGCACTTGGGGACCGACGATGAATGGGATTTCTTTAAAATGCAATTTGTAAAGGTACATCCCGATTTCTTTGTTAGGTTGAAGACTTTGTGTCCATCTATTACCGAAGGGGAGCTTCGTTTATGTGCATATATCCGTACAGGTATGGAAAATAAACATATAGCCCAAATGCTCTCTTTACAACCTGAGAGCGTTAAGAAAAATCGTTATCGTTTGAGACAAAAGTTGAATTTGGGGAAAGAGTCGCTCGAAGATTTTTTGAGAGGTATTTAATATACTTGGAATGAGTCGTGTTTTATGGATTTACGAGATATAATCAACAGCATATATCCGATATCGGAGAAATCGATGGATAGGGTGTTATCTTGTTCTTTGGAACTCGGACGCCCTAAGGGGCATCGCCTATTGGAGGCAGGGAAAATCGAGTCGGATATATTCTTTATAAAAAGAGGAATTGTGAGGGCCTATGTTTCGCACGAAGGTAAAGATATAACGTTTTGGATCGGGAAAGAGGGGGCGACTATCATGTCATTGAAAAGTTATGTAAAGAATGAGGCTGGATACGAAACCATAGAGCTTATGGAAGATTCTCTTTTGTATTGCTTAAAGAGGAGCGATTTGTATCGCTTGTTTGAGGAAGACATCGATATAGCGAATTGGGGGAGAAAACTCGCCGAATTGGAATTTTTGCGAGCAGAGGAAAAACTAATTCCACTGTTATTCACGACGGCTTCCGAACGTTATAGAGTTTTGTTGGAGCGTACTCCCGATTTGTTACAAAGAATTCCCTTAGAATGTCTTGCCTCGTATTTGGGAATTACTCCTGTAAGTTTAAGCCGTATAAGGGCGAAGTTAAAATAAATTGGGCGATACCATGTTTCTTGGAGAAAGAACATTAGCTTATGTAGAAAAATTTATTCGCTTTTCATTTGTTCGAGTTATCGTTTGCACAACTGTTTGAAATCGCAATATTTACAATGCGATTCAACAGTGGTTTGTGAAAATGGTTTGTCGAGGTCGAATATATCTTCTAAACAACGAGTAAGGTATAGGTCGAATTCTTTTTCTACAATGTTAAAGTCTGTGAGAGGCTCTTTGTCGTATTTCAAGAAGGATTCGAATTTATCGAATAAGTTACGGACAATATAAATAGACGGCTGTAAAGGTTGCATAGGTGCTTTGTCTAGTTTATACAATTTGCAGTAAAATAACACCTGCATGATTGCTTTTTTACGATCTTTTTCAGAAGGGTCGAAAAGTTCTGTTACCGATTTGAAATCGAGTCTTTCTCGTCCGGTTTTATAATCGACGATACGAATAAGTCCGTTACGTTCGTCTACCCGGTCGATAAAGCCTTTCAACCGGATCTCGGAATGGTCGGAAAGGCTGATCAGACCGTTTATCTTACGCTCGGACTCGATGTAAACGAAAGGGGTCAGCTTGCCGTCACGCTCCAAGATTTTCTCCACGTATTTGCGGATCATCTCGCCGATCAGGTAGTTTTGTCCGGTAAGGGAGCGAACCACCTCTGTCTTGAAAAACTCGCTGGCGAAAGCCCGGGCGATAACTCCGGTAAGCAAGGCCGTATCCTTACGGATCGCTTTCAGCAAATCCACGGTAACCATCTTCCCTTGGAACGGCTTGTAAAGCTCCTCCATCACCTTATGCAGGATGCTTCCGAATACATCGCTCTCGATCGTCTCGCTCACCTCCTCTTCCTCTCGAATGCCTTCCACGACGGAAAAATAGAATTTCAACGGGCAATCCAGATACGTATTGATAGCGCTCGCCGAGATCGCCTTGCTCCCCCCTTTCCGGTAAGCGTCTAAACGGCGCATGATATCCTCCCTTTTCGGCACGGCCAATGGCGGGGTCTTGGAGGAAGATACGTTATAGACCACCAATTTATCTCGCATCGGAACCTCATAATGATAATGCAGCTGGTGGACAAAGCGACTTACCTCTCCCGTCTGCAATCCGTTGCTGCGGGTATCGTATAAAAGGCTCACGTGGCTGGCACGCTCTATCAAACGATAGAAATGGTAGGCCCATACGCTATCTTGATGCTCGTAGGTAGGCAACCCGAAACCCCTGCGTAGTCATCTGTTGTTTATAGCTTATTTTCGTCACAACAAATATTTTCGTCTCCCAGCA
>OGXJ01001973.1_pt1 | contig 14474 bp, 17 predicted proteins | sample 1576231 | NCBI WGS metagenome assembly OGXJ01 (sample SAMEA3541539, study PRJEB24748) | human gut metagenome | biome: human gut; feature: human-associated habitat; material: faeces | place: China | collected 2012
ATGGGAAGAAATAACCAAGTAATAACAATCTAAAATATACCAATATGGAAACAAAGACATTCATCAAGAACGGAGCAGCCGAAACCAAACTTTTTGGCGAAGAGACTTATATACAATGCTGTTTGGGAGCATTTCGGGGCGAAATATACTTCGATTACAAGTACCGCCACACCAACGGGCAGGAGTTTACAACCCTACGCAGGACGTTGGTACAATGCCGTGCCGAGCGTGATTTTTGGCTAAGGGAAAAGACCGTTTCTTTTTCGGGACACCGAGCCGAGAGAATGACAAGGAACAGCCCCGACACACAAAAACGGCTGACAGATATAGGCTTCGACACCTATACAGCGATAACCGAACTTTGCAAACGTGACTATCATACGTTTTTATCGGGCATGGCGGACGGCTTCGACCTTATCGCAGCCGAGGAAGTTCTGAACGCAAAAAAGACGTTTCCTTACATTCAGCTAAAATGTGTACTTCCGTTCAAAGGGCAGGCAGACCGATACACCCAAGCCGACAAGCAGCGTTATAACGCCATTTTAGCCCAAGCGGACGAGGTGATACTATTACAGGATGAATATTCAGACCGTTGTTTCTTGCGACGTAATAACTATCTGTTGGATAATTCCGCTTATCTCGTAGTCTTTTACGACAGCACCCCAACGGGCGGAACTGCCTACACGTTACGCCATGCGATGGAACGGAAAATAGAATTTCAAAACGTATGCTATAACCGCAAATAAGGCTCACAAGGGCGGAGCAGTCCGCCCGCTACTTTCTTTCGGTGAGCCGAAGCGGTGAAAGAAAGATAGCAAAGAAACCATTTTATCAAACAGAATTTTAATCAACTAAAAAATAACAGAATTATGAAAGCAACAACAGTAAATCAATCAGCAGCAGAGAGAAACATCACATTGGTATCATTGGCAAACATTCAGCCGAGCAGTTTTAACCCCCGTAAATATTTCAGCGAAACCGCCCTTTATGAACTGGCGGAAAGCATCAAACAGCAGGGAGTTTTGCAGCCTATCACCGTGCGCCCGATAGCCGACACAGACCGTTACGAGATTGTTTTCGGTGAGCGCAGATACCGTGCATCCGTCATTGCGGAAATGGAACAGATACCCGTCATTGTTTCGGAACTGACAGACGATGCAGCCGAAGATGCAGCCATAGCCGAGAACTTGCAGCGTGAGGACGTGACACCCATCGAGGAAGCCAACGCCTACCAACGCATGATTGAAACGGGAAGGCACACCGTAGAAACGTTGGCGGTACGTTTCGGCAAGAACGAGAACTATATCCGTACCCGTTTGAAATTCACCGCCCTAATACTCGAAATAGCTGAATTATTGGAAACGGACGAAATCACCATCAGCGTGGCAGCCGAAATCTGCCGTTATGGGCAAGATATACAGCGTGAAGTGTACGAGAGACATTTGCAGGATGGAAACAACTACAACAGTTGGCGGGGGCTGAAAGCTGCCGATGTTGCCAAACGGATAGAGAGCAACTATACCACAGATTTACGGTATTACTTCTTTGACAAGACCGAGTGTACAACGTGCGCCCACAATACGAACAACCTTCTTTTGTTTGCCGATGGCGGCTGCGGACATTGCGCCAACCGCACTTGTCTTGCTGAAATGAACGCATTTTTTCTCATGGAGAGAGCCGTTCAAATCATGCAGCAAACCCCGAACGTTTCCCTTTGCCGTGACCGTTATAATGCAAACGACACTGTAATAGAGCGTTTGACCGCTTTAGGGTACGAGGTCGAAAACCTTGAAAGATACACCGCTTTCCCCACAAGTCCCCAAGAACCCAAAGAGGAAAATTTCAACAGCCCCGAACGTTACGAGGAAGCCCGCACCCGTTACGAGCAGCAATGGGCGGACTACATGGAGAAAGAGGAAGAAATCACAGGGCGGAGCGAAGCCGGAGAAATCACCGTTTACGCCAAGATAGGGAAACAGGAGATTACTTTCTGTTATGTGGAGAACGCAGCCGAAGCGGACGGAACGCCCACCGAAACCACCCTTTCACCCGTTCAGAAGTTGGAGAAACAGGACGAACGCAACAAGGAGATAGCCATAGAAAAGACGGTTGAAGATACCAAACGGCAAATAATGGAAGCTGACATAACGGGCGGTAAGTTCGGAGCGGACGAGGAAAAGATACTTTATTTCTTCATGCTCTCCAATTTGCGGAGCGAACATTTTGCAGCCGCAGGTATCACCGAAGAAGGGAAACACTACCTCACGGACGAGGACAAAATGAATATCGTGGAAAATCTCACCGTTAGGATAAAGACCATTATCCGCAGGGATTATCTGATAGCCAATTTCCGAAGCGCATACGGTAACAATACCGAAGCATCCCTTTTGCTCGATTTTGCCCGTAAGCATATGCCCGAAGAACTTTCAGCCATCGAAAACGGATATAACGAAGTTTACGAGAAACGACACCAGCGTATCGAGGAACGCAAAGCCGTTCTTTTGGTGCAGGAAAAGACAAAGGCAAAAGGGCATGAAATCACCCAACCCGAAAAACAACCGCAACCCGAAGGGATTGCAGCCTAACCCGGCAGAGGACAAGGGCGGAGAAATCCGCCCGCTACTTTCTTTCTACTCTTTTGTTTCATCGCCGGAAGTTCGGGACGGGTAGCGATCCGCCCGGACTTCTTTTTTTACCGCCCTTTGTTCTTTACCGGATATTTTGCCGGACTTCTTTCTTTCGTGAGCCGTAGCGGAAAAGACAAGAAGCAAAGAAACCACCTTTTCAACCGGATTTTTCCACTACTTTCTTCGTGACGCTGTGGCGGGAAAGCAAAGTAGCAAAGAACCATTTTAACGACCATAATTTTATTTATTGTATTCTATATCGGCTGTTTATTCATCTGCAAACGGTGTATTCACACCTTTCTATACCTGAATAATAGATAGCCTATTGACAAACAGAGAATAAAAGGAGCTATGATAGGGCACAGAACTGCTATTTCCGAGATACTTCTCTCTCTTGATGTTCTTCCCACCCCAATTTCCCACAGAACCATCAATACGGGTACAAGGAAGAAAGACAAGAAACTACACAATTTATTATCCCTGACCATCTTTAAACAATTCAGGAATAAGGTGGAAGAGCCGATAGATAATAACAATACTCCAAAAGTATTCCAAACAAATAGTATTCCTTTCCAAGTATCATCGTGTGGAGATTTGATTGTATTTTGAGTAATCAACCATAGAATCCCCCAATTACATAATAGGCTGGAACAAAAAATCCCTAACCATATCCTTAATAAAACAGACCATTCCTTTTTTTTAAATTCCATATTTAAGTACTTTGTATGCATCAGTTCTATTTTACCATATATGTTCTTTTTCGTTCCATTCACGTGTAACCTGTATATTTACTACTTTCCTATATATCAAGGCACTTCTTCTTTTATCAACTCTTCCAATTTTACTATTTCCTGTTTCATCTCTTTTTCTGTTTTTGTTTTCACTTGTGCATTGCCACAACTCACAAATGCCATTATAGCCATAATTAACAGTGTTTTAATGTTCATAACTGTTCTCAGATTTGATATTTGAATTTTTGTAATATTTTCCAATCAACTCTCTCTATAGAAAATCATGCAGAACTCGGTCAGCTCCTTACAGTGTTCGACTTGTTGGGGAGATATATATTCTTTATTTTCCCGTATATGTTTATCTATTTCATGCAAGATTTCAAGGTTGTGATACATACTGCAATTTTGCATATCAAACAATAAACGCACAAACTCAATCCCAATATATGTACTTGTAAGTTCCTTGTCATTTTTCCAGCCAGTATAATCATAAACTCTATTTATCAATTCGCCCTGTTCATCTACATCTGAAACCAAGGCAAGTGCCAACAAACTGTTTATATAATATCTTTTTATCCGGATAGCTTCTTGTCGATCTTCTATTAAATCAGTATCGTTCTCATGTAAAAAGGTCTGTATTTCGTTTCTTAGTTCATCATTAATCGCCCGGTTTGTTGATAAGGAAGCATCAAAAGCCCTATCTAAAAGGCTGTTTATATGGTCGATTGTTTCTTTGGTTGTAGGATTCATGTCTTCCATGTGCAACAATTCTTTGGTAACTTTCGCAACCATCTTTTCCGGTTCTACCAAATCTGCCTGATAAACTCCGATTTCATTTAGCTTATTTTTGTCCTCAACAGAGGTTACATAAAGCGTTACTTTACCCTCTTTATGAAGCCGGACGGCAAACAGATTTCCCTTATATTGTTTCAGAGAGTTCCTGTCAAATGTCGTATTTAGGCGCCATGATTGCCTTATACCTGAATCGGATGTCCAATGTATAGTCAAACAGTCAGGAGGAAGAAGTGATTCGCTGTCGATTGATGCCGGAACATATACTTTATTAATAATGGATATACCTGCATTATGACTATCCTTACTTGAATACATTGATAACAGATGTATATAATTATCTGCTTCGGGTGTTTCCAATAGAAAGACACCATAATGGCAGCGTTGCCAACGTTTAAGACCTATCTCTTTATAAAATATGCTGCATAACAATAGAAAAATAATAGCCAACAGTATTGTATTAGCCTTATCCTCTTTAAACAATTGATAAATTATTGTTCCCATATACTTACTTTTGGTTAATTCATCCAGTTTATGCCGGATAGCACATTGTATATAACGGATATTATAATAGATATAACAAGGCATATACATCCTATAATCATATCTCCCTTACGGCACAAGCTCCCTTGCGGATTTAGAAAAGCCGCAAAGAAAAATAGGGCAGTAATCGTATAAGGCAATAGCTTGCAATAAAAATCACGTGAATCATAACTTGGATAATAAAGAGTGATTATTCTTAATAGCACTCCAATGACTGCTATCAGAGTTATATTTAAATATAGTCTGTCTATTGAATCCATACGCTCAAAATATTAAGTTTATCCTTTCTTTTTTATTCTCCCAAAGATACCCCGCCACCCCTAAACTCCCTTTTTCGTTTCCCGATTATTATTTGCTAACCGTTCAAAGTAGGAATAAAGTATCATCCGTTTGTTTAACCTTGATTGCTCACAAAATAGAATTTATATCATAAGAGGAATCAGCTTATCTGTTCCTTTTTTCATTCCAAGATGTAACTCAATATATCCATATTCAAACTCAGCTCCATTATTTACTTTTCTGATAAAAAGCAAAACACTCGGGAATCCACCATATTTATTTGATCGTAAAGATACGCTCCGACCATTACTGGAATACACGATGCGATAATCTTCTATTGACTGAAGTTCACTTGTAGTGTATTCCTTTATAATATTATGGGTACTTTTCCAACTTCTCTCAATATCTTCTTTTGTTTGATATATAGTAATTGCAAATTCCTGATAAGATAGAATAAAATACTTCTTTAACTGCTCTAAATCTTTCTGCGCTATTAATTTTCTGACGTATTCATACTCTTTGATGATTTTCCGCTCAATATCAGGTATTGTCCTTAGATCAACGCAATCATCCCAGTAAGTATATTGATAAGGCACATTTGCTTCGAACTCACCCTTCATATCAATGTATGGCAACCCATTTTCTGGTATTTCAATATCAGGAAGAGTAAAAACTGTATGCCAAGTTGCTTCTCCCGACTCATCTACTTCTTCCGCAGAATCATAATAACCAATTTCCAGACGAAAAGGCTTTGCATTACTTATAACATCTTCTCCTTTTATGGGAGATAAATGAATCTCAACAGTCTGCTTTCCTGATTTAAATATAGTAGGATTAATTGTTATCAATGCTTCACCTATATTAGTCGGATAGGTTATTTCTGTCATCAATATATCATTTACTCTCAATTCAAATAAGCAACCCCGATTACCATATTTGGCATAGTACACAGGTCTGCTCTCATTTTTATAAACATAAGAGTCCACATTCTCTTTGCGTACATTGCTAAACTCCTTTACATTCGAGTTCCCTTGCTTATTTTGCGCATTGCAGCATCCACCAAGCCCAAAACTAAATAATCCCATAATCAAAAGTATTTTTAGTTTCATAATATCTCATTTTTATAATGTCTTAATTCCATCCTGAAAAGTCGGATATTTCAAATCAGGCAACAAGTCTTTTTTCATACGGGATGTGTCCCCATAATAAGAAACTTTCCCGATAGTGATAAAATCTTGCGTCAATGGAGCTTTACACCCCGTCATTAATGAAACTTCTTCAAATACCCATGCCGCTGTACGGATCATCCATAGAGGCATCCGCCACGGTCTGTATGTATGCCAGTATTGTGTGGCTGCATCCAAAAAATCCGCCAACGTCTGCACACCATCATCACCTATATGATAAATACCTCTTACTTCCGGGTTATAAACAGCCGATTTAGTAGCCGTTACAAAATCATCGGTAGAAATCAGATGGATTACATTAGGTTTACGCCATATCCCTAACAGGCAATACCGTGAAAACCAGCGGGCTGTATCAATCATCAGGATTCCCCGTCCATAAACCATGCCGCAACGTAATATTACCTTTTCCACCCCGGTCTGTGCCGTTAACAACTTTTCTTCTTCAAGACGGGTTTGGGCATGAACAGAGTTCGGTTTGCCATCCAACCTTCCTGTTGCTGGATGTTCCGGAGAAGTTTCACCTTCAACATGGGGGAAGCTGATAAGGACAATGCGCCGCACTTTTGCATCCAAAGCAGCATCGAGCAGGTTGGCAAAATATCCGACATTCGTTTTCGGCAAGAACTTTTCAGGCTTTCCCTGAAAGAGTACGCCAGCGAAATGTATAACAGTATCAACGCCTTTGAGAGCATCCGTAAGCGTTTTTCTGTCTGCCAAGTCTATTTTAAACGTTTTTACATTCTCTTTCCCAACCATCAAAGGAGAAATCTCTTTTCGATGCCATAACAAATGCAAGATGACATTATCGCATACCATACTTTGCGCAAGTATGTTACCCAAATTTCCGGCAGCCCCGGTTATCGCTACTGTTTGCTTACTTTTATATTCCATATTTCTATTCCATATTATCGTATATATCCAGTATTTCTAATCCTTTATCCAGCGCATTTCGGGCACACGCTGCTATCTCGGATTCCTTGTCTGCATAGCGCAATACTTGCTTAAGGTCATTGTTTGACGCTTCCTTATCACCCAACTTATGATAGACACAGGCTCTCCAATAATAACAGTATGGTAAACAGAACTGTCTGTCAATACCAAAAGTGTAATCGTTCAATGCTAAATTCAAGCTATCCATAAAGTAATATATCCGGGCTCTGTAAATTCGGATATCGTCAATCGTATATTCGGGCTCTTCTAACAAATTATCATCATTAAAAGTCATATTTCCAAAAGGAAGGCTATAAGGTAGAGGTACAAGTTTAACTTGAAGACGCCCAGTTTTGAATAATTTAATATTTAGAGCTGAATTATAATCCTTTAAAGCTCCTTCAAAATCCTTTATATAATATTTGATTCCGGCTCTGTTCATGTATCCGCATATTAAGAATGAATCAATTCCGATTGCCAGATCATAATCCCTAATAGCTCCATTGTAATCCTTAAGTTCAGCTTTGTCCGCTCCTCTGTTAATATAATATGGGGCTTTTTGAGGATTTCTGCCAATAGCTTTGTCCCAATATGTAATCGCCTTTTCATAATCCCCTTGTTCTTCGCAATCCAGCGCTTGCGAAACAAAATCTTTCTCCGAACATCCGACAAAAAGACAAAGTAAAACGCAGAACGATAATCTATATATTGTTCTCCAACTCCTATGTGATAATTTTGACCATTCCATAATTACCAATTATTTTCATGTTTCTTATACTTCATGCAATATTTTATAGTTTGTTTCCATTCTCTACCAAAGTTACCCCGCCACCCCTAAACTCCCTTTTCGTTTCCCGTCCGTTTCTTGAAGTTGGGTTATACTGTTTTACTACATTATAATAGCTGTTAGCTTATTAGTTCCAATTTTAATTCCTAAATGAAGTTCTATACAATAATATTCAAAATTGGGATTTCCATCTTCTTGCTTAATAAATAGTAATGCACTCGGTTTACCTTTTTTCTTCTTGGAGCGCAAAGATACACTCCGACCATTCCCCGAAAACACCAGACGGTAGTCTTCTATAGGTTGAAGCTCTTCTGCTGTATAATTTTCTAACTCACTTTTTATATTTGTGCTCCAAAAATTGTCTATATCGTTAGCTGATTCATATAATGTAATTCCTAATTCGTAATCTCTTTCTGTAAAATACTCTCTTAGTTCTTTGGTATTTTTTAAAGCAATCAATTCTCGCACATATTTGTATTCTTTAACTACACGCTCTTCTATATCCGGAAGTGTTCTTAAATCAATGCAATCACTACATCCCTTTATCTGATATGGAACTGTTGCTTCAAATTCACCTGTTAATTCTATATAGGGTAGTCCTTCGTTGGGAACCTCTATTGCAGGAAGGGTAAACACGGTATTCCAAGGACGTATTTCATCCTCATTGGCTTCTATTGAAAAGTCAATATATCCTATTTCCAGTCTGAATGGATTTTCATTTGTAATAGATGTTTCTCCGGGAAAAGGATATAGTCGAACAGTAACAGTTTGCTTTCCTGATTTTAGTATTGCAGGATTGATAGTAGTAGATGTTTCTCCGATAGTTCTTGGACGAGTTAATTCGTCCGTTAGCATATCGTTAATCCGTAACTCAAATAAGCAACCTCGATTACCATATTTTGCATAATACACAGGTCTGCTCTCATTTTTGTAAACATAAGAGTCCACATTTTCTTTGGGTACATTACCAAGCTCCTTCACATTCGAGTTCTCTTGCTTATTTTGCGCATTAATGTATTCGCCAAGCCCAAAACTAAGTAATCCCATAATCAAAAGTATTTTAATATCCATAATCCAACATTTATTATTTCATACTAAATTCGCTTCGCCAAAGTTACCCCGCCACCCCTAAACTCCCTTTTCGTTTCCCGTCCGTTCTTTTTCGATAATCGACCATATTAGGATATTTAACGGCTTCATCTGGCATCTTTTGCCAAATATAAGATAAGATTTTCAGAAAATACAGTATTTACTGTATTTTTCATTGCTACCCATACAAAAAAAGCATCCTTCGGGATGCTTTCTCACTATTTTGTATTGTCGGCTCACATCCGCAATCCTCTTTTCCGTTCCTGCCGGATAGCCGAGAAAGAAAACTCCTGTTTCTCCTTGTCGAACTTCACCGCCTTGTCTTTCTGTACCCCGTCCGGCATTTCCATCCGGCGCACGTTCAGTGGTTTACCGTTGTAGAAGTCCGTCATCTGTTGGTATGTGAACTTTTCCCCTGTCCGTGCTTCCATCATTTTGCAGAGCGAATACACGTTGCACCCGTTATTCGCCTTGATATATTCCAGACAAATATCCGGGAACGGCACATAGTGCAACAGTTCCAAGTTTTCATAAGCCAAATCTGCACTGTTATCAAGTGCAAGACGGCACATTTCCAGCGTTTTCACCTCTTCCGGCACGTGTGCCAGTTCCCAGCCGTCTTGCCGGACGGCAGCCATGCACCTCTCACTCGTGCGTTCAAACCGACACAATCTTTCCAGAGAATAATCCCCGTTCTCCGTTTCGTCCCAATACCTTCCCGTTCTATGGCTATGTTCCCGGACTATTTCACTCAACCTGCGGATAGGAAGCTCTGTTTTTGAACTGATACCCAACGGTATCAGTTCTTCATCACTTTTCAGCAACATATTGCCGCTGTGTATCGTCCCGTGCCAAACCAGCCAAAGCGGAGTTACGGACAAGACTTGCGGGGTAAACCGTTGAAAGTCCTGCTTTTCCCCATCTGTAAATCCCATCCGTTTAAATTCCTCTTTCGCCTGTTCGCACCCCATATCTATATTAAGAAGATACACCCCCGGAACTGTATTTTCTTTCATTATTTACCTTTTTAGTCATTCTTCCGAATTATCATTATTAAAACTTAGCTCCAGTTCCACGGTTTGCGAAAACGAATCTTCCACCCACACCTTCAAACTGCTCTGATCGTCCGACTGCGAAGTAAAATACAGCCGGAACGTTTCTTTCTCCAGCGGGTAACGGTCGTTTGGCAACAGCACCGTGCCATCATCCAGTTTAAGCGTGCCTTTTCCGTCATACAGGAACCAGCGTATCGTGTACTCCGTATCTTCCCAGCGTCCATCCCGTTTGAGTTCACAACGGATTTCCGCCGTTTCGTTCACCTTCAGTTTTTTCGGGACGGGCATCGTCTCCACCGTGAACGGGTATCTCGTCTGAATATCCAACTGGCTATTACAGGCACACACAAGCACGAGGGCGGCCACTATGTAGCAGCCCACGAGCATTTGATAAATTATCTTCTTCATATACATAATTATAGTAGTTATCGAATCATAAAACGTAGTCCCACGGCAATTTGCGAATGAAATTTTCCGCAATCACCCCCGAACAGCATCCTTTGCCGTCCGTTTACCAGCAAGACAATCCTGTCCGTCAGGTATGCGGACAATTCCAGCGTCAGCGCACCCCCGTAAATAAAATTATCCCCGTCCGTCAGCCGTGAACCGTCCGGCATCATCTGTTCGCCCCAGTTCACCGTTTCATACCCGGCAAGGGCGGACAATCCCAGTGCCGCAAAAAATGTCTTCTTCCTGTCCGAAAGGAAGTTCAGGTAATACCCGCCTTCCCCCGTGAACTGGCTGACCGGATAAAGGCTGCCCCGGTAGTCATACCGCTTTTCCAGATACTCCGCACCGACCACCCAATGATGGGCGTTCTTCGTGTAAGTGCTTACCGCTATCCCGGCATGGTAGCCGAAACCGTTACCGTTTTTCCAGCGCAGATCGTCCGAAAGTCCGCCCGTGAACTGTATTCCCCTCATTCCCGGCAGACATCTCTGGGCGTGTGCCTGGTTAAAATGCAGGCACACCCCAAAGAGCATGATAATCAACAATACCCTTTTCATACCCTTTATTTGATTTTCAGTTCGTTAATCACTTTTGCCGCCACAAGGTCGGCGTTCTCCACCCGTATCGTCTGATGCCTGCCGCCGTTCTTCTCGAACAGTTCGATAACCAGAATCTTATCGTCCGGTATGGTGAACTGCGGAACGACGTACACCGTGCGCACATTGCTTTTCCCGTTCGTTACCAGTACCTCGTTATAGCTGCGTACCGGATCGAGTACCCGTTCCTGAATGGCGGTGCGCTTCGGCACTTTCTTATCCACAATCTTGAACTTGATAAAGTCCATGTTGAAAGCCACGTTCGACCTGTTCCTTGTTTCCGTATGGAAATAGAACAGCCCGTTATGCGAGTGGATGGATTTCAAAAGGAATTGCACCCCGAAGCGTTTACAACCCAGATGCTTGATTTCCCGCTTGTCCGCCTTATAGATGCTTTGCATAATCAGCTTTACCAGCAGCGGGCTTTCGCTGCCCAGTTCACGGAAATAGATATTCATGCGGGTATGCGAAAAGTCCGTTGTGTCCTCGTTCTCCAAAAAGTCCTTCATCTCGATGTTCAGCATTTCCGGCTCATGCGCATACTTGGCATTGAAACTGTAAAAACTACCATCCTCACAAATCACCGAGAAATTCGTTTCCCCCGGAAACCCTTCGGTCGTAGCCTTCACCCGGATCACGTTCTCCGCCCCGTCCGCTTTTCCGGCAATAATCCAGTTGCTACCCAAGTCCACATACTTCACCGCCGACGGGAAAATAATATGCACCGTCTTGGCAAACGTCACCTGTACCCCGAACGGAGTAACCATCTGCCGATAGGGTAACTTCTGCGTGATCCCTTGATACAGGTCGTTTCCGGCAACCGTCCGTACCGTGTCATTCACTTGTGCGCTCACACACATTACTGCGCCCATAACGAGGGCAACCAATCCAAAAATCTTTTTCATTTGTCTTTTCTTTTTAATGATTTATAGTTTGTTTATCTATTGTTGTTTAGCATAAAGCATCAATTCATACCCGGCTTTCAAATGCACTTTCACCGTCCGGAACTTCTTCGCAAGATACTGGCTGCCGCCCTGCATCACGCCTCTTGTCAAGTCCATAGCAATCTGCTGTCCGGCACTCTGCGCAAACGAAATGCTTGTCCCCAGTCCACCGCCTATATTCGCAAGGGCTTCTTTCGCCGCTTCCTGTTCCAGTGACGAAGGGACGGAAAGCCCTTTTATCCCGTCACTGTCATACACCGCCAGTTCCACGGGCAACAAGTTCCCCCGGTATTCGATGGACGATACCACAATATCCAGCCGTTCCCCCTGTACCTTTCCCGTACCCGAAACAAGGGTATTCTGCGGAATCACAAGGTTTCCCGCTTGCAGCGGTTCGAGCAGCCGGAGCTTCACCGTCTGCCCGTCCATAATCGTCTGGTCTTGGTGGATGCACGCCCGTATCGTATTCTTTCCCATAGCGTACCCGCTGCCGACCGCCGTATTGAACCCGTAGTTTCTCGGCTGGCTGTACGCCCGCATGAACTCCGCATCGCTCATCGGCTGTTGCAGCCCCGACACCGTTTGCTGCCGTGCCGCCTGTACCGCAACGACGGGCTTTCCCATCCCTTGCCCGTTACTCTGTCCGGTAACGGGTACTTGCACGATTGCACCGCCATGTCCTGCCTGCCCGTTCTGTCCCATGTACTTGGCGGCAAGTTCGTAGCTCTTTTCCATCAGGGCGACCTGTTCGTCTATGCCGCCCGCCTGTCCCTGCTGCGCATCCAGCCGGGCGGTCAGTTCTTCCACCTGACGTTTCAGTTCTTCCTTTTCGGCATCCACCTTCGGCGTTTCGTAGAACGTGCCGAGTTGTCGGTTGATGTCCCGGTAGGCTGCCGTCGAAGAGTTCACGCCCTTTCCCCGTGACGAACCCGAATAATCCCTGAACGGCTCCCGTTCCGGCTCGCTGTCCGGCAGTTCCATTTCCACCTCGTCCGTTCCGTTGTCAGCCGCGAAAGCGAAGTCCTGTAACGAGCGCACCTTGTCCGCCTGCTTCCTCTCCAACTGCGCCTGTTCGTAGGCTTTCCGCTTGTCGCCGATAATCCCGTCATTCTCCGGCAGGGGAATATCAGCGTTGAACGCCCCGACCGTTTCCCCGCCTTCGTCCTTCTTGTCCGAAGGTGCGAAGATCAGCCACATACTACCCAAAAACAGCAACCCCATCAACGGGTACACCAACAGCTTTTTCCGCTGCTGCATCTGTTTCGGTGTCAGCTCTCTGGCGGCTTTCTTGTCCTTCCCGCCACCTTTCCTTCCTTTGTCCCCTTTCCCCGTGTCCGGGGCTGCGGCATCCGTCACCGTTACGTGCTGCGTTACCGTTTCTTTTTCCTGATTCTGTTCTTCCATGATTTACTGGTTGTTAAAAGGATTGATTATACTGTCATTCTTTAGCCGGATGGGATCGATATGCTCTATCCCCAGTTCCCGACCGTCACTTTTTCCGATGTTGTAGATGGCTGCCACTGTCATGTACACCGACAACCCGCCGAACACCACGAACATCACAAGGATAACCACCACCCGCTGATCCGGCGTGATACGCCCGCACAGGTGGCGGAGCTTTACGTCCGCCCAGTCCTGTATTTCAGCAATGACCTTCGCCATAAATTTTCCGACCATGCCGTTAGCGTTTGATGGTTTGCAAGTCCTTGTTTTCGGTAATCTCGAAACCCTCAATGATGAACCCCTGCGGGTTGTTGTCACTCCTTACGGCATCCAACAACCGGCAGCGGGTGACAAGGCTTCTTTCCGTCACCGAACTTTCACGGAGGATAATCTGGCGGGCGAACGTCCGCACGTTGTACGGGTACTTGTCAAAGTCGCACCGCACGCTGTCAATCTGTACCATCTGGTTGATGTTCCCGCTGATCACCCGGTTATAGTACCCCTTTTCCGAGAGGTCTTTGTAGTAGTTAAATGCGCTCTTGTCCGCCAGCATCAGCGAGCGTTTGATATTGCCCTCGATAGCCGACTTGTCCGGCGAGAGCGTGAAAAACAACTCGTGAAACCTGCGCACGTGTTCCCGTGCTTCCACCGGGCGGTTCTGCTGAACGTCCTGCGAGAGTGCCAGCATCAGCGACTTACCGTTATCCAGCACATAAATCTTCTGCCGTTGCGCTTCGGCAAAGCTGTACGACTTCCAAAGCGCAAAGCCCGTCACCACCGCACACAGGCAGATGAACACCAGCGCAAACAAACGTATCTGCCTGAAACTCGTTTCGATATTCTTTAATGACTTAAATTCCATTTCCTTTTTTTGATTTTTAGTTACTTGATAAGTTTTCCGGCGACATTCCCCACGGCAGCACCCGCCCCGGCAGCGGCAACATTCCCCGCTTTGGCGGCAGTCGTGTTCATCGCACGGTTCGCCACCGAGAAGTAAGACAATGAGACGTATTATCTTAAT
>OGXJ01001989.1_pt1 | contig 14398 bp, 9 predicted proteins | sample 1576231 | NCBI WGS metagenome assembly OGXJ01 (sample SAMEA3541539, study PRJEB24748) | human gut metagenome | biome: human gut; feature: human-associated habitat; material: faeces | place: China | collected 2012
CCGGGCAGTGGTAAGAGCTTTGACGATTATCTCGTAAGTGCTGACACAAAGATGTGATCCCGACATTAAATGTGGAGGAAAACATTACACTGCCGTGTGAACTTGACGGACAGACGGTGGATAAAAAGCGTCTGGATAAACTGATCGATGAGTTGGGACTTAACGGAAGAAAAACGCATCTTCCGGAAGAACTCTCCGGCGGACAGCAGCAGCGCGTATCCATCGGGCGGGCACTGATCAACCGTCCGGCAATTGTTCTGGCAGATGAACCAACCGGAAATCTGGATAAAAAGAACAGTGACGAGATCGTTGAGCTGCTGCGCAGAGCGAATCAGGAATACAGACAGACCATCATCATGATCACGCATAATCTCGAGATCGCAAAGACCGCCGACCGTGTGATTGTCATTGAAGATGGAAAAATCATAAGGGAGGGATAGGCATGGTTACTTCCATTATGAAAAAACGGACAATCCGTGAGCGAAAGAAAAACAGACGGCAGACCATTGCCGTGTGGATCACAACCTGCATTGCCACGGCGTTGTTTGCCACAGTTTTTTCCTTTGCTTCGTCCTGTCAGGCGGGACTGATCGAATATGCAAAGGATTTAAGCGGAGATTATGACTATGTATTTTACGATGTGCCGCGTGAGGAGGCGGATCACATTGTAAATAACCGCAAGGTTGCGACCGCATACCAGAGTGTCGGGCTGGGGTATGCAAAGCTTTCCGGCAGTAAAAATCCCGATAAACCGTATGTGTATCTGACCGCAATGGACAATCGGGCCATGCAGAAAAATGCCCTGCATCTGATCAAGGGACGTATGCCCAAAAACGATCATGAGATTTTGCTTTCCCGGCATATGATGACGAACGGTGGTGTGGAATATCGTGTGGGGGATACGATCACACTGGACATTTCCGAACGTGAGGATAAGAACGGGAATGTACTGACACAGTCGAGTGGTTACCGAACGGGAGAAAAACTGAAAAAGAAATTAACGGCATCTTTTCAGGTGGTTGGCATTGTGCAGCGTCCGAACTTTGGATTTGAGGAGTGGACAGCACCGGGCTACAGTGTAATTACATATCTGAATCCAAAGGGAGATAATATCCTGGAAAAGTACATGCAGCGCACGGATATTTATTGCAAGTACACGAAAGCAGGGTTGCGTGACCGGGCACAGACGACAGCGGATATTGTGGGTGTTACACTTACCCCCGGCGTACAGAAATTTCCGTTTATCAAAGATGAACGCATCACAAACCGCCAGATTAATGATCTGATGGAGCGGTCTTTGTACCGGTTTTATGAAAACTGGGGGCTGATAAGATTTGAGCGCATGGATATCGGCCAGTCGGCGTATCACATGCTCTATCTTGCAGTCGCGGTCACAAATGTTATCATTCTGGCAGCGGCGGTAAGCTGCATCGGTAGTAGCTTTGCTATTTCCATGGAGGAAAAGCGAAAGAGTTACGGCATGCTTGCCTCGGTCGGTGCCACACCGCGGCAGATTCGGCAAAGTGTGTATTACGAGGCATTTCTGACAGGGCGCACCGCAATTCCCCTGGGAACTGTGCTGGGACTGTTGCTTTCGACAGGCGGAATTTTTGCTATCAAAGCGTTGTTGTACGGGCAGAATACTGTACAGTATCTGCATGTTCATGTGGCATGGCAGATGCTTATCGCCGGTATTTTACTCTCAACTGTCACTCTTGTTCTTTCCGCGCGCCGTCCGGCAAAACAGGCGGCAAAAAGTTCTCCGGTTGCGGCAATGCGCGGGCAGGCAAAGAAAAGCCGCCGGGCAAAAAAGCGGACGATCACGGCTGCAATCGCAGGATGTACGGCGCTTTTTATTCTGGTATCCTATTTTATGGGAGTACAGACGATTTCGGTAGGACAAAGCAACCATATGTTTGACGATCATGCCAATGTTTCGGTGGATGTGCAGGGAAGCTGGGAGGTAAACCGGTCTGCGGTTTTGCAGAGCACAAAGGAAAAAAGCGTCACGGAAGCGGCAGTCCTGCGGACGGCGGCATATATGGTGAATACGAAAGAGGTACCGTATACACAGACGCATATCCGACGAAATGGAGCACCGGATCTCAAACATGAGACAACCGCAGTGATCCAGGTACTGGCAGTCGGAGAAACAGCGTACCGCAATTACCTGAAAGAACTGGGACTTTCCTATGAAACGGCAAAAGATTGTGCGATATTTTACAATGCGTATGCCGGGTACTGGGATGGAAAGGAAACCACATGGAAGGTGACAGATTACAAACCAGGCGACTGGATCAGGGGACAGTTCTGCCGCGAAGAACAGATGGAGAAAACACCGGACATGACCGATCAGATGCAGATCACAGCAGTCACAACCAGGCGGCCGTTTGGTGTCGATACGTCGCAGAGCTATACAGACTCCGGAACCATCATTGTCAGTGATGCATGGCTTGATGCCCACGATCCGCAGGGCGGTGCAAAAATTACCGTAAAATACGCCAGTACCGATCCGGGAACGCTCACACAGGCACTGGAAAAAACCTATGATTTTTATCCGGAGGAAATCCGAAACCGCGATCTGCAGAACCGGGAAAACAATATGCTGTTGTTTGTAGATGGAATTGCACTCTATGGATTTTTGCTTGCAGTGCTTTTAATCGGTGTGACGAACATCTGTAATACGGTGCTGACCGATCTGTGGCAGCGGAGACGGGAATTTGTCATTCTGCGCTCGGTCGGCATGACACCGAAGCAGGAGAAACAGATGCTTGCAAAAGAGTTTTTCGGATATGGAAGGAATGGCATTGCTATAGGGCTTGTCATTGGAGGCTGTGCGTCTGCATTGTATTACAGGATCTTTGCCTCTGGTGTGCAGGGCGCGTTATGGTTTTGTGTTGCGGCAACTGTAGTGATTATGGTTGGACTCTTGTTGTTGTTTGCCGGCATGATAAGGTATGCAATGATGAAAAATAAGGACATGATTTTAGGAAGATAGGTTTTCTGTGAACAGAGAAAATTCTAATATCTGCGTCCAAATAATGCGTTCTAATAATTTTCAAGTTTCGGTTGAACATTCATATAGAACTCTTTATAATAAAAAAGGGGAATGGCTGAAAAAGCCATTTTCCTTTTTTCATGAAGAAACTGAGAATAGAAAGAGGTAATGAATGAAGACAGCATTTCAGATTTTCCGCAGGGATGTGCGACGTCTGTTAAAAAACCGTGCCGCGACACTGGTTATGATCGGCGTATGTCTCCTGCCGTCTTTGTATGCATGGTTTAATATTGCCGCAAACATGGACCCGTATGCAAATACTTCGGGAATCAGGGTGGCAATTGCCAATTGCGATACAGGAACCAAAACCGACGTGATCACGATGAATGCAGGCGATTCGATTGTTGAAAAACTGAAAGAAAACAAGTCGCTGGGCTGGCAGTTTGTCAGTGAAGAGAAAGCAAAAGAAGGTGTTCAGGCAGGAGATTACTATGCGGCAATTGTCATTCCGGAGAATTTCAGCAGTTCCCTGGTAAGTATTCTCTCCGGAGACCTGAAACGCCCGAAGCTGGACTATTATGTGAATGAAAAGAAAAATGCCATTGCACCGAAGATTACGGATACCGGTGCGACAACGGTGCAACAGCAGATCAACGACACATTTTCCGCCACGGCATCTTCGGCAGTATCAGAAATTGTAAAGTCTTCCGCAGACAGTATTACCAGAGGACTGGACGATACACAGTCGGAACTGACATCTGCCATTACCGAAGTTCAGAATAATTTAACGGATTATCAGAAGCTGGTAAAAGAATTTCAGAAAAAAGTAGATAAATCCGATGCACAGATCAAAGAAATCAAGGAGTCTTTGGATCAGGTGGATGAGGCAGCAAAGGACAGCTCTTCTTCTTTAAAAGAAACTTCTGTATTGCTGGAAAAAAGTCAGACGGCACTTGGAAAATTTTATAAACAGTTCTCCAATGGGCTGACCGGCGGGGAAGTTTTTCTGGATGAAGTTTCGTCCTCGGCTTCTAAGAGTCTGAATAGGTTTGAGATAAAGGCAGATAAGGCAAATCTTGCGGTTGGGGAAAGTCTCGATACGATCACCCGGATCAATGAGAAAAATGCCCAGCTTCTCAAAGATCTGGAAAAGTTAAATCAGAATCTTGGAAAAGATACACAGTTATCAGCATCTGTCGGACAGGAAATCTCACAGCTGCAGACGCAGAGCATTTCTGCGCAGAAACTGGTAAATTCATTGAAAAGTGCAAATACCAGTATGCGGAAAGTGTTAAAGAATTCCAAAGATACGAGAAGTTCACTGGAAACGCTTGCAGAGGATAACCGTGAGAGTTTTCAGGACAGCAGGATCGATTTCAGCAAAAATATTTACCCGCAGCTGGACCAGTCACTGGAAGGTCTGGCGAATGTAAGCGGGGATCTGTCAACAACCTTACATAGCATAACATCCATGACAAAACAGATGAGAGATCTGCTGGATCAGTTAAAATCTGCATTGCACAGCAGCTCCAAAGTACTTACGCAGACGGGCAATGTTATGGACCAGGTGGATCAGAAACTGCAGAAAATTGTCACGGATCTGCAGACACTGCAGAATTCGGATATGTATCAGAATATCCTGTCACTGGAAAAGATTGATGCCAAAGACATTTCCGATTTTATGTCTTCTCCGGTAAATATAAAGACGGATGTCCTGTATGAGGTGGAAAATTACGGAACAGGAATGACCCCGTTTTATACAAACCTGGCACTCTGGGTAGGTGGACTGATACTGGTTTCTATTTTAAAACAGGAAGTAGACCGGGACAAAGAAGTGCCGGATTTTACACCGACAAGTGCGTATTTCGGGCGTATTCTGCTGTTTCTTATCATAGGACTGATTCAGGGAGCTATCGTATGTGCGGGAGATATTATTCTGCTGAAAGTACAGTGTCTGCATCCGGTAAAATTTATTCTTGCCGGAATGTTAACTTCCTTTGTTTATGTGAATCTGATCTTTGCACTGGCATCGACGTTTAAACACATGGGAAAAGCACTGGCGGTTCTTCTGGTAATTTTACAGATTCCGGGTTCTTCCGGAACGTATCCGATTGAAATGATGCCGGAATTTTTCCAGAAACTGCATCCGCTGCTTCCATTTTCTTATTCGATCAGCGCAATGCGGGAGTGTATTGCCGGATACTATCATCATACTTATAGAAGCAGCCTGGGAAAACTGCTGGTATTTTTACTGGTCGCATTGTTTATCGGGCTTGTACTCCGTCCGCTTCTGATGAATCTGAATCATCTGTTTGATGTCAGACTTGCAGAAACCGATCTGATGATCTGTGAGACGGATTCCAAGGGCAGGGATAATCCACAGCTGCAGCGGATTATGCAGGTGATTATGAAAGATGATGCGTGGAGAAAGAAATTAACAGAGAAAACACTCGCATTTGAAAAATATTATCCGGTCATGGTACGCTCCGGTTTTATCTGTATGATGGTCATACCACTCGTATTTCTGATTTTGATGTTTAGTCTGGAATCCAAACTGGTTTATCTGATTTTGTGGATCGTTTCTTTACTTGCACTGATACTGTATCTGCTGATTGTGGAATATCTGCATGAAGAGATGAAAAAGAAATCTGTTTTGGGAGAGATGAGTTCCGAGGAACTGATGAAAATTTTGAAGGGGGAGAACAACAAATGAAAAACATTCTGAAAATTTTCATCGACGACGTGAAACGGATTCGCAAAAATGTAATCGCAATGATTGTTGTCATCGGTGTCCTTGTCGTTCCGTGTCTGTATGCATGGTTTAATATTGCGGCAAGCTGGGATCCGTATAACAATACGGGAAATTTAAAGGTCGCGGTGGCAAGTGTGGATGAGGGATATACCGGAAGTCTGATTCCTCTTGAGATTAATGTAGGGGAACAGGTGATTTCCGCACTAAGGGAAAATACACAGATGGACTGGGTATTTACCAGCAAAGAAAAGGCAATGGAGGGGGTAAAATCCGGACAATATTATGCGGCGATTGTTGTTCCGGAGAAATTCAGTACCCAGATGATGAGTCTGTTTTCCGATCAGATTCAAAAGCCGGAAATTATTTACTATTCCAATGCCAAGGAAAATGCGATTGCACCAAAAGTGACCGACAAGGGTGCAACCGCGATCCAGAAACAGGTGAATCAGGTATTTATACAAACAATATCCGACACGGCAATGACGGTGTTTCAGTCGGTCTCTAATATGGCTGAGGCAAACGGAGCAGACCGGCTGGTGGATAATCTGATTCACAATCTTGAGGATGCATCGGATGACATGGATATGACTGCATCCACGCTGGAAACTTTTTCAGGGATTACGTCTTCTGCCCAGTCCCTGCTGAATACGTCTTCTGATTTTCTGAAAGAACTGAAAACAGAGTCTGCGGATGGAAAACAGATTCTGGAAAATTCCAAAAAGACGTTTACCGATATGAAAACGACAATAAGCAGTGCGACCGAGAGCGTGGGCAAAGCACTGAAAGCAGGCAAAAAGGTATATTCTGAAATAAACCTGCTTTTGGATCAGACGGTGGAAGATGGAATAAATGGCAGTGAGGATACGGTGGATACCCTTGTAAAAGCAGCAAAGACGGTGGATAAAAACATCAAGTCATTTACAACACTCCGGGATAATCTGATCAAGCTTTCGGAAAAACATCCGGAAACCGATTCCTCATTAGGACCTATGATTGAAAAGATCAACCGTTCTATTGAAAAACAGGAAGAACTGCGGGATGATCTGACCGATACTGCGGCTTCCATGAAGAAGTCCACTACAGGTCTGATTTCTGACAAGAAAGCTTTGGATGCCCTTGTAAAAGAAAATCAGAAACGTCTGCAGCAGATCAGCAAAGAATATGAAAATGATGTAAAAGGAACTTTGCAGAAACTTGCAGATTCGGTCAAAGATACCTCTGCAGATCTTACAGGTCTGACGAAACAGATCAATGCAAGTGCAAAGGGTGTTTACACGTTAACGGACACCGCAGGATCGGATCTGTCAGAAATACAGACCTGTCTGGATGATTCTGGTAAACTTTTACGCAAATCTGCAAATAAAATAAAAAAGATTACGGATAAGCTTACGAAAGCAAAAGACAACGGGGATTATGCGGATCTGGAACATATGATCTATGATAATAAGTCCGGAGTCAGTGCTTTCCTGTCGGCTCCGGTGGAACTGAATACGAAGAAAATTTATCCGATTGATAATTATGGTTCTTCCATGGCACCGTTTTATTCTACACTTTCTATCTGGATCGGCGGAATCGTGCTGGTTGCAATGTTAAAAGTGACCGTTTCCGAGGAAAGCATAAAAAAGATGGGACTGAAAAATGTCAGAATTCATGAAATTTATCTTGGACGCTGGATCATATTTCTGATCCTTGGTCTGTTGCAGAGTACGCTGATTGCACTGGGAGATCTGTATTATCTTGGGATTCAGTGTGCGCATACGTTCCTGTTTTTATTTGGGTGCTGGTTTTCAAGTATAGTCTATGTCACGATCAGTTATACGCTGACGGTTTCATTTGGAGATATCGGAAAAGCAGGCAGTGTGGTTTTACTTGTTATGCAGGTTGCGGGAACTGGTGGAACTTTCCCGATTGAATGTGCTCCGAAATTTTTCCGGGCTGTGTATCCGCTTCTGCCGTTTACGCACAGTATGGCAGCCCTGCGGGAAGCGGTTGGAGGCTGTTATGGGAACGATTACTGGATAGATCTGGCAAAACTGGGCATCTTCCTGGTGATTGCACTTTTTATGGGACTTGTACTTCGCAAACCGATCATTCGGATGAACGAAGCATTTACCGAGCAGCTGGAGGAAACAAAAATAATTTAAGCAGGAAATGAGGGCAGAATTGTTTTATTTTTGCGCAGTAATGTGAAAGAAAATTCTGCGAAAATGCCGTATAATGCAGGTATTCAAATATGTATGAGAGAGGCAAGGAGGATATGGTATTGAATAAGGCATGGTGGAAAGAAGCGGTTGTATATCAGATTTATCCGCGGAGTTTTATGGATTCAAATGGAGACGGCATCGGGGATCTCAATGGTATTACAGAAAAATTAGAGTACCTCAAAGAACTTGGAATTGATGTGATCTGGCTGTCCCCGGTTTATCAGTCACCGAATGATGACAATGGATATGATATCAGCGATTATCAGGCGATCATGGAAGAATTCGGAACCATGGAAGATTATGACAGGATGCTTGCACAGGCACATGAGCTGGGAATTAAGATCATGATGGATCTGGTTGTCAATCATACATCCGATGAGCATGCATGGTTTGTGGAAAGCAGAAAGAGCGTGGATAATCCATACCGCGATTTTTATATCTGGAGAAAAGGAAAAGACGGAAAAGAGCCGAATAACTGGGGGTCCTGTTTCAGTGGTTCGGCATGGAAATATGATCCACAGACGGATATGTATTTCCTGCATCTGTTTTCGAAAAAACAGCCGGATCTCAACTGGGACAATCCAAAAGTGCGGGACCGGGTATTTGATATGATGAACTGGTGGTGTGAAAAAGGCATTGATGGATTCCGTATGGATGTGATCAGCCTGATTTCCAAACCGGAAGGACTGCCGGATGGAATTCCGGGAGAAACCGGATACGCAGACAGCGGTTGTGCGAACGGTCCGCATGTGCATGAGTATTTAAAAGAAATGAACCGGAAAGTGCTTTCCCATTATGATCTGATCACGGTAGGGGAGGCTGCCGGAGTGACGCTGGAAGAGGCAAAAAAATATGCCAATGCAGATGGCAGCGAACTGAACATGGTTTTCCAGTTCGAACATACCGGAGGTGGACCGGAGGCAGACAACCATTACGGTAAATGGGATAGCCATAAGATGCCGCTTCCGGTATGGAAGAAGATTTTATCCAGATGGCAGACCGGACTGGAAGGGAAAGCCTGGAACAGTTTGTTTTTATCCAATCATGATCAGCCGCGCTCGGTTTCCTGGTTTGGAAATGACAGTGAACAGTATCGGGAAATTTCAGCCAAAATGCTGGGAACCTGTCTGCATATGATGCAGGGAACGCCATATGTTTATCAGGGGGAAGAACTTGGCATGTGTAATGCTTATTTTGATCAGTTAGAGGATTACCGGGATATTGAAAGCCTGAATGCTTACAAAGAACTGACAGAAACCTGCGGTGTTTCCCATGAAGAAATGATGGGATATTTAAAGCGCATCAGCCGCGACAATGCGCGCACGCCGATGCAGTGGGATGACAGTGTAAATGCTGGTTTTACCACAGGAACTCCGTGGATTAAGGTAAACAGTAATTATCCAAAGGTTAATGCAAAACAGGAGGTCAGTGATCCGGATTCTGTCTTTTCGTACTACAAAAAACTGATTCGTCTGCGTCATGAAAACGAGATTATCGTTTATGGCGATTACGAACTGTTAGCACCGGAGGATGAGGCATTATTTATCTATACCAGAATGCTCGGGACGCAGCGGCTGATGGTGCTTTGTAATTTTACGGAAAAAGAAGTTGCCATTCCGGCAGAAGTAACGGAGCAGATTCCGGCAGATGCCAAGCTTTTGATCGGAAATTATTCCAAGCAGAAAGAAGAAGTGCTGCAGGCATATGAAGCACGGGTGTATGCTTATCATTTATAAATTTTAGAAAAGAAAAAGCATCCCAGGCTGGTGTAAATGGATGGGAAAAACAGATTGACTTGTATGATTTTCGGGCGTAAAATCCCCTGTGGAAATAGGAATTTTCACAGGGGATTTTGTTTTATGAATACATCAGACAGCAACTTTTTTGGAACAGAAAAAGTCAGCAGGATTCTGCTCAAGATTGCGCCACCGGTCATGCTCGCTCAGCTGATACAGGCTCTTTATAATATTGTTGACAGCCTGTTTGTCGGAAAATATTCGGAGAGTGGACTGACGGCACTTTCCATTATTTATCCATTGCAGCTTCTTATGATTGCCATTGCTGTAGGAACGGGAGTCGGGATCAATACGGCAATGGCACATTATCTGGGTGTGCATGATGAGAAAAAAGCAAATGAATATGGAGGAATCGGAACACCGCTTACGCTGGCATTGTGGGTGCTTTTTGCGGCAGCCTGTTTCTTTTTTATGCCGGCATATGCAAGGATGTCTACGGATTCCACGGAAGTCATAAAGGATGTGATTGTATACGGCCGGATCGTCTGCGTATTCAGCATCGGACTGTTTACCGAAAGTATCTGGACAAAGATTTTACAGGCCAATGGGGACATGAAGACACCGATGATCGCACAGATCGTGGGGGCACTGGTTAATATCGCGCTGGACCCGTTATTTATTTTTGGACTGTTCGGGCTTCCGAAACTTGGGATTGCCGGAGCTGCCATCGCAACTGTTGTGGGACAGATTGTAGCGGCTCTTATCGTAATGAAAAAAGGGTTTCGCAAGTCTCCACCGCTTTCGGTGTATCCGCGGGATATCTGTTTTATTTATAAACTTGGAATTCCGAATATCCTTATGCAGTCGGCATATACCTTTTATATTCTCGGATTGAATCTGATTCTTGCAACCTTTTCCGATCAGGCAGTTACGGCACTGGGACTTTATTACAAGTGGCAGTCATTTTTCTTTATTCCGCTGGGGGCACTGCAGACCTGTATTGTGCCGGTGATCAGTTATAATTATGCATCGGGACGGATGGATCGCTGTAAGAAAACACTGTCCACTTCACTTGTGGGAGGAATGGGGCTGATGTTTATCGGAACGCTGGTTTTTAATCTGATTCCCGGACAGATGCTCCGTGTATTTACGAGTGATCCGCAGGTGATTGCAATCGGCACAGTCGGATTTCATTTTGTCGGAATCAGTTTTATCCCGATGGTCACTTCACTGATTTTTCCGGTGTTCTTTCAGGCAGTTGGTGCAGCGGTTAAAAGTTCACTTCTGACCGTTGTAAGGACCGTTGTGCTGTTTGTGCCGCTCGGGTATTTATTTTCCCGTCTGGGACTGAATGATTTCTGGTTTACTTTTCCGGTGACGGAAGTTCTTACCACGCTGGTCGGGGTGTTCTTTTACCGGCGGTTTATGGCACAACAGAAGTGAAGAGTAACGATTGTATTTAGACAGAAAAAATAAATTAAAAAATGATTGCGATTTTTATAGAAATAGCATATTATAATATCAACAGGACTCCCCACACCTCTCACGTAAGTGATGTGTCCCATGGGGAGACATTTTTATTTTGGGAGAAATAATAGTGGATATAAGCGATGGTGTACGGGAAAATCATAGTAAAGCAGGGCATGATTATCAAATTATAAAACAGCCGAAAACCTATGAACAGCAAGTGGAACTTAATACAAAGATTATATTTAAAAACAAAATATATGAGATGAATACTATATATGAGATGAATACTATAGATGAAGTGAGCAGCAGATTGATTAGAGTATTTAGTTAGAAATGGTAAAAATATGGAAGAATGTCAAAATATTTTAGAAATTAGAAATCTTAATAAGAGTTATATGATTAATAAAGAAAACTCGCTGCAAGTTCTTAAAGGATTAAATATTTCAATTGGTAGCGGAGAAATGGTTGCTCTTATGGGAGCCTCGGGTTGTGGGAAAACAACACTGATAAACTTAATATGCGGGATTGATAAAGCCGATAGTGGCAGCATTATGATTGATCATGAAGAAATAACTAAAATGCGAAGGTCTAAAATGGCGGTATTTAGAAGAAATAATATTGGACTGATTTTTCAGGATTTTAATCTTTTGGAAAGTTTAAATGTGAAGGACAATATTTTATTGCCGCTTATTTTGGAGAATAGAATAGAAGACAGTGAAGAGAAATTGAAACAAATAGCTGAAGTTTTATCTATCGCAGACATTATGGGGAAGAGTGTAACAGATATTTCAGGAGGGCAGAAACAGCGTGTGGCAATAGCGAGGGCATTGATCAATACTCCTCAGATTATTTTAGCTGATGAGCCTACAGGAAATTTGGATTCAAAATCAACGGAAAATGTAATGGAGTATTTAGTTGATATAAATAGAAAATTTAAGATTACACTGGTTATGGTGACGCATGATTCTTATGCTGCATCTTTCTGTGATAAGGTAATTCTGCTCAAAGATGGTATACAATTTTTGGAAATAGAAAAGAATAATAAGAGTAATAGCACTTTTTTGAAAGATATTTATGAGCTTTTAAAGCGGATAGGAGGTGAATAAACAGATGGAAAAGATTCGTATTCTGTTGAAAATGATATGGTATAATCGTAAAAACTATATTTTATATTTAGTATGTAATATTTTTATCATAGCATTTTTTCAAGCATTTTTATCTATAGGGGAAAATGAATCTTTTATGTCTGCTGATAAAATTGATCCGATGATTTCAAGTAATATTTTTGCACCAACTGTCTTAACGGCACTATTTATGATACTTTTTGTGCCATATGTTTATGAGGCTTTTTTGAAGAGCAGAAAGCAGGAGTATGCAGTATTAATAACTCTTGGAGTGACGCAATATGAAGTAATTTGTAACATGTTGCTAGAATGTCTGATAATAAGCATCGTTAGCTTTTGCGCTGGAATTGTAACTGGAAGTGTTCTTTCAGTATTTTTTTTCTTTTATCTTCACAATGTGATTGGTTTGCGTTCTATGAAATGGACGCTGCATCTTGGAGCTTATGTGTCAGTAGGAAAAGTATATGCTTTGGTAGTTATTATTATTTTGCTTTTGAACATAGTTAGGTTTTTACACGCAGAAATTCTTGAGTTATTCAATGCAAGATATAAGGAAGAAAAAGGAAAAAAGGGATCTAATATATTCTTGCTATTGGGAATATTGCTTATAATAGTTGCTGTTATAGTTATGTTATATGCTTATAATTTCGAAAAAACATATATATGGTTTATCAGCACAGGAATTATTATTACCGGCATAGGAATAATGTTGGCTAATTTTGACTGCATCTTTATGAAAATTCGAAGTGTTAAGTGGAAAATTAGTTTGTCATTCGTATTACAGTACATAAAATCATGGAGAATGGTAAGTTTTATTGCAGCAATTCTGTTTATTTCTGCGATATTTTTTACAGCACATTGTGGAGTAACATACCAAAATTTTACGAGAAATGCACTTACGTATTCGCCGTATGATTTATTCTATGTGCAGTATAATGATATCAACAATATGGAACAGAAAGAAATTATGCAAACGTTAGATAAATATGACATAACAATTACGGAAGAAAAACGGTTGGGGCTGTTGAGAAATAGCTTTTGTAATATCATATCTGCAGATGATGTTAATAAAAAATATGGATGTACTTATGAAGTGAAACCAGGTTACTTTATACAATTATTTCAGTTTGATATAAATGATGGATATGAACATGATTTTCAAGCAAATAAGCAGATAACTATTGGGCTTGGTAATCATGAAAAAATGCATTTGAAATTGCAAGGAAAGTCAAATAAAATATTAATGAATTCATGCCGTAGTCTGGCTGATATAACTTTGATTGTAAATGAACAGGATTTTATGAAAATCAGGAATCATTCAAATGACTGTATCTATGAAACTGCTGTTATGTTTAATTTTAGCCAATGGAAAGATTCGGGCAACGCAATGCAAGAATTACAGGAAAAAATGAGTAGAATGAATGAGTTACCTATGGAAGATCAATCCGCGTACATGCTATCATCGAAAATCGAAACTTATAGTGTTGCAAAGCAGTCATCTGAGGTTTTAACTTTTCTATTGCTTTTTGTTGATATATTGTTTTTGGTGGCTGCCAATATATGTATATTTTACAAAATAAAATCTGAACTGAAAGAAGAAAAACATATCATTTACAAGTTGTATAGGGTGGGTATAACAGACCAAGAACTTTGGAAGATATTGTTTGAAAAAAATATATGCTATTATTTTGTTTCTTTGATAATAGCTATATTTATTGGGGTATTTTATAGTTATAGTGTGAATGCCATATACGATTATGGAAAAATAGGCATTGTATGTGGAATGGGCGTATCTGGTATCATAATGTTTATACAATTTGTGGTGATTTGGGAAATTACAAAGTTTGAAACAAAGAGGTAGTGAGTAGAAAGTTGTATGGCAAACTCCAGGAGAGCAATTCTGCCCGGTGCCAATAGTATGATATTTGGCGGGATAAAATCCACATAAAAACACATTGACTTGTATGATTTTCGGGCGTAAAATCCCCTGTGGAAATACGAATTTTCACAGGGGATTATTTTATGGAAACCACAAACAGCAATTATTTCGGAACGGATAGATCGCTGTAAGAAAACACTGTCCACTTCACTTGTGGGAGGAATGGGGCTGATGT
>OGXJ01001996.1_pt1 | contig 14380 bp, 9 predicted proteins | sample 1576231 | NCBI WGS metagenome assembly OGXJ01 (sample SAMEA3541539, study PRJEB24748) | human gut metagenome | biome: human gut; feature: human-associated habitat; material: faeces | place: China | collected 2012
GAATGGATACGGCACAACTCATTGTTCTCAAAACTTTTCCGATATTTTGTAAACAGCCATTCCCCACTCGTCTTTTTCGCCTCGCGCGCAATGATTTCATAGTCCAACAAATCCAGCTCCATCAGGAACTCTTCCAGTGTCTCCTGCTTCAGGTTTTCTCTCGTGTGATAAAACGCATCCATTTTCTCCTGCAACAGTGCAAACAGAATTTCTACACTTTTATCTCCCTTATCTGTGTAACAACTCCCCGGCTCCTTCAAAAAAGCCTGTACAAACTCTGTATGGCATATATCCCGTATCTCTCTGTTGCAGATAGCCCCGAGAATTTTCCCGCGCATTTCCTCCAACATAGAAAAATGATACTGATAAATTTGTCCGTTTCGGACAAACTCCTCCACACGGTCCGGGCAGATCCTCTCCAGCTGCACATACTCTGTCGCGTATGCCGGCATATTCGCCTGCTCCATCGGATTCTCCCGGATATAATTTTTCAGGAAATCATTGATCGACGGGTTGCATACGCCAATCCGCTTTCTGCCGTTCTGTTCCATCAGCTGCACCATGGAATCTGTCAGCCGCCTCAGCGCTTCCTCATACAGGTTTCGAGTGGTATCCATCCCTTCCAGACCGGAAAGACGCTTTAAAAACGCCCGTACCAGAACCGGTTCCTCCACACTCGTATCCGTCAGAGAATACAGTGTCAGCAGCAGCGCCCGATCCTCCGCTCCCAGTTTTCTTGTAAATTCATCCTTCCAGAGTTCTGTGGGATTTCTGAGACAATCCATAATAAATGTCGCATAGCAATCCGATGCAACCTGCTTATAATTTTTCTTTTTAGTGACAAACTCCACCAACCGCGGCGTATAATTAGGATGTCTGACTATCGCCCGATAACGCCTGTCCTTAGAAATATTCTGATAATATTCTTCCGGAATTCCCGAAAAATAAAGGTGATTGTAAAAAATCCAGCCCTTCTCCTCCTCATCCAGACCATTCATCTCAAGCTTCCGGATTTTTATATTCTCATCGTCCATAAAATACCGGAAATCACACGAGCGTTCCCTCGCTTCGTGGAAAATTGTAACCCTCGAATTCATGCGACGATCCCGGCTGCTGCATCAGGATTTTGTACGGAAGATTTTTCTTACCGAGAATAGAGTAGACCTCTTCCATGTCGGTCTTTGCCGTAAACAGCACGAGTGCCTTTCCATTGGAAACGCTCAGGATCTCAAGCAGTCGCTCCACACCCTTTTCAATGAAGGCTTCATGTTCTCTGGTCGGGTGCGGGAGATCGTCGCAATAGTAGATCATGGCGTGTTCATCGTATGGATATGGGGAAGGCTTTGGCTCGGATAAGCAGCCGCGATCACCAGCGGGAAAGCCGGTATTACTGATAAAGTAAGAATACTGTTCTTCCAGAGACCCGCTCGTGGCGTTCGTCAGCGTGGCAGAGGTCAAGATGGTTCTTTCATCACCATTGAAGTATAGGCGGCTCACAATTTCTTTTGTGTTTTTAGGGCAATAGACGAGTTCCGTGTTGCTGCCGTGCTGCTCGATCCAGATCAGCATATCATCTATCTGGTCAAGAAGCTCCGAAAGGGACTCGCTGACGGCATCCAGATCATCAGAAGCAGCAAAGGAACGGTTGTTTCTGAAATCCATGCTGGAATAAATCTGAATGCTGGACGAAAGGTTGTGTATGGCGGCGTTCATTTCCGTAAGCAGCTCAACCGCACTGCCACCTTGGTCAAAGAAAAAGCGGTCAGCATAGCGCATATCCTGATCTGCCTCGTTGATCTGCTTTTGGACTTGTGCTTTCAGGCAGTTATAGAAGGCGATGATTGAGCTTTCCGCCTCTCGCTTTTCTCTGGACACACTGCTTTGATCAGAGGACCGCAGTTCATAGAATGCGCTTTTAATCATTCCAAAGAGCATACCTTGCCCGAAACGCTCCGTTGTGGCACTCCGCACCTTATCATCCAAGTTGTGCGCTTCATCCACGACAAGCAGATCGGCGGCGTTAATCAGTCCGTCCTGCCCGCGTCGTAGTTTCATGAGATGCTGGGTAAGAAAGTCCTGATTGCACAGAACAACACCGTCCGTGTATTTTAACGATGCACGGACCTTGTAATACTTGCATTTCTTTTCGCAGGAGCCGCAATTCTTCATGCTGAACCGCTGCACGTTTACCTTGTCCCAGACGCCTTGCGGCAAAACCTCCGGGAAATCCTTGCGTTCCTCATACCCCTGCTGGATTCCTTCTTTGAGCGCGTCCGGTGGGTCTGCTTTCGGGTCACACATATACTCGTCTGCGCGTTTGTTGCAGAGATAATGAGTCTGTCCTTTTGCGAGGATGACATCTCTGTTCAGCCCAAGAAGGGGCATTACCGCGTGGACATCGCGCCAGAGCTGTTCTTGAAGCGCAATGGTCGAGGTTGCGATGATAACCGGCTTGTTCATGCGTTTGCTGTACAGCAGCACCGGCACAAGATAGCCAAAGGACTTGCCAATGCCCACGCCAGCTTCAATCGCAAAGTGCTGATCATTTATGAGGGCGTCCACAATCTCAAAGGACATATCCTGCTGCCCCTCACGCATTTCCAATCCATGCTGCGGGGCTTCATCCCAAAAGAAGGTGCTGACTTGCTCACTCATGGAGTACAGCTCTGCTTTTCTGCGCTTTTTCCGTTCCTCCGATGTATTGAATCCAAAATAGAATCTGTTGTCCATCCACATTCCTCCCGGAATAGCAAACAAGGTTATCCGCGTTTCAGTTCAATGCTGACGTTTCCGTTCTCGTCGATGGTCAGCATCATGTGCCTGATGTGCTTCTCATAGAACTGCCGCCGCTCTGCGGGAGACATTTCGATTCGCGTGTTTCGTAGAGCTGCATCAAACATATCGTTGACATTCAGGTGAACGGAGTTGTCAATCCAGCGGTACATCTCCTTGAATAGTGCGTTTTTCTTGATGTCCTCGCTGTTGCCGGAGTAGAAGTCATCCAGATAGCAGTAGAATATTCCGGATTCTGCAAGTGCCGCCTTCATATCCGGTCCGCATTTTTCCCGCTCAATCATGACAAGAAATCTGGCGTCCGGTAAGGAAGAGATCAGCCCCCAGTAGTCGGAATCGCTTGAGACGATGACGAAGGAATCCACTTGCTTCTGGTAGTGTTCCTGACAGGCTCTTGCGGTGAGCTTGATGTCTACCAGTGATTTGTTCTGCTTGATCCGCTCAATCATGATATGTTCAACGGGGATGCGGGTGTAGTTTTCAAGAATCCGCCATGCCGTAGCGGTATGTACGTCATCAAAGAGAATGATCGCCGTAATCTTCTGCATGACCTCATAATCAAGATTTTTGAGCGTGGCACACAGTTTGTACGGGTCGGAGTTTTCGCAGTCCACCACCAATACGGTCTTCTCGCTGTCATCTATGAAGTCGTAGATATTGTTTTTTACAAAAGCCCCTGCATCGGAGACTTTACTGTATTCCGTGAAGGCGTCGCAATGCCATTGATAAAGTAGGGTAGCAAACTTCTTATCATTATAGAGGACATTGCCCTCGTCCATCGGTACCCAGTTGATATACATTTGATAGGGGTAGTAGGAGAGACTTGCGTAATAGATGTCCGCAGCATCTTTCGTTCCGTCCTCTGTCAAACCGTTTGGCATGATGAAGAGTTCTTTTATGTATGCCCAGTTAATCCAGATTGGAAAGAGGCTTTTGCAGTTGTTAATGCGGTCTGAAATCAGCCGGTTGATCTCTATAATATGGTGACAGAGCTTTGTACTCGACTTCTTGATAAAGTTGATACCGTCGTTTGAAAGCTGCTGCATACTGGAAGCCGGGATGATCTCTGGCATTGAAAGCAGCCCTCGATACTCCATTCGCATAATGTCATTTATTTTCCGGTAGTTGCGCTCAATGGCGGTGCGGATGATACATAGATTACGAATGATGCGGGCATTTTTATCCTGTTCAAGCCGGTTGTATATCTCTATCTTCGGCGGCTCGTGTTCATTTTGAAAAATACGGAGCGGGACGCCGATCAGGTAGGCAACCTTCGATACAAGCTCGTAGGTGCTGTCTTTATAGGCAATCTGTTCCCCGGCATATTCATTGCCATTCAACATGACTGAATTGCCCATGATCTACTCCTTTCGATGGAACGTGGGTTATTGAGCGTACTTTTTGAAGTTTTCAGCTTGTTCCAGAACTTCCTTGTAAACATCATCAATAGTTACGGGGGGATAGTCAAATTCATCCAGTAGCAGTATGAGGTCAACTTGCAGATTTGCCTTAATGTCATCACGGGTAGACCAGTCGGTATATTTAGCTTTGTCATCGACAATAATCTTAATCCGCTTTGACAATTCAATCATCTTATCGTCCGGGTACTCGAACTCGTACTTCTTGGCAACCGCTTTGAGGATGTCATAGAAGGCTTTTTCTTCATAGTCAATCCCCATACCCTTGAAGGAGTCTTTTTCCTTTTTGAGTTCTTCAAGGAGCTTCGCAAGTTGTTCCGCTACATCGTCAAGAACTTCGTTAGCGAAAGCCTCATCACGACGGCGATTATTGTACTCATCAACAACCCGTTTGAGACGGTCAGAGAACTCCATGCCCATGATACGGTTGACCTTTTTATACTCATCAATCGCCTGAGAGAGAAGCCGCTGCAATACCTTGATTTTGGTGTTCGGTAGCTGGATTGCGTTGATCTTATCCAGATACTCGTCGCTGAAAATATCAACAGAGATATGCTTTCCCGTTTCAAACAATTCCTCTATACCATCAGATTGAATTGCGCCTTCAAGCAGCTCACGGACACGGGCATTCATTTGTGAAATGTCAGGGGCATCGCCCTTTGTGAGTTTGAAAAGAATAGAGCGCACAGCACAGTAGAAGTGCAGATAGTCCTTTTCTTTATCGGAGATAGCCTCACTTGAACTGCATAGGTTGAACGCTTGTTTCATGCGTTTGACTGCCGCCATAAAGCGAGTTTCCAAATCCTCCGTGAGCTGTACATACTCAACAGCACGATTGAGGCAAGCAAGCTGCTCTTTTGGTGAGCCGTTGAAGTAATCTGTGCTATTGAAGTTGTGGAACATCTGAGCCAAGACATCGAGCTGGTCTTTGACAATCGTGATAGACTGCTCGACGCCTTCAAACTCATCGCTCTCAAAGTTGGTGTACTTCTTGAGGGCGAGATTCATGTTTTTCTTAATGCCGATGTAGTCCACGATCAAGCCCTTGTCCTTGCCGGTATAGACGCGGTTGACGCGGGAAATCGTCTGGATAAGGCTGTGCTGCTGGATGGGCTTGTCGATGTAGATTGTGTCAAGTGCCGGTACGTCGAAGCCGGTAAGCCACATATCAACAACGATGGCAATTTTGAAGTTTGATTTAACGTTCTTAAACTGACGGTCAAACTCCTTGCGATCATCCTTCGTTCCCAGCATTTCATAAAGCTCAGGCTCGTCATCTTTATTTCGTGTCATGATGAGCTTGATCTTCTCAATGGGTTTGAGTTCTTTTTGTTCTTTTTCTGTCAGCTCAATTCCGTCAGGGCAGACCTTTTTCTCTGCCCATTCCGGTCTCATTCCGACAACAATCTGATAAAAAGCGTATGCTATCTTGCGATTGGAACAGACAAACATTGCTTTTCCTGCAACAGTAGCTCCTTCGGCAACGCGGGTCTCATAGTGGTTGATAAAGTCCTCCGCAACCGCGTGAAGTCGGTCAGGATCGCCGATTATTGCATCAATATGAGCAACCGCCTTCTGGCTCTCCTCAATCTGATGCTCATTTGCGCCTTCAACAGCACAACGGTCATAATAATCTTCAATTTCCCGAACCTTTGCTTGATCAAGCGTAACCCGCGCAGCGCGTCCGTCATAGACAAGGTTGACTGTGATACCGTCTTTGACTGCCTCTGTCATTGTGTAGGCATCAACAACCGGACCGAAGACTTCAATCGTGCCATCTACGGGCGTACCAGTGAAACCGACATAGGTTGCGTTTGGGAGAGAGTCATGTAGATATTTTGCAAATCCATAGGTTCGCTCTACACCTTCAGCGGTGACTTTGACTTTTTGATCAAGGTTTATCTGACTACGGTGTGCTTCATCGGATATGCAGATCACATTCGCTCTATCCGTCAGAAGCTCCAAGTCCTCGGTGAACTTTTGGATGGTGGTCATGTACACCCCACCGCTTGTCCTGCCTTGAAGTTCCTGACGCAGCTTTTCGCGGGAATCAATGCTCACAACGGTTTCGTCACCAATGTACTTCTTGGATGCTACAAACTGCTTTGAGAGCTGGTCATCCAAATCCGTTCGGTCGGTAATAATCAGGATTGTAGGGCTATGGAAGAAGGTACTCTTCATAAGCATTCTTGTGAGGAAGAGCATAGTATAGCTTTTTCCGCAGCCTGTCGCGCCGAAGTATGTGCCGCCCTTGCCGTCCCCCTCCGGTCTGAGATGTGCCTTGATATTCTCAAACAGCTTGACCGCAGCAAAATACTGAGGATAGCGGCAGACGATTTTGAGGTCTTTGTCCGAGCTATCAGGGAAATAAACAAAATCCTTGATGACTGCCAAAAGCCGTTCTTTGCGGAACAGTCCGCTCACCATAGTTACAAGGGAATTGATGCCGTCCAATTCCTTATCGTCAGCTTCAATCTTTCTCCACGCATAGAAGAAGTCATACGGGGAGAAGAAGGAACCGTATTTATTATTTGCGCCATCGCTTATGACGATGAAGGCGTTATACTTGAAGAGTTCAGGAATATCACGGCGATAACGCACGGTAAGCTGAGTATAGGCGTCCATGATCGTTGTGTTTTCTTTGACTGCGCTCTTGAACTCAAGCACAACAACAGGAATGCCGTTGATGAAGACAATCCCGTCCGGTATGCGTAGCTGGTTGTTGATGCCTTCAATTTCAAATTGATTGACGATCTTGAACACGTTTTTCTCTGGCTCATCAAAGTCAATCAGCTCAATGTAAAGGTCTTTCTTTGTGTGATCCTCACGGTTGAAGATGAAGCCGTCACAAATCATTTTGCAGACTGCTTTGTTTGCTTCGTAGATCGTACCGGAAATAGACCTCAGGCGAAGGATGATGCTATCAACTTCGCTTGGGGTAAGTCCCTCTGAGGCATACCTGTTCAGGAGGTATTTCCGCAGATCGTCGATAAGCAGAACCTCAGAGCGTTCACGGTGGATCTGCTCACCATTCAAATAGATATACCCTTCATCTTGAAACAAATCCATGATGGACATTTCAAGAGAATGCTCATTGAAGTTCGCCATTATCTTTTCCCCCTAACTGCCTCTGCATTTCTGCTTCAAAGGCTTTTTCACTTTGCTGGAAGTCGTACTCCTGATACTTCAAACCCAGACGTGCCAGCATGAGTGTACCTTCCCAGTCATCTATATTTGAGTATTGAGTTGCGTGGTTTACATCAGTGAGAATACCAAGAATCAAGCCCGTACAATCAAGCGCAAAGTCTATCATTTCCTGAACGTCCGGATAGGAAATAGGGTAACGGTCCGGAAGTTTCTCGCTGTTCACGATGCGCTGCTCATCGTTGTGGGCATAGAGTTTGTTCCTCTGCATTCGGATGTTATCTCTCTTTTTGCTCAGCCCATTGAACCGCTTCTGATATAGGTCTAAAAATTCCGGGAAAGTCAAATCCACCCGAACAGGAGCATTCTCCGCATCAGGAATATCAAACGCTGCAAAGAGTTTTCTATCTGCCTCAACCCGATCCTTAAAGAAGTATTCCTCTTGTGGCTTGAGTTGGTGCTGATATGGGACCGGGTAGGAAAAGGTTGTTCCGTCATGATCCACCGTCAAAGTTTCTCTGTACTTTGGGAAAAGGTCTTGGTTTTCCTCGCATTTAGCAAGGAGGGTTCCAATGGACACGACACCATTCGAGCTATCATACAGTTTGGCAATCTCCATGAAACAGGCTTTCATCAGGGCATCATAGACTGTATGGTAGAATGCTGGCGAAACCTTCATCTCTTCGGCATAATTATGTTGGTTCTTCCGATACTGCTGCATGATCAGGTAGTAGGCTTTTGCGTCGAAAGCTCCTTGGTGAAGTTCTTCGGCAATTCTGATTAATGTTTCCTTGTCCATTTTCATCCCTCCCTTCGTAGGAAAATGATAATTTAGCGGCTTGAAAAGTCATGGAGCATTAAGTGCGGTAGCAGAAGTTCGCGAGCAGCCCCTAATTTCTCAATTTCAAAGCCTACGCTAAAAATCTCTTTGTATATTGGCTCAAGCATTGCGTTAAACCTTTTGGCAATATCAATCGGAGGGATTTGAATTTTCTCTTCGGAAACAAATGCAGCAAAGTTAAAGTTCTTTAGTCCGGTTGAACTATTCTCATAATTGAACATAACTCCATTTCGATAGAGATATGTCCAATATTGAAAGAAGAAATACAGATATTCAGAGCGAACATTCATGACACGGCAAAAGTTCGAGCAGATTAGTTCTTCCTTGTGGTGTGCAAGAACAGCATCAGGGATCAGAGCAACCCGTCCGGTTGCTTGAACAGGACTTCCACCGGATATTTCTACGACAATATTGTCCGCCGAGATTCTTTTTGAAGAAAGGTTTTTGGGGAGAATATACCTCGTCGGTGCTGCTGAAATACTTCCAAGGTTCAGAGCAGGAATATCTGTACCTCTAATGCAAGTAACTTTGCTCGTATAATTGCCTTTAGGCTGCTCCTGCCCCCAATCTCCACCAACAGTTTCTTTGATAAGCTGCGAGAATGTGCCGGTATCACACTTTTCAGCAATGCTCGTTGAGAAAAACATTTTACAAAAGAGTGCATTGGCGGTTTCCGCTAAATTATCATTTATCTTCCGCTTGAGTTCAATCCGATCCGTGATCGTATTGTATGCCTTCACAATGCCACGCTGCTTCTCGATAGATGGGACAGGCAGTTCAACCTTACAGAGTTCGTCCCAATCAAAGATTTCTCTGACGCTCCCGTGAGACATATATCTTGTATAGCGGTCAAACTCCGGTCGGCTAAACCAAAGCATCAAATATTCAGGGTCAAGTCGCTCGTTATCAGTGACCTCAAACACGGTATATGAGCTTGAAATGATGCAGTCCTTATCTCTCAGAAGCGCAATCGAAATTTTTTCTCCATTCCGAGATGTAACCGGACCATACGCGAACTGACCGGTACGAACAATTTTGTAGTTCGACAAGTCTGTTCCGACAATATTGGCAATAGACGGAATGAATTGCTTGCTGATGCTAACACCAAGCAAGTAATCGACTTTCAGCTCTTTGTTCCGCTCGTCAACGGGTTGAATAAAGTCTCCAAGCAGTCTATATCTTTCTTTCATCGTGACACCTCACCCTATGTATTTTCTGTGTGCCAGCTTGACGTTTTGCTGTTTGACCATAGCGTAGTGCATGGTCGTGTCGATTTTCTGATGCCCTAAGAGCTGCTGGACTTGCTCTATGGGCATCCCTTTATCTATGGCAGACGTTGCCAGTGTTCTTCGGAACTTATGTGGATGGACACGAGGCAGATTCAGCCTTTTCCCCAGTTCTCGAAGCCGTCTTTCTACGCCGCCAATCTGCAAACGGTCATGCGGTGCGGTCAGCGAGACAAACAACGCTGAACAGGTGTCTGTGCGGCTTTCCAGATAGTTTTGGAGATGGATTTTTGTCCTGGCATCGAAATAAACGATCCGTTCCTTGCTTCCTTTTCCGAAAACAACGCATTCCCGTTCATTGAAGTTGATGTCATCGCGGTTAAGGGCAATCATCTCACCGACACGCATTCCGGAGGATGCGAGAAGGTCAATCATAGCGAGATCGCGGACATTGCAGCAGTTGTCCCGCATGATTTCCAATGCCTCATCGGTGTAGGTTTCCTTGATCACCTTTGCCGTTTTTACTTTGTGAATCCGGCGCACCGGGCTTTTCACGATGTAGTCCTCATCTTCAAGCCACGAAAAGTAGCTGGACAGGATGCGACGGATATTATCTATCGTGACCTTGCTTGATTTCCGGCTTGTCTGATACTCTGTCAGGTACTTTCGCAAGTCCTCAGTTACGATCTCTTGTGGTTCTTTGTCAATGCCGGATAGCATTGACACAATGGTCTGACGGTAATAGCTCAAGGTTTTTTCTGAGCAGCCTTCAATACGTTTTGCGTTGATGAAACAGACAACCGTATCGACCTTTGCGCTTTCTACCATGCCCGCGCTGTGACTTAGCTCTACGCCACTCAGCACCCCTTCAAGGACGCTTTGAAGCTGTTTTAATTGTGCGTTGTTCAGATACGGAAGCATCTGACGCTGCACTTCTCGAATTAGTTGTTCTTTCATTGTCGTATCTCCTTTGAATATTCTCAGAGAACGACTTTACAGTGGCAGTTCTTAGGGTAAAACTCTCGCCACTGGTGAGAGTAATGGACGGTAAATGATAATTTGGTTGCGACCGTTACTGCAATCTACCGCAGGATGTTTATTGAGGGTGGCAGAATATATCCGACTGCCCCGCTGAAACAACTTTGCTCTAAAATTGGAAGTGGTGCAACACCGAAAGGCGGAAAAACAGCCTATCAGGAGTCAGGTGTTTCACTTGTCCGAAGCACAAATGTCTTTGATTACGCCTTTTCCTACGATGACCTTGCTCATATTTCTGATGAACAAGCAGACCAACTCTCAAATGTGGTTGTCGAGGAAAATGATGTCCTTTTCAATATAACTGGCGTATCGGTTACACGATGCTGCATCGTTCCAGCGGATGTTCTTCCTGCTCGTGTAAATCAGCACGTCATGATATTGCGTCCCAAAACGGCTATGCCAATGAGCTATTACATCATGACAACGCTTTGCTCTGCCGAAAACAAAGGCAAACTCATGGGAATCGCCCAGTCTGGTTCGACCAGAGAGGCAATTAACAAGCAGGAAATGGAGTCTTTCTCAATTCCGGTTCCGCCCACAAAAGAAGTACAAGATTTTGAGATTAAGGCGCGTGGGCTATACGAATCTGTCATCCGGAACACAGAGGAAATTATGCGGCTGAATGTCATGCAGCAGCTACTTTTGTCGCAACTATCAAGCCGCTAAATTATCATTTTCCGCTCTCTTCAAAGCAATGCGGTCGGTAATTGCACGGTAGGACTCGACGATCTCACATTGTCTCGCATAGGAGGGAACAGGGAGCTTTATACGGCAAAGATCGTCCCATGTAATTCCGCCTCGAACACTGCCGTCCGTCATGAACCAGCACTCACGGTCAAACTCCGGTCTACGAAACCACATCATCAAATACTCTTCGTTTAAGACATCGCGGTCAATAATCTCAAACATGAAATACGCCGGAGAAACTATTGCAGGGCTGTCTTTCTCATAGAGCGCAATCGGAAGACGTTCATCGCGTCCAACGTGCATTGGGTTACAGGCAAATAGCCCCTTGCTGATCAGTTTATACCGACTCAAATCTGTGCCAATTACATTTGCGACGGAAGGCATAAACTCTTTGTCGATGCTTATGCCAAGAACAGTGCTGGTGACTTCCTCGGAGTTTCGATAATCAACAAGCCGAATGTGTTTACCAAGAGGATCATAATTCGATTTCATAGCCCAGCTCCTTAAACACGGTCAACAGGTCAGCCTTCGACTTCTCTTCTGCAACAAGCAGATCACGAAGCTCACTTTGCAGCGTCTTCATTTTCGTATCAAAGTCGATGTTCTCATCACGGTTTACAAACTCGATGTAACGGCTCGGAACAAGGGTAAATCCCTTTTCTGCAACCTCATCGAAGGATGCGCTGTAACAAAATTCAGGCACATTCTGATAAGTTTCTTCATAGCCTTCCTGCTGCCATGCATGGTAGACGCTCGTGACCTTCGCACGGTCATCTTCTGTCAGTTCAATGTACTTCTTTTCATAGGGGCTTCCCATTTGCCGCAAGTCCATGAAAAGGATCTCACGCTCACGGTTACGGAAGCGTTTTACCTCACCGTTTTCTTCAACCACACGAGCCTTTTTATTCTTATTCAGAATCCAAAGCGTGACGCTGATGTCGGTGGTATAGAAGAGGTTGCGGGGAAGGATGATGATTGCTTCGACGAGATTGTTCTCGATGAGCTGACGGCGGATTTTTAACTCTGTACCGTCGTCAGATAGTGCGCCGTTTGCAAGCAGGAAACCGGCAACGCCGTTCTGAGAGAGCTTTGAAACGATATTCAGAATCCAGCCATAGTTCGCGTTACTCGTGGGCGGAACTTCATAGCCGTCCCAGCGCGGATCATCAATCAGCTCATTATCACCACGCCATTCTTTCTGATTAAAAGGCGGGTTTGCCATAATGTAATCTGCCTTGAGGTCCTTGTGCTGGTCATTGGTGAATGTGTTCGCTGCCATTTCTCCGAGGTTTGCAGAGATGCCGCGAATAGCCAGATTCATTTTGCACAGCTTGTACGTCGTGTTTGTATATTCCTGACCATAGATAGAGACCTTCTTCTTGTTGCCGTGATGTGCCTCCACGAACTTCATTGACTGCACGAACATACCGCCAGAACCGCAGCAAGGGTCATAGAGAATACCGTCATACGGCTCGATCATTTCCGCAATCAAATTGACAATGCACTTCGGCGTATAGAACTCGCCCTTACCTTTGCCTTCTGCAAGTGCAAACTTACTCAGGAAGTATTCGTAGACTCGTCCGATAATGTCATTCTCTTTATCGCCGGTGTTGATCTTATCAATCTCGTCCAGCAGTGATGCCAGCTTTGCTGTGTCGATGTGAAGACGTGAGTAGTAGTTGTCCGGCAGTGCGCCTTTCAGTGCGGGATTCGCTTTCTCAATCGTATAGAGGGCGGTGTCGATTTTCAGCGCAATGTCATCCTGTTTCGCATTCTCCATGATGAAAGACCAACGGCTGATCTCAGGCAGGAAGAACACGTTGTCCTTCGTATAGAAGGCAACATTGTCAACAAACTTCTCACCGTATTTTTCAGAAATAGCTTTCCTTTGTGCCTCAAACTTATCGCTGGCAAACTTCAAAAAGAAGAGACTGAGAACGACGTGTTTGTATTCTGCTGGCTCAACAGAACCACGGAGTTTATCTGCGGACTTCCACAGAGCTTCCTCCATAGAAATCTCCTTCTTCGGTGCCGATGCGGCTCGTGCCATATCAAAATCCTCCCTGTGTATTTATCTAACCTATTTTACAAAAAGAGCTGTACGAAAAACCGGACTCAGTTCTTGTCCGTTCGCACAGCCTCACATATATCTCCGATGTCACAGTTCAAGTAATCACAAATGCGCAGCAAAATAGAGAGGGACACTTCTTCCCCCTTATTCAGTTTTGTCCATGTTCCGGCAGACAGCCCTACCTCATGTCGTAGAAAAGCCCTCTTTATGTCGCGTTCCAGAAGAAGCATCCATAGTTTCTTATAGCTTATGCGCACGGCAACCATCCTTTCGCTTGCTTGCATTCAACATCGCTTATAATATTATACTGGATTTCATTCTCAAAAGCAATCCGTTGATGCAGAAATTAAAGAAAAAGTTTCAATTTCTCGAACCTTCTCTCAAGGATGCAGGGCATCTCCGGTCAACAGGAGATGCCCTGCTTTTGAAAGGACTATTCGCGCTGTGTGTTGCGCAGATGATCACGGTCATGGTCAGCAGAAGGAGCGAGAAACGTATCAACATTAGACTTGATCGTCTCTATTTGCTTTACTTCTTTTTTGAGCTTCGCACGTTCATCATAGAGCCGCTGTTGCTCATCAAGAAGTCGCTGCTGTTCCGCTTGCAGTGTCTTCAAGCTCGGCAGTTTTTCATCGCCCTGCATGGCAAGTAATGTGCTTCTCGCTGCCTCAAAGATCACAAGCTCGGCTTCGTGCTTTGCTTTGAAACCCGGCTTATCTTTTGCCTTCTGGAATGCGTCATATACGGGCTTGAGCCGCTGGTAGTTGGAGATGTTTTTGATAAGCGGTTGGACTTCCCGCAGTCGCGCTTCGACGCCTTTCAGTTCCTTGCCGGTGCGGTCATAGGAGCTATGAACATCCTCGACCTTCTTCTCAAGCTCGGCGTATTGGAGCAAGTTGTTTTCCGTGAGATAGTTGAGTGTCCGTGCCGCTTCCTTGAGGATCGTGAGTTTGGCTTTATGTTCGTAACCCTTGCTGTCGATAAGCCTGATCCGCTCCTGAATATCTCCGATGAGAGAGACGCCCTTCCGCGTGGTCTGTCTCTGACTTCTTCGGGGCGTCCGTCCGGCAATCCGCTCCTTTATGCGTTCCTCGGTGTAGTTCTCTCCGATGGTTTTAGACCGGGTAAACCGCTCCTGACCTTCAGCGCGGAAGGAGATATA
>OGXJ01002003.1_pt1 | contig 14336 bp, 16 predicted proteins | sample 1576231 | NCBI WGS metagenome assembly OGXJ01 (sample SAMEA3541539, study PRJEB24748) | human gut metagenome | biome: human gut; feature: human-associated habitat; material: faeces | place: China | collected 2012
CTGCACAGCGTTTTCCCCGGCGCCGGTAAGATATTACGATCCCGGCAAACAGGATAAGGCCGATCACCGTCAGTATCATTCCGGGCACAATATACGGTGTACAATATCTGAGCGTGATCGTATGCCTGCCTTTTTTTAATTCCAGTCCCATATACATACTGTTTGCCTTCACAAGTTCTGTTTTTTCTCCATCTACATAGGCGGTAAAGCCTGCGCTGTAGGGAATGGAAAATACCAGGATCTTATCGGAAGTGGTTGTGATATCTCCACGAATGCAATTTGTCTCCATTTTGATATTCTGAAGAGCTTCTTTTCCAAGCTCCTCTGTCTGTTCTTCAACAGAAGACATGGGCTGACATACCACATACAGATCATCAAAGGTATATTCTCCTGGCATGGAGAATGTCAGTGTCATAGTTCCTGCAGAATAGTTTTTATATCCCATATTCAGAAGAAAATTATGTCTTCCGCTGTAGCCGTTGTATTTATCTGTAAAGATCCGGATAGTCTTGTCCACGGAGCCCAGCGAAACATCCACTGCTGATTCCTTGCTTTCTTTCCAGTAGCGCCAGTTATTGTCTTCATAACGCACGGTATTCTTCTCATATTCTGTCATGGAATCCCATTTTTTATCACTGACCACTGCACGTGGAGAATAGGCATTAAAATCCAGATTTTTTGCCACAAGATAAACCTCTGCCTCCGGCTCTCCCTGATATCCGATCTGTACGGTTGCTCCTTCTTTGGGCGTAACTGAACGGCATCATCGTTTTCCGTGTTTTCTTCACCGTAAAATTTAAATTCGTTCATATTATTCCTATATTCCTTATTTTTGATATATTCAGAATTTTCTGCCTGTTTATTATAATAAGAAACAAAATTGTTTGTCAATGCTTTTTGTTTGGTTATCAGGATTTGTCGAAGAGTGGGTTTCGTTAAATAATAAGGTTTTGTTCTGAAAGTTTGGTCAACCTTTAATAAAAATCCCAAAAATCATACAAAAAGTCCTGCAAAGCATTAAAGCCTTACAGGACTGATTATAATATACAAATTTAAATAAAACTTATGCGGCGGAAGATACGATTCTTTTGCCTTTCCAAGTGCCTCTCTGCCAACGGATAAACACAATAATTCCTCTGAATATTTCATCGCATGCCATACCTATCCATACGCCTGCAAGTCCCATATTCATTACAATTCCGAGCACATACGCAAGCAGTACGCTTATGCCCCACATTGAGAAGATTGCAAGTATTGTCGGGAATTTTACATCGCCTGCGGCTTTCATGGAGTTAATGATTACAATGTTTGTTGTTCTGCCTATTTCAAGGAAAATCGAAATGAACATCATATTTGAAGCAAGCTCGACAACTGCCATATCGTCTGAAAATGCTTTGAAAGTATATCCCGATACAAGCCAGTTAATAACGGCAATGGAAATCGAAACTATCATACCGATTCTTAGCGTTTTCATAACTCTTTTATATGCAAAGTCGTAGTCGTTTGCGCCAACGCTGTGTCCTACAATTATCTGCGTTGCAATGGCAGCGGAATAAGCAAACATATATGTAAAAGTGCACATCATATTTGCGTAAATTCGTGCGTTAATTGCGACCATTCCCATTGTGTTGATAAGTGCCTGCAGCACAAGCTGTGAAAAGTTATAGCTTATGTTTTCGCCTGCGGTCGGGATTCCGAGTTTTAACAATTCTTTAAGAATATTTATAGGGAACGGGCGGAGGTATTTAATACCGAGTCTGCCTTGAATAACCTTATAGAAGTAAATAATTGCGGCTACAAGCGCAAAAATACGGCTTAAGCATGTAGAAATCGCAACACCCTCTGTGCCAAGGTCAAGAAAAGAAAGCGGGCCGTAAAGGAAACAGTAGTTACCCACGATATTTACAATATTCATACCGAGGGATACAAACATTCCGAATCCCGTTTTGCCGTGGCTCATAAATATTGATGAAAAAGCATTGAAGACCGCCTGTGTAAATATTGTACCGCCGACTATTTTCATATACATATTGGCGTCAGGTATCATTTCGGCAGGTACCTGCATAATAATAAGTAGGGGTTCGCTGAACAAAAATACAATAAGACTTATTACCACGCTTAGCGCAAGGTTAAATGAAATTGCAACCGTGTAGATTTTATTCATTTTTTCAAATTGCTTTGCGCCGAGGTATTGGCTTACAATAACGCCCGTTGCACTCGATATAATGTTGAACGCAAGGTTTAAAAATCCGAGAATAGAGTTTGCATTGCCTATTGCACCGACTGCAATGTCATTGTAGTTTGACAGCATAATAGTGTCAATGTAGCCGAGCGAAAGTCCGAGCAGTGACTGAAAAAATATCGGCAGTGCAAGGCTGAATACCGTTCGTTTTAAAGGATCGACAGGTTTTTTTTGAATTTTGGCAGGAGCATCAGCCATAAAAAACACTTCCTTTACAAGATGTATGTTGACTTTATATTTTAATATTGTATAATAAGGTCAGAAAATAAACCTTATATTGTTTATAATTGTTTTTAAGATTTTATATTATGAAAGGATAAATAAAATGAAAATTTGCGTATTCGGTGCTTCAAGCGAGCAGATAGAGAAAATTTATATAGATACCGCCGAAAGTCTGGGCAGAGCGATTGCAAACCGTGGCGATGCCGTAATTTACGGCGCAGGAAAATACGGTGTAATGGGTGCGACCGCAAGGGGCGTAACCTCTGAAAAAGGTGAACTTATAGGTGTAGCGCCTGAATTTTTCAAGAAAGACAATGTTCTTTACGACAAGTGCACAGAACTTGTTTTTACGGACACAATGCGTGAGCGTAAAGGTGTAATGGAAGACCGTGCGGACGCTTTTGTAATTTGCGCAGGCGGTATCGGCACTTTTGAAGAATTTTTTGAAGTGCTTACTCTCAAGCAGCTTAGTCAGCACAGAAAGCCGATTGTTATGTACAATGTAAACGGATATTACGATTCACTCATAAATATGATGAAAAAGTCCGTATCAGAGGGCTTTATGAGTGACGATTGTCTTAAACTCTTTACCGTAGCAAATACCGAACAAGAGGTTTTTGAGCAGATAGACAACTATAAAGAATATACCTACGATAAGTACGGCTTTTTAAGGGACGGTGACAACAATGGCTGATCGTTGCGACCAATGCACATATTTTGTGGAAGATGACGAGTACGGCGACTACTGTTCTTTGAGCCTTGATGAAGACGAAATGGAAAAGTTTTTGACAGGCAATACCGAACAATGCCATTATTTCAGGCTCTATGACGAGTACAAAATCGTGCAGAAACAAAATTAAATCTTCTTTATCCCAAAAATATAATGTGAATATAAAATTCACATTGATTAAAGATTTGTAATATTTATTTAAAATCTCAGAAAAATTCAATTTTTGTCTTTTTTCATATCTTATCAAAAAAACTTCCTTTTTACAAGGAAGTTTTTTTGTTTTTATTGTCATTTATAAACAGATAGAATAATAAAAAGATATAATCCGTAAAAATATAAACTATTCAAAATACCAAACTTTTGCTGTTTTGTTAGTGCAACTATACAAAAGTTATTCTAATATTGATATTTCCGTTGAAATGGTGTGCCAAAAGTATTAAAATAATATAGTGGCTTATAGAAAAAATGTAGTAATGTTTACAAACAAACTGTTTTGTGAATGCGGAAAATTACAAGAGAGGGGGAGTGCGTGATGAGTTTTTTTGGTAAAGCTGTTGAGCGTATGATGACCGAAAATATCTCCCGTCATAAGCGTAAACGCTTGATAATCTTTATAACTGTCATCACTTTGCTCTCTATGGTTACCACAACGGTTGCGTGATTCAGCGTAAATACTTTTGCCGGTGTAGATAACCTCAATTTAAGCATTTCCGTAAGCGCACAGCTGAAAGTAGGTATGGAAAACTACGGTACAGAAATAGATGGACTTGATTATGTTCTTGCCCGCAAAGTTTTCAGAAAGTTTGAGGCGCTTAATCTCTCTTATATAAGAGATGAAATTGACGGCTTGCTTGCTTATCTTGACGAGCTGTTCGGTGAAGAGAATATGAACGAATGTAAAGACTACTTAAAGATGCTCAAAAAGCTTGTATAATTTGCAAAATAAGGGCAAACTTTGTTTGCCCTTTAGCTGATTTATTGACATTGTTCATTTTTGCTGATAAACTATATATAATGGCTTTTGTTACGCTAAAATAAAATTATAAGGAGTGTCTAAAATGGTGGATTTTAGTAAGTATTACAGATCTTACAAATATATGCAGGATATGCTGAAATCGGATTTTACTCACAATTATATAGAAGAGGCTCTCAAAGACGGGGACGAGGGCAAAGATTCTATATTCGGCAAAACTAATGAAAAAGTAATTGATATGGATTGGGTTATCGCAATTGAAGAAACCCTGCCGTATATTCAAAAAGCAATTGACGAACAGGAGAGTTTTGCTATTTACGAAAATCGTGTGCTTTTGACACTTATTCACAAGGCACTTATGTTTGTTGATGACAAATATTCAAAAATGAAAGATGTACCTAACGATTCTTACAATAACATAACAATGAACCGTCACCTTGAGCTTAATCAGCAAAAGCTTGATTTCAGCGTTAATTATGTAAACGAAAAACACGAATCACTTGCAGAAGACCTTGATGTAGAGGATATTGAGTCGCTTTCAGATTTTGACCGTATCCGCAGAATTCGTCAGGGACTTAACGAGTGTCTTGCAACTCCGCTTATGAAAGAGATTGCAAAAGAACCGCAGGTAAAACCGCCGCTCACACAGACTAACCTGCTCAAGGAAAACCCTAACTTTAAAAAGGCAGTAGAGTTGTGGAGCTTCCTTGATACATACAAAAAGCAGGGCTTTGAACTCGTAGGCGAAGAGTACAACGGTAAGATGACTGACGAGAACAAGGAAGATGTATATCTTGCTATGGAATTTCAGCATTTTATGATGTCGATTACCACTAACCCCGCACTTAGAAAAATGCTGCAGGAAAAGTACGAAGAAGAAAATGCCCTTGCCAAAGAAGAGGCTGACCGCAAAGAAGAAATTGAAAAACTTACTGCGGAGATTACGGAACTTAAGCAGAAAATCGCAGAGCTTGAATCGGTAATCGAAGAGAAAAACAAGATTATTGACGAACAGCAGGCTGAAATCCGCAGATTGCAGACAGAAAACGAACAGCAAAAGGCACTTATCGCAGAGCAAAAGCAAAAGATTGAGGAGCAGGCAAACATTATAAAGACACAGGAGGGCAAAATCGCTGCTCTTGAAAACGAAAGAGAAAGTCACGCAAAGCAGGTAGAGCAGATGAATGCCGACTTTTCCGAAAAAACAAGAATTGCGGAAGAAAATTTTGCAAACCGACTTAGTGCAAAGCAGAAAGAATTTGACGACGCACAGACCGCTCACAACGAATATGTAACAAAGCTCAACACAGATAATGCAAATAAGATTGCCGAGTTAAATACTAACCACAGCAACGAGGTTGCACAGCTTAAGAGCGATTATGAAAACAGAATTGATACTATTAATAAAGAAAACGCAACCGCAACAGCTAATTTGAAATCTGATTACGAGGGACAGCTTACTTCCATGAAAGCGGATTACACCTCGCAGATTAAGAATTATGAAAAGCAGATTGCCGATATTAATGCGGAAAACGCTAAGAATGTAAAAGAACTTAACGATAACCATGCCAAAGAAATCAAGACCATTACCAAAGAATCCGAAAAGCGAATGGCTGATTTTGAAAAAGAAACCACCAAGAAGATGAACGATACTATAGCTGATGTTAAAAAGAAAGCTAAAGACGAAGTTCGTCAGGCTGAAAAAACAGCAAAAGAAAAAATTGCAGAGGCAAAGGGCGAAAATAAGCTCTTTAAGAAGAAAAAAGAGGTATTCGAGGCGGCTTATGCGGCAGGTTCGGTAGGACTTATGGCAATGCTTGCCGAAAAATACGCATCTGAGGGCAGAACAGACTTTGCCGACCACCTTGTATCGGCAACAGCGGCAATCAGAGCAATTATGATTGCGCCCACACCAAAGGGTATTACACTCACAATGTACACTCACGGTTCCGCAAAACTCTTAAAACTTTATGCAGGCGTTACAAGATACGATGTAGCTATCGGCGACACTGTTTCTTCATTCGGCGGTGTTGAGGGACAGCCTGTATTTATCAGCTTTGCAGGTGTTGGAAGTGAGGTTGCCGACGAGATTGCAGGTAAAATCAAAGAAACGGCTGATTGTAAGGTAACTGTTTCTCAAAACAGAAGAATACAGTCAACGGGAATTATCGGCATATATTTCTGCGGAGAATAAGCGAGGTATGCTATGAATAAGTCGGCACAGCCCGACGAGGATGTCGATTGGTCGCAGGCAACTCCCGGTGTTGACTACCTTTGCTTTGACCTTTATATGAGAATGTAGAATCCGAGAAAAATTTACATTACCGAAACTTCAGCTCTCACTCCGAGGCAAGACTTGATCTTTCAGGAGGTCAATTTAAACTGAATTTTAATCTTGACGGAGAGCTTGCATAATTTTAAAGGCAGGTGAAGCGTATGAAAGCAGAAAAGCTGATTCTGGACTTTTTAATTAAGAAAGCCGAAAACCTTAAGGTTGACAAGAAAAAGCTTTTTACTTCATATGCTTCACTTTTTCTTGTTTCAGCGGTACTTGTAACCGCTACAGTCCTACCAAAAAAGCGATAGCTTTTTAAACTGTCGCCTTAAATCGTATAAAAACGCTTTTATCTCTCTCTTTAAATAAAATATGAAAAGGACAGCAGATTTTCTTTGACTGCTGTCCTATTTCATTTGTTGTGTAATTGTCGGTTAGTAAAAAGTGTTTTTATTCCAATATCAGAATAATTTATTGTTTAGAGCAAGGTTTTAAAGGAATAATTAAAAATTTAGGTCAAGCCTTTTTTTAGGCTTGCGGGTTTGGGCAGCGCCCGTAATATCTTCCAATATTACAATTTATCAGGCGCAAACTGAGTTTGAAAAAAACAGGCGGTAGCCAAAAGTATTTGTGGGCTTGCCCACACCCACCACCTTTTATAATTGCTTGACAAAGGATTCCGCTAAACCTTAATGTACCGGAATTTTTTTAGTAAACATTTTTTATTTTGCTGTTTGGGGGCAAATTAAAAATATCTGATTAATGAAATAACTTTACCCAGAATAGCGACTTCATCTGCGATAATCGGTTCAAAATCGTCATTTTCAGGCTGTAATCTGAAATGACCGTTTTCTTTATAAAATCGTTTAACCGTTGCCTCGTCGCCGATAAGGGCAACTACTATTTCACCGTTGGACGCAACAGGTGTGCGGTTTACAATTACAATGTCACCGTCAAAAATACCTGCTTTTATCATACTTTCGCCTTTTACATGCAGTGCAAAAAGTTCTCTGCCACGGCTAAGACTTTCGGGAATAGGTATGTATGTTTCGATTTCTTCAACGGCAAGGATAGGATAACCTGCCGCAACACTGCCCACAAGAGGAACATTTACACTGCGCTCTTCACCTGCGATGCGTATGCAGCGGTTTAAACCGTGCTCACGCTCAATAAGTCCTTTTTCTTCGAGTGCGCTTAGGTGATGATGAACCGTTGAAGTTGATTTTAACCCCGTAGCCTCGCATATTTCACGCACAGACGGAGTTCTGCCTTCATCCGCACACTGTTTTAAAAAATTAAATATAGCCTGCTGGCTCTTGCTTAATGGTTTCATAGTAACCTCACAAATTGCAAAAGTGCCGATTTGTAACAAACTATTTACGGCCTATAATATTATAACATATTTTCTCTGGAAAATCAAACATTTGTTTTATGTTTTGAAAAATATTTTTTTCAATAGGTTTTCATATTGACTTCACATGATTTTCAAATAAATATAGTTTAATATAACTGTACTCAAAAGGCGGAACCGCAACCGCCGAGTATATTGTTCTACCCTCCTCAATACGGGCACTCGGCCCGTAATTGTACCCCTCATTTTTTTAAGAACAGGAAAGCACCGTGTAATCATCAGCACGGTGCTTTTCAATTTTGGGTGAATTATGCGATTAGGTTTAGATTAAAAAATTTAAATTTAGGTCAAGCCTTTTTAAAGGCCCGGCAGAGCATTTTATTGACTGTAACTTCAACACAAAACAACAGGCAGATGTACTATTACACCTGCCTGTTGTTTATAGATTAATTATTGCAAATAATTATATTATTTTGTCAAAACCTCAACGATTTCGCTGATATACATTTTATGGAAGTCGTTGTCGTACCACTTATCTACAGCGTCGTTATCAACAATGCTTTCGCTGTTCAAAAATTGTGCGTACATCTTTTTACATACAAGTACAAGTTTAGCCTCTGCAAAGTATGGAATACCGTCCTCTGTAAAAGCAGGTGTAAGACCTGTTTCGGCAACTTTGTCAATATCTCTGCCGCTCTTTGAACCGCAAAGCTTGAGTGCGTCACGGTATTTTTCGTCAAAAAAGCTCATTGTGTAGTAACCGTTATTCTCAATAAATTCAAATGTATATCTCTGCGGACGAATAAATGTAAACGCAACAGGCTTGCCCCACATAATGCCTGCGCCGCCCCAGCTGATTGTCATTGTGTTAAATTTATCGGAATTTCCGCTTGTTACAAGCGCCCAATCCTTGCCGATAAGGTCAAAAACGCTTTCGTTGATGGCTGACGGATTAATTTTCTTAAAATCTGACATAAATATCCTCCTTAAATTCTGCTCTTGCTTTAAAATAGATGAGAGCAGGTTTTTATTTTATTATTTTGTGCCTGTAGAGCCGAAACCGCCCTCGCCACGCTCTGTATCGGAAAGTTCGCTGACTTCTGTAACGGTTGGGACGATTACAGGTGCAATCACCATTTGTGCCACTCTTTCAAACGGCTCGACGGTGTAAGGTTTATCCGAAACATTGCAAAGACCGACGCAGATTTCGCCCCTGTAGTCGCTGTCAATCACGCCAACGCCGTTGGCAAGGCAGATTCCGTGCTTGATGCCGAGTCCGCTCCTGGCGTAAACAAATGCGGCAACCGACGGGTTGGGCAACTCGATTGCTATACCCGTGGGAATAACCGCAATCTTCTGCGGCTCAACGGTGATTTTTTCGGTAATGCAGGCATATAAATCCATACCGGCGGCACCGCTTGTTGCGATTTTGGGAATTTTTGCGTTATCTTTTACTTTTTTTATCTTTAATTCCATAACTGTCCTTTCAAATTAAGTTGCATTTGTAATCTTGTTTTGCAGGATTTTTTTAAATTCCTTGCAAAAGAAAAATTTACTGAATTTTAATAATGTTTTATTAGAATATTAAAAACCTGTAATTTTTGTAACAAGGCATTAATTTAATTCTTTTAAACAATTTAAACAGAGTTATTAACATTAACATTGTTTTAACAATGCTATTTAACACCCCTTAGATATAAACCTCTTGTTGATTTGACTTTTAACATCGGATTTTGCGTAAATTCGCATATACTTTCCACATTTTCAACATAGTTTTCAACAGTTAAACGAAGTGAATAAAAAGATGTTGAAAGTGTTGAAAACTCATTTTGGGGTATATAAAGGGGTACACAGTTCAGCACTTCGGTACAAATTCCGTCACATTTCAGCGGGAATTTTTCACCCTTTCTGTCCGTCATTTTTGAGCTGTTTTTGCAAGTTTTGCAAGAAATGTTTTCGCTCTTTGCAGGGCAGTTTACCGTAAGCATAAGAGGAAGATATCCGTAGGTGATAATGCCCCTCTTGATTGTGCCGCCCAGGCGGTTTATTCGCTCGAAAGTAAGTTCAAAACTGAGTTCAACATCCTCAAGTCCGTATTCCTCCGCCCAGAGCAGGTCATATGTGTTTACAAGGTTAAGTCCGAAACTTCCGTGTACACGCATATTTTCGCTTTTTGCCATATACACGGCGGCAAGATTTCCGCAGAGTGCGTCATTTACACCAATCTGTTTTACCTCGCTTAGCCTTTTTGCTATTCTTTCTTCGTTTTTAAAAAGTCCTCTCGGAATTTCCACACCTATATTGCAACCGTCAGCCATAAGCGATTTCAGTTTTTCGTTATCGGTATAAATAGGAACATAAATAAGTTCGCAGGCTTTGAAAGCGGGTGAAAACTTTGCGGTAGTCATTCTTGCTCTTATTCCGTTGCCTTTTGGCACACAGGAAGTGTCGGGTGCTGTAATTTCAATATCATTTATTTTGTAGTTATGCCGCTTTGCCCTTAAATCGTCAAGTTGAGCAAGTGCCTCTCTGCGCATCGCATTCAAAACAGAAAGCGGTAACGAGAGGCTGTCCTCTGTATTTATACTCAAGCTTTCAAAAAAATATGCCGTTGAGCCTGTCTTTTTAAGCTGGGTTTCGCATTTTGTCTTGTCAAGCGCAACCTTTTCTGCTTTTTGACAGACAAAGTCGGAAGTAACTTTTATATTATGCGTTCCGTCCGTGATTTCAAGGGTCGGATTTTCGCCGATTTTCGCCGTGAATGTACCGTTTATTGCAATATCGGAAAGCTCGTCCTTGTAGCTTTGACGGATTTTTGAAAAAAGTTTTTCGCCTGCCGATACAACATCGTTTTTTCTGCGGTATCCGAACATTTCATAGCCTGTTTTGCCTGTATAATAACCGTCGGTAAATCCTGTTCGTGAAAAAACATTTTTCAAAATTTCTGCCGTATCGTCGCTTATAAATCCGTTGTCACGCTGTTCTTTGCAGGCACGCACGGCGGCAGACACATACTCGGGGCGTTTCATTCTTCCCTCAATTTTAGCAGAGGCTACACCCATTTCCTGCAGCTGCGTAATATATGGTATAATGCTGTTGTCTTTAAGGCTTAGTGCGTGACCGTCCTTAACCTTTCCTACCGAAAACGGCAGACGGCACGGCTGGGCGCAAGCACCTCGGTTTCCGCTCCTTGAGCCGAGCATTGCGCTGAAGTAGCATTGTCCCGAAACGCACATACAAAGCGCACCGTGCACAAATACTTCGAGTTCAACGGGGATTTCGGCGGCTTTTTCAAGTTCTTTTTTGCTCATTTCCCTTGAAACCACAACCCGTTCAAAGCCTATTTCATAAAGAGCCTTTACACCGAGGTACGAGTGAACGCTCATTTGTGTGGATGCGTGCAGGTGCATTGACGGCACAAGCTGACGGGCAAGGCGTGCGACACCCATATTCTGTACAATAAGTGCGTCAACATCTGCTCTTGCGGCAATCAGCACAGCCTCTTTAAGCCTTTGCATTTCATCGTCAAAAACAATTGTGTTTAAGGTGACATACACCTTTACCGAATGAATATGGCAGTAACGAACCGCCTCTTTAAGCTCGTTTTCATCAAAATTATGCGCAGAAGAACGGGCGGAAAATTCCTTTTCGCCCAGATAAACAGCGTCTGCTCCGCTTCGTACAGCAGCAATAACACTGTCCATACTGCCTGCAGGCGCAAGAATTTCAATTTTATTTTCCATAACCATTATTGTAATCAATCAAATAATTAATCAAAAAGCGAGATCTGCTGTTGGCGCATTTTGCGGATGATTTCATCGCTTTCCTCATCACCTTCGCCCTCGTTTTCCTCTGCCTGCGCAGAATTAACCGCCTTTTGCAGAGCGTTTCTCAATTGTTCGTTTTCCTTTTCAAGTCTTTTATATTTGCGGGTAAGTGCAGTGTTTTCGTTAATAACCTCTGCAAGTCGGGTTTTGTACTCCGAACACTGCTTATTAAGGTCATTTGTTTGACGAATAATCTTATCTGCCTTTGAAATACACTCTTTTTTATTGCGCAAAGCCTTGTTGCGGTCATCGCAAAAATTAAGTGCCGCCAATATAGCGCAATCTCTAGTGTCAAGGTGATTTGTTGATGTTACAATTTTCTTGATTTGTGCTATAACATCGTCGGCAACGCCTTGCACATATTTTTCGTCATCTGCAGTAATCAGCGCATAGCTCCTGCCCTCAATCTGCACGCTGACTTTTCTTTTAGTATTCATTACAGCACCTCTCCATATTCAGACTCTGCCTGCAAAATAACAGAGTTTTTTACAATAAATTATAATCCACACTAAATTATAATATAAAATGATGCGTTATTAAAGAATTATGTTAAAGTTGTAATCTAATTTTGACATAATTATCCTTATATGTCGTTTTTTTGTTGATTTTTGTCAATTATATTGTAAACTGCTAACTCTTGTGTTAATATATAGTATGTGCGACAAAACGGTAGAGTTTTGTCGATTTCGCATTGTTTTACTAATAATAATATTGTTTTTTTTGATAGTAATTAATAACAGTTTATTAATATTACATATCAAAAAGCCTTTTGCGGAATATTATTTTACAGGGAAGTGATTATATGCCGGTTCCTTTTGATTCACAAAAAATTTACTATCGTACACCTTTCGGTGCGGTAGAAGAGGGAACGACCATACATTTAAGAATACTTTTGCCAAGAGATCTCCACACTCAGAGAGCGGATTTGGCAGTAAAGTATGACTACGATTACAACTGGGAATACTGCGGCTTTTTCTGGTGCGGCACATTTGATGACGCTACCGAAATCTGGGAGGCTGACTTTACTCCTAACAAAATCGGTCTGTACTGGTATGGCTTTAAACTTCAAACAAAATACGGCCTCAGATATATTGTACCGTCTGATCCGTATAATATCAGCACCATAGAAACTTCACCGGGCAGAAGTTGGCAGCTTACCTGCTACAAAAAGGGCTTTACTACACCAAAGTGGCCTGTTGGCGGTGTAATGTATCAGATTTTGCCTGACAGATTTAATTTCAGCGGCGAAGAAAAGAACCTTACCCGTACAGATTTTCAGCGCAATACAGATTGGTATGCACTCCCGCAGTGGTGGCCTAACGAGAACGGCGAAATTACAAACAGCGATTTCTTTATGGGCGATTTAAAGGGTATTACTCAAAAACTCGACTACCTTGAGGAGTTGGGTGTAAGTTGTATTTATCTTAATCCTATCGGTGAGGCATACTCAAACCACCGTTACGATACAGGCGACTATTCAAAGGTTGACCCTATCCTCGGTACAAACGAGGATTTCATAAATCTTTGTGCAGAGGCCAAAAAGAGAGGAATCCATGTAATTAACGATGGTGTTTACTCTCATACAGGTTCTGACAGTAAGTATTTTAACAGAAACGGCAGATACGGCGAGCATACAGGCGCTTACAGAGATCAAAATTCTCCGTATTACAGCTGGTATAAGTTTAACAATTGGCCGAATGATTACCACTCATGGTGGGGATTTTACACCTTGCCGGAGGTAAACGAACCGCTGGAAGCAGAGCCGCACCGCCAAACGGGGCGGGGACGGCATGGAGGTGCTGTTGGGGGAGCTGGATGACTGTGTGCCGGAGCCCCACGGAACCGAGAAGACGATGGAGGACCAGGAAATCGCGTCGCTCATCAGCGCGTTTCTGCGCACGCTGCCGGAGGGAACGCGCAGCATATTTTTGCGCCGGTACTGGTACTGCGACGCGACGGCGGACATTGCCGCGCGGTACGGCCTGACCGAGAGCAAGGTGCGGGTGACGCTGCACCGCACGCGCGGCAAGCTGGCCGCCTACTTACAGGAAAGGGGTGCTGCACTGTGACAGAACGCGAATTATTTGAGGCCATCGGCCATGTGGACGACGACCTGATCCTTGCCGCCGACGCCCCGGTGAAAAAGCGCCGCCGGGTGGTGCATCTGCACTGGCAGCAGGTCGTGTCTGTGGCCGCGTGCGCCTGTATAGTTTTGGGCGGCGCAGCCGTGTGGCGGAGCGGCGCACTGCGCAAGAGCAGCATAGCCGGTGAAGTCGCCATGGCCGCCGACGTCCCGGAGGCCGCTGCCGAGACCGCCCCCGCGCCGGACATGCCGATGCTGGATGCCGCCGCGCCCCAGGCAGCGGACGCCGACGAGGGAGCTGCCGTCGAAAAGGACAGTGCCGCTTCCGGCATCGCTCTGGGCTTGGCGCAGTGCGTACAGATCGACGGCGTACTGTATTTTGATACGGGCAGCGCAGTGGACTGCCCCCCGGACCGCGGGGCTGACGGGGTCATTGAGACAAGCGTTGACCGGGACGCCTTCCCTGAGACAGACAGGTGCTCGAACTTTGGTACCGGGTATTCCTACTGGGTGACCGAGGACGGTGTTGTCATCGTGGAGATAGACGGGGCGTATTGGGAGTTTATGGCGAATTGAGGGTTCTACTCGCCTTCCCCTTTGGGGGAAGGTGGCCCCGCAGGGCCGGATGAGGGG
>OGXJ01002014.1_pt1 | contig 14297 bp, 10 predicted proteins | sample 1576231 | NCBI WGS metagenome assembly OGXJ01 (sample SAMEA3541539, study PRJEB24748) | human gut metagenome | biome: human gut; feature: human-associated habitat; material: faeces | place: China | collected 2012
TTCTTATATGCTTGTAAGTACATAATTTTTGCAGTCATGACACAAGAAAAGCTCCTTCCTGTGAGGGAGCTTTGTCTACAGTCTGAAATGCGTGTGGAGAATATCCGCACGCATTTTTTTGTCTGTAGAATTCTTAGATTTTTCTGAACTTCCAAGAAACCGTGGCACAGAAGAAAAAAATAGGGTATAATCAGAATTTAGAGACTTTGAGAAAGTAGGAAATGTTATGTTTTTTAAAAATAGATGTCATATCACCGCGGTATTGGTGGCGGGAGTGCTGGGAATAAGTATGGTGACGGGACTGACCGCCTGCGGCAGCAGTGACGGCACAAAAGTGGTATTTACCACAGGATTTGGGAAAAATGAGGTATTTCGGATCGGGGACGAGTCCTGCTCTAAGGCGGAGATCATGATCTACCTGACCACGACCCAGAATCAATATGAGAATGTCTACGGGACGGAGATCTGGAATACTTCCCTGAACGGAGTGACTCTGGAGGATAATGTCAAGGAGACAGTGCTGGCAAGGATTGCTCAGATCAAGACCATGTACCTGCTGGCAAAAGAGAAAGAGGTCACGTTGGATGAAGCCGAGGAGGCAAAGGTCGTTCAGGCGGCACAGGAGTATTATTCTTCCTTAAATGATACGGAGATCGAGGCTATGGGTGCCACGGAGGAGATTGTGGAGAATCTGTATCGGGAATATGCCATGGCAGACAAGGTCTATCAGTTGATTATACAGGACATCAATCCGGAGATCAGTGATGACGAGGCTCGCAAAATTACGGTGCAGCAGATCTTTTTTGCAACAGCATCCACGGATATGGACGGAAACCTGAAGCCTTATTCGGAAAGCTCCATTCAGAGTGCCTATGAGAAAGCCTGCGAGGTAAGAGACCTGGCGGTGGACGGAGAACACGATTTCACGGAGCTGGCTTCTAAATACAGCGATGATTCCGAGATCACCTATTCCTTCGGTAAGGGGGAGGCGGAGAGTGCCTACGAGGAAGCAGCATTTAACCTGGCAACGGATGAAGTGAGCCAGGTGATTCAGTGCGAAAGAGGATATTATATTATCAAATGTACCAATACCCTGGACAGAGAAGAAACCGATGCCAATAAGCTTAAGATTGTAGAGGAACGGAAACGGGAAGTCTTCGGGCAGGAGTATGACAGCTTTGTGAATACACTGGTGCGTCAGCTCAATGACAAGCTGTGGGATGAGATCACGCTGATCATGGACGAACAGGTGACTACGGACAACTTTTTTGATGTGTATGCAAAGTACTTTCCGGAGGAGTAATTTCTGGTTTTTTACACGCTTTATTAAAATTTTAGAATTACGGAAATATTGATAAATACTGGATTTTTGACTGATTGTTAGCACTCATTTATAATGAGTGCTAAATTTGTCTTGACTTTTCAATTTTACAGTCCTACACTTAGAATCAGTTAGGAAACAGTCAGCCATGGCTGTGCAATTTTAGAAAAGGATGTGGTAATAATGGCAGCAAAAAGCGGCAGTTTATCAATTAACAGTGAAAACATTTTTCCGATCATTAAAAAGTGGTTGTATTCCGATCACGATATTTTCTACAGAGAGTTGATCTCCAACGGCTGTGATGCCGTGACCAAGCTGAAAAAACTGGACATGATGGGAGAATATTCTCTTCCGGAAGGTTATAAGGGACGTGTGGATGTCATCGTGGATCCTGAGAAGAAGACACTGACCTTCAAGGATAACGGTCTGGGCATGACCGCCGACGAAGTGGAAGAGTATATCAACCAGATCGCATTTTCCGGTGCTACGGATTTCATTGAGAAATATAAGGACAAGAGCAATTCCGACCAGATCATCGGTCATTTCGGACTGGGCTTCTATTCCGCATTCATGGTAGCGGATGAAGTACATATTGATACGTTATCTTACAAGGACGGCGCCAAGGCAGTGCACTGGGAGTGCGACGGCGGCACCGAGTTCTCCATGGAAGACGGAGACAAGACGGATGTCGGTACGACCATTACCCTGTTTTTAAATGAAGATTGTCTGGAGTTCTGTAATGAGTACAAGGCTCGTGAGGTCGTGAAGAAGTATTGTTCCTTCATGCCTACCGAGATCTATCTGTCCAAGGCGAATACCAAGGAGACCCAGATCATCAAGGAAGAGGAAAAGCTTCCCGATGATGAAGTCCTGGAAGAGATCGAGCCGGAGAAGAAGGAAGCGGCAGAAGGTGAAAACGCTGAAGCTGCCGAGGGAACAGAAGAGCCTAAGAAGCTGAAGATCAGAAAGCGTCCTGAATTGATCAACGAGACACAGCCTCTGTGGACCAAGCATCCCAATGAGTGCACGAAGGAAGAGTATCTGGACTTCTACCGCAAGGTATTTCAGGATTACAAGGAGCCTCTGTTCTGGATCCACCTGAATATGGATTATCCTTTTAATCTGAAAGGTATCCTGTACTTCCCGAAGATCAACATGGAGTATGAGTCCATCGAAGGTACCATCAAGCTGTACAACAATCAGGTATTTATCGCAGATAACATCAAGGAAGTCATTCCTGAGTTCCTGCTGCTGTTAAAGGGTGTCATCGACTGCCCGGATCTGCCTCTGAACGTATCCAGAAGTGCATTGCAGAATGATGGATTTGTCAAGAAGATCGCCGAGTACATTACCAAGAAGGTAGCGGACAAGCTGGCTGGTATGTGCAAGACGGATAAGGAAGAGTATGACAAATACTGGGATGACATCAGTCCCTTCATCAAGTTCGGCTGCCTGAAGGATGACAAGTTCTGTGAGAAGATGAATGATTATATCCTCTTCAAGAATCTGGACGGCAAATATCTGACTCTGCCCGAGTGTCTGGAGATCAAGCCCCAGGACGAGGAAGAGAATAAGGAAAATGCTGTAGATGAGAACGGCAACAAGGTAGAAGCTGAGGTCGTAGGGGATAAATCTGAAGATGAGGCTTCTGAGAAGAATGCTGAGGAAGAGAAGAAGGAAAAGACCATCTACTATGTAACGGATGAACAGCAGCAGAGCCAGTACATCAATATGTTCAAGGCTGCCAAGATGGATGCTGTGATCCTGACCCACAATATCGATCAGCCCTTCATCTCCCAGTTAGAGCAGAAGAATGAGGGAATCAAGTTCCAACGTATCGATGCGGATGTGACCGATGCCCTGAAGTCCAAGACTTCCAAGAAGGCTGAAAAAGAGATGGAAGAGCAGGCAGAGAGCATCAGCAAGCTGATGAAGAAAGCTCTGAAGAACGACAAGATCACTGTCAAGGTAGAGAAGCTGAAGAACAAGAAGATCTCTTCCATGATCACGCTGTCCGAAGAGAGCAGACGTATGCAGGATATGATGAAGATGTACTCCATGCCCGGCATGGATATGAGTGCTTTCGGCGGTGAGGGCGAGACCCTGATTCTGAATGCCAACCATCCTCTGGTACAGTACATCACCGAGCACCAGGACGGCGAGAACGCAGAAATGATCTGCGAGCAGCTGTACGATCTGGCAAAGCTCCAGCATGCACCCTTGTCCGCCGATGCCATGACCAAGTTCGTTGCAAGAAGCAATGACATTATGATGCTGTTGACCAAATAAAAATGACGGATTAAAAACAAAGGGAATCACAATCTGGGAACGGTTTGTGGTTCCTTTTTTGGGCTACACGGCGGCTCGGGGACAGATGCAGACCGGTACCGGAATTAGTATTTAGTGAATGCATATCACCCGTCTGTTAATCAAGTAGATGTATGATGAAGACAAAACGGATAGAAGTTAGTCTACTTAGTATATGGGAACATGCACATATTTTTCTGACTTTGCATATTCTGTAAGGAACATTTGTTGCCTGACCGGATCAAGACAGACAAAACGGCATAGGCAGAAAGGACCTCTGTCCATGGACACTACTTATACAGGAACACTTCAGATCAGCGTTGTCTCCGCTCTGAGGATGACACCGATACCCGGCGCGACCGTCACCGTCTCCTATACCGGGGATCCGGATTCCCCGCTGGAGACGATGACTACTGACGAATCCGGGCAAACCCCTACGATAACACTGGATGCGCCGCCGAGAGAGCTTTCTTTATCTCCGGATATTACGGCACAGCCCTATTCGGAGTACAACATTCAGGTGACTGCAGAAGGCTTTGAACCGGTACTGGTATCTGGTTCCGAAATTCTGGCAGGCGAATTTTCCCTACAACCGATCCGCATGAATCCGCTGAATGTAACAGAGGAGGAAGAAAAAGTAGTAGTAATACCTGCACATACGCTTTTCGGAGAGTATCCTCCGAAGATTCCGGAAGAAGAAATCAAACCTATGAACGAGACCGGGGAGATCGTACTGAGCCGTGTGGTGATTCCGGAATATGTGATCGTACATGACGGTGTCCCGGAGGATCCCACTGCCCGGAATTACTGGGTGCGCTATAAGGATTACATTAAAAATGTGGCCTCCAGCGAGATTTATTCCACCTGGCCGGAGAGTGCAATTTATGCTAATATTCTGGTCATTCAATCATTTACGTTAAACCGTATATATACGGAGTGGTACAGGGGACGTGGATACGATTTTACGATAACTTCTTCTACGGCGTATGATCAAAAATGGATCTATGGCAGAAATGTGTTCGAAGAGATCGACTATCTGGTAGATTCCATTTTTACCAACTATTTGTCAAGGCCCGGTGTACGACAGCCCATTTTCACATCGTATTGTGACGGTAATCGGACTACCTGCCGGGGGCTGAGCCAGTGGGGCTCCAAGTCATTGGCGGATCAGGGATATTCCGCTATTGATATCATTCATTATTATTACGGCAATGATATGTATATCAATTCCGCAGATATTATTTCGGGAGTGCCTTCTTCCTGGCCGGGGTATGATCTGACTATCGGTTCTTCCGGGGAAAAAGTCCGTCAGCTGCAACAGCAGTTGAACCGGATCGCCAGAAATTATCCGGCGATTCCTACGTTGACACCCGACGGAATCTATGGCTCCGGTACTGCGGAGGCTGTCCGGACGTTCCAGAAGATATTTAATCTTCCTCAGACCGGAATCGTGGATTATCCTACATGGTTTGAAATCTCGGATATTTATGTGGGGGTGACACGTATTTCGGAGCCGGATGCGTAGTAAATGGGAAGTTACGCGAGCAATGAGCCGCGTAACTTCCCATTTACCATGTTGTAACAAGTGTAATTCCAACAATTTTCCCGGACAAGCATAAAATCCGCTTGACAGATAAAAATAAATAACGTATTATTGTATTAAATAAATAATACAGTAAAACAACAAGACAATGAGGGACCCGGGGAGGCATCGATAGAAACGATGCGTGACAGGTAATAAGAAACAGAAAATAAGAAACAAGAAAGGATGATAGGAATGGCGTGGGAATTGGATGCTGACAGACCCATATATGCGCAGCTGGTGGAGCGGATCCAGAAAGAGATCGTGTCCGGCAAATATCAGCCGGGAGAGAAGCTGCCGAGTGTCAGAGATCTTGCGGCCGTGGCGGCGGTGAACCCGAATACGATGCAGAAAGCTTTTGCAGAACTGGAGCGGAGCGGCCTGATCGTGACACAGCGCACCAGCGGCAGAACCGTGACGGAGGACACTGAGCTGATCGGGAATACCAGAGAACAGCTGGCAGCCGGGCATGTCCGGAATTTTATCAACAACATGCAGGAACTGGGATATCAGAGAGAGGAGATCCGGAATCTCTTCGATAAGGTACAGGCCTGACAGGGGTGCAAATTTATGATGAAAATAAAGAGAGGCGGAAATAGAAATGAATAATCTGGTAGAAATTGTAAATCTGACCAAGAAATATGGTGCCAATGTGGCTGTGAACAATCTGACCGTAAGTCTCCCCAAGGGGAAGATCATTGGCCTGTTGGGACCCAACGGCAGCGGTAAGACGACACTGATCAAAATGCTGAACGGTCTGCTGACACCGACGGAAGGCACTATTATGATCGACGGAAATTATGTAGGACCGGTGACCAAGAGCAAGGTAGCTTATCTGCCGGACCGCACGTATCTGACCATGAATCAGACAATCCGGGAGATTCTGGATTTCTTTCAGGACTTTTATACAGACTTTTCCAGGGAACGTGCGGAAGAGATGTTAAAGAGTCTGGGGATCGATCCTGCAGTGAAAATGCGGACATTGTCCAAAGGTACGAAGGAGAAGGTACAGTTGATCTTAGTGATGAGCAGGAATGCCAGCCTGTATATTTTGGATGAGCCGATTGCCGGTGTGGATCCGGCAGCGAGAGATTACATCCTGCGCACCATTATCAACAACTACAATCCGGAAGCAACGGTACTGATCTCTACCCATCTGATCGAGGATGTGGAACAGGTACTGGATGAAGTCATCTTCATGCGTTATGGTCAGCTGGTGTTATATACATCCGTTGACAATATCAGAGAAGAGAAAGGTAAGTCTGTAGATGCTTACTTCAGGGAGGTGTTCGCATGTTAGGAAAGTTAATGAAATATGAATGGAAAAATATCTGGAAAGCCGGTACACTGATGCTTCTGGGAATGCTTGTGGTCACCGTGATTGGCTGCGTGGTATTACGCATGCCGGGAGGACTGGTAACGGAGATTGCGGACGGCAATAACATGAATGCGACACAGAGCTGGTTTGTACTCTCTTCCTTTGTGGCAACACTGATCCTGTATGTGATCATGCTGCTGGCGTCCACCTGGGGCATGTTGATCTTTCTGGGCATCCGTTTCTACCGCAGTATGTATACCGATGAAGGCTATCTGTCCCACACCCTGCCGGTAACAGCTAACCAGCTGTTTTTAAGCAAGGTACTGGTCTCCGGTGTCTGGTATCTGTTCATTACGATAGGCATCGGTATTTCAGTGGTGGCACTGATCGTGTCTCTGATGACAGGCCTTTTAAATATCGGTGAACTGAGTAGTGTACTGACACAATATAATGGGAATATCTGGGAATTTCTGGCAGATGCTTTTTATGAACTTGGCAGAACATACGAAGAAGAGATGGGGATCAATCTGTTGCATTATGGGATCACGCTGCTCTTAACCTATGTGGCAGGACCGTTCATTACCATGGTCACCCTGTTCGGAGCGCTGACCATCGGACAGCTTTCCTCCAAACATAAAGGCCTGATGGGAATTCTGGCATATGCCGGCCTGACGATCCTGTCGTCCATCATCGGCAGCACCGTACAGAGCGCATTCATGTTTGGTGCCAATGTCGCAAACAGTGCCAGTGGAATCACGGTGAGCACCAATTCCGCCTATGATATTAACGTGATCACCAGTCTGCTCATTGCGGCCATCATGTACGGCGTATCTTATTACATCATGAACCGAAAATTAAACCTGGACTAACCGGGTCTACAGCTTGCTCTCAACTGGTAAATTTGGTATAATAAATCCAAATGACAACAGGGAACGGGTGAAGGTACATGCAGGAGATTATTGATAGAATTTTAGGAGGAAACTTCGATTATGAGAACGGTTCTTTGGAATTCTCCTGCGCTAAAATAGAGATTTCCCTGTCACAGGGGACAATATATGAGGGCTCTTTTCACATTCTTTCTGCGTCGGAAGGCTATGTAAAAGGATCCGTGATCTCGGACCATCTTCGGATGGAATGTATGACGGATCAGTTTACCGGCTCCGATGCAGAAATTTTTTACTGCTTCCACGGAGAAGATCTGGAGGAAGGGGATGTGATCAAGGGCTCTTTTTCCGTAGTCAGCAACAGAGGAGAATACAATCTTCCTTTTGTGGTGACGGTGGAGCATGGGATGTTGAATTCTTCCATCGGGGCTATCCGGAATCTGTTCCATTTTGCCAACCTGGCGAAGAACAACTGGAAGGAAGCTGTGCGGCTGTTCTATGATCCGGAATTTCTGCGGCTGTTCCAGGGGAACGATGCCCATTTCTATGACAGTTACCGGATCCTGTCCACTTATGAGGGCAACGAACAGAATGTGGAAGAATTCCTGATCTGTATCAATAAAAAGCAACAGCTGGAATTCCTGACGGAAGAGAAAGAACTGGTGAAAAAACTGCCTCGCAGCGCAGATAATTACGGCGTCACGGAGAACAATCTGACCATCGTGAGGAACGGCTGGGGATATACGAATCTCCAGATCGAGTGTGAGGGTGAATTTGTCTTTACGGAAAAGGAAAACATTACAGACGATGATTTTCTGGGAAACCGTTGCCGCCTGCCGGTCTACATCGACAGCAGCCTGTGCAGACCTGGCAAAAATTTCGGTAAAGTCTACATATATAATGCTTATACTTCACTGGAGATCCCGGTCATGGTACAGCTGGGAGACGGTGTAGTGGCCCGGCATGCGGATCACAGTCATATGCAGTGCATCACCCAGATCATGAAATATTATGAAGAATCGAGACTGAAAAAGATCGGTACGGGAACCTGGCTCGCGGAGACCGGCAAACTGGTGGAGCGCATGGTGACCATGGATGAGAAGGATGTGCCGGCGAGACTGTTCCAGGCACAGCTTCTGATCACAGAGGAACGCTACAATGAAGCCGGATGGATCCTGGATCACGCGGCGGACATGTTGGAAGCCCAGGGAGCTACCGGCGGAGAACAGTGGGCTTACTATCTGTATCTGACCACACTGATCCACAGGGATCCCCAGTATACACTGCAAATGGCGGAGCAGGTGGAACAGATCTACCGCTATGACAGGACCCGCTGGCGTGTGGCATGGCTGCTGTTGTATCTGTCGGAGGAATACAATCGTTCAACCTCCGGGAAATGGATGTTCTTAGAAAAACAGTACCAGTACGGCTGCACCAGTCCGGTGATCTACCTGGAAGCACTGGCCCTTTTGAACGGCAATCCGGCGCTGCTACGTAAATTGAACAGTTTTGAACTGCAGGTGTTGAACTTCGGTGTCCGTCAGGATGCGGTAAACGACAGCCTGATCGAACAGCTGTTGTATCTGTCGGGAAGAGTCAGAGAGTATTCTCCACTACTGGGCAGAATTTTACGAAGACTGTATGAGAAAAAGAAGGATGTGCGGATCCTGCAGGAGGTGTGCAGCCTTCTGATCAAGGGAAGTAAGACGGGACCGGATGCCTTCACGTGGTATCAGATGGGTGTGGAAAGCCATCTGAGGATCACGAATCTCTATGAATATTATATGGCATCGGTAGAACTGGATTCTGTGCTGGAGCTTCCGAAAGTGATTCTGATGTATTTTTCTTTCCAGAGCAATCTGGATTATGAACATAGTGCGTTCCTGTATGCGTATCTGTTAAAACACCGGAAAGATTATGAAGAACTGTACGAACATTACGAGCCGAGAATGGAGAGGTTCGTCATTGACCAGATCCAGAAGCAGCATATTAACAGACATCTGGCAATACTGTATCAGGAATTCCTGTCTCCGGCCATTGTAACGGAAGTTATGGCGAAGCCTCTGTCCCGTCTGTTGTTTGCCCATATGGTAAGAGTGGATGACAGCAGAATGCGTAAGGTGATCGTCAGCCAGCCGGGGAATCTGATACTGTCCGAGACGCCTCTGCAAAACGGCACGGCCTGGGTGGCAGTCTACGGGAATGATTATACCATTGCCTTTGAGGATGCATATGGTAACAGGTTCCTTAAAAATGTGGAATATACCCTGGAAAAACTGCTGGTACCGGGGAAATATCTCAGACTTCTGGAACATTATGTGCCGGATACGGCGGAACTGGATCTGTATTTCATGGAGAACGGCAGAACAGAAGAGACCATATCTTCCACAAAGCTGATACGGATGGCAAGACTGGTGGAAAGCAATGCCGTGGAGCCGAAGCTGCGCAGTGAGATTGCGGTACAGCTGGTACAGGCCTATTTCGACGCGGATAATTTGCAGGCACTGGATGAATACCTGCAGGAGCTGCAGGGGGACGGCTTTACGGAGGAACAGCGGGAACTGATCCTGCGTTTTCTGGTGCTGCGGGGAAATTATGAGAAGGCATATGCCTGGATCGAAGCATATACCCCTTATTTTGTGGAGGCCAAGATCCTGTTGCGGCTTACGGACGGTGTGATCACGCAGTCGGTCCATGAGGGAGAGGCAGTCCTGTATGCGGCGGCATTGACGGCGTTCCGTAAGGGAAAATACAACGGTGGAATTTTAGAGTATCTGGTGCGTTATGCCACCGGTACCACGAAGGAATTGCGTGACATCTGGAAAGCGGCAAGATCCTTTGAGATAGACTGCTACAGCTTAAGTGAAAAGATATTGCTGCAGATGCTGTTCTCCGGGGCATTTGTGGGAGAGCGGATGGATATTTTCCGTTATTATGTATCCCAGGGAGCCAGACAGGAGATCGAGGAAGCTGTGCTTGTACAGAGCTCTTATGATTATTTCTGCCGGGAGAAGATCACGGAGGAATATGTATTCCGGGAGATCCGTAACTGCTATCTGCGGGGAGAAGAGACCCAGCGGATCTGCAAGCTGGCTTATCTGAAATTCTATGCGGAGAATAAGGACAAGCTGGAGCGGGAAGATGAAACTCTGGTCCGGAATTTCCTGGAGGAAATGATGAAGGACCACATTCATCTGAACTTTTTCAGGGAATATCAGGACTGCCTGCCACAGCTGCAGGAGATGAAGGACAAGACTATCGTGGAGTATCACACAAGAGGCGGCGTCCGTGCAAGGATTCATTATGTGATGATGCATGAGAACGGGCAGGCGGAGGATTACCTGTCGGAATATATGCAGGAAGTATACAACGGTGTATTTTTCAAGGAATTCGTACTGTTTTTCGGGGAGAATCTTCAATATTACATTATGGAAGAATCAGAGAACGAAGAACAGCTGACGGAGAGCGGAAGCCTGCAGAAGAGCGATATTATGAATGAAAGTCCGGACAGCAAATACGAGATCATCAATGATATGATGATCAGCATGACACTGCAGGACGATACGACACTGGATCATCTGATCGAGGAATATTACCGCAGGGAATATCTGGATCACAGATTGTTCACATTGCAGTAAAAATAAAAAAAGACAGCAGGAGAGGAGGCGGAAGAACATGCGACTGCCGGGAAGTGATAAAGTTATAGTGGGTTATGACCTGGGGAAGGATTATGCGCAGATCAGCTGCTATGTCACAGGCAAGGAAGAAGAGATCACCACATTGTCTTCCGTTGCAGGCTCACAGGTCTATACGATTCCCCTGGTCCTGAGCAAGAGACAGGGAGTCAACCAGTGGTTCTATGGAAGTGAAGCCCTCCGGCATGCGGGGGAAGAAGAGGGAATCCTGGTGGAGCATCTTCTGAAGCTGGCAAAAGATGGGGAACCGGTGCAGATCGATGGAACGACTCTGGATCCGGTGGCACTACTGACTCTTTTTCTCAAGCGTAGTCTGGGAATGCTGTCCCAGATGACTTCCACAGAGCGGATCGGGGCCCTGATGATCACCTGCGAGGAACTGGATGCAGGAATGCTGGAGGTGCTGACGCAGGCAGTGGAGGCATTACACCTGAAGACGGATGCTGTCTGTTTTCAGAGCCATCGGGAGAGCTTTTATTATTACAATCTGTATCAGCCGGAAAATCTGTGGAAGCAGGGGAGCGTGCTGTGCGAGTATAGGGACAGTTCCATCCAGACTTATTATATGGAATGCAACCGCCATACGACGCCGGTGGTAACGTACATCGAAGAGCGGGAATTCCCTTTTCCGGTGGAAAAATCGGATGAAAAGTTCCTGGAGATCGCCACACAGCTATGTGAGAACCGGATGGTGTCCTCGGTATATCTGATCGGGGAAGAGTTTTCTCAAGAATGGATGAAAGAATCGCTACGCTATCTGTGCCGTGGACGGAGAGTCTTTCAGGGGAACAACCTGTTCAGCAAGGGTGCCTGCTACAGCATGATGGAGCGACTGCATCCCAGTGAAAACGGACAAAATCATGTCTATCTGGGACAGGATAAATTGAAATCCAATATCGGTATGAAAGTGCGCAGACAGGGAGAGGAATCCTATCAGGCACTGTTAGACGCCGGAATCAACTGGTATGAGGCGCAGAATACCATGGAGTTTTACCTGCTGGAAGGAAGAGCGGTGGAGATCCTGATCACGTCCCTGACGGGAAAGGGCAGCCGGATCGCCAGAATCGTGCCGGAAGAATTGCAGGAAGGAATCACCAGACTGCGGATTCAGGTGGAGATGAAGGATGAAACACATCTGCAGGTGGAACTGGAGGATCTTGGTTTTGGCAGCTTCCGAACAGCTACGCATCATATCTGGAAGGAAGAAATAGAGTTGTAGATCTGCCCGGGGCAGAGAAAATGAGGATGAAAAATGAAGGCAAGTCTGTGTGTAGGAGAATATTGCGAGAATGCCTATAATGTGGAAGGCCTGGATATCCGGGTCTATAGTATGGAAGAGTTGTGCTATTGCCTAAAGGAGAATGCATTCCTGTTAGACCTGTCCATCATGAACGATAAGCTGGTGGACTGGATCGGAGAAGAATGTAAAGTGTGGGAACTGGCAAAACAGCTCTACCCCATGGTACATAAGCAGGGATCCTTAAGTGTGTTCGTGGTGACGATCCTGCAATATGTGGGGATGTACGATCCGGAAGAAATCCTGCAGGTGGAGCAGGTACTGAAGCAGGGAGCCGGACTCAGCAATCTGGAGAAACGCAAGAGCCAGATCGACTATATGGTGGAAAAAAGAAAATATGCGGCAGCCATCCGTGGATATGATATGCTACTGGAGACCTGGAACCATCTGGAACAGGAAGGAAAGGAACTTCCGGCGGGAAAAGTCCGGGCGGCGATCCTGCACAATAAGGGTGTGGCGCTGACAGGGCTGATGTTTTATGACAAGGCGGCATATTACTTTAACGAAGCCTGGAAGACCGATCCGGACAGAGAACACCTGGATGCCTATCTGGCGGCAAAGAGAATGGAACTGACGGAGGATGCCTATGTGGCATTTGCAGCGCAGAATCCGGAAAATTATACGGAGTCCCTGGAACTGGAAAAGCGGATCGAGCAATTTGAACGGGAATGGGAACAGCAGCCGGAGTACCGACAGCTACGGCTGCGTGGTGACTGGCGGGTGAACGACAGGGTGAAATACGATGCGGAAAATGAGAGACTGACTCAGGCACTGAAAAACAGTTACCGGACAAGTGTCAGCGTATAGAGAAGACAGCAGGAGAGAATTATGGCGTGGTGGAACCGTTTATTTAAGAAAAAAGAACCGATACAGCAGGAAGAGGACTGGGAACAGCTGGTCTATACCCGCAACGGTGTGAATTTTGATGAGGAAGACCAGAGAAAACGTTACATTGTAAATTGCCTGGAGCAGATCGCAGAGGCTTCCAAGGAGATCGACCTCCTGACGGGAGAGTATACGCTGGTGACTTCTTATCTGACGGATACGGATGAGATTGAGGCACTGCCAGCAGAGCAGAGAGAAGAGGTCAACCGGGTGGCCGGCAAGCTGGCCGGGCTGGAACAGGAACGCAGCAGATACCGGGAAAAGAAGAACCGTATGCGGGATGCGGACTTCTATGCGATCCGCAAAAGAGAGAACGAGATTGAAGAAGGCATTCAGAAGATTCGGGACGGCGAGAAATACGGCAATCTGATAAGGCAGGATCTGCATTCTGCAGCAAAAGAAAAAGGACTTAGAATTGTAGAACGTATGGAATTTAGACGTGAATTACTATTATAAGGACAATCAATATTGGTACGTAGGATTTCGCTACGACGAACGCTTGGTTAAAGAAATCAAGCGTTTTGTTGGAGCGGGGTATAATCCTGAGAATAAAGAATGGTACATTCCTTTCACATTACCAACTGTCGCACCGTTGCAAAAATGGTTGCACGACAATGGATTTGTGGAAGGGATGAATTATTACCCCTCTAAACGGGTGCTGGAGTATCAGGAACCCCCTGTAATTATTACCCCTGAAGATGTGGCTATTGCTTGCAAAGAACTAGGGTTTAAGCGAATGCCACGTCCATATCAATGTGAGGGTATTGCTTACATGATAAATCATGGCAACTGCATAAACGGGGATGATTGTGGTTTGGGCAAAGCTCAACCTCTTGACACTAAAATATTAACCCCTACTGGATATATTTTAATGAAAGATATAAAAGTGGGGGATATAATATTGGGAGCTAATGGGAAAACTCAAAAGGTAGAAGCAGTTTTTCCAAAAGGTTGGCTTCCAACCTTTAAAGTAATATTTTCAGACGGAACGTTTACTAAATGTTGCAA
>OGXJ01002027.1_pt1 | contig 14220 bp, 10 predicted proteins | sample 1576231 | NCBI WGS metagenome assembly OGXJ01 (sample SAMEA3541539, study PRJEB24748) | human gut metagenome | biome: human gut; feature: human-associated habitat; material: faeces | place: China | collected 2012
CACAACATAGAATATTTTTGTTTTTTGCGCTGTCTACTTGACAGGGGGCGGGTCAAGTGGGAGTGCCGCTTTTTGATATATTTTTAATAATTATTAACAAAATATCACAAAATTACTCTATAAATAGTTGTATTATTAAATCATATAATTATGACGGTAGAAAATGCCGTTAAAAATAACGGAGGAAAGAATATGTCTTACAACGAATTTTTACCAAGCTACTCTATTGGCAACGACTGCTACAAAGAAATACCTTATGTTACCCGACGTTATGGAAAAACCGCTGTTGTTATCGGCGGCAAGACCGCTATGGAAAAGGCTAAGCCTGAACTGCTTGCGGCACTAAAAGGCTCTGACCTTGAGATAACCGACTTCATATGGTATGGCGGCGACTCAAATTATGAGAACATTGAAATGCTTAAAGCTATGCCGGAAGTGCAAAATGCAGATATGGTCTTTGGCGTTGGCGGCGGACGTGCCGTTGATACTGTAAAGACACTTTGCGACAGAATTGACAAGCCGTTTTTCACTTTCCCGACCCTTGCTTCAAACTGCGCTTCCTGCACGGCAATATCTGTTATCTACAACGCTGACGGCACTTTCAAGGAATATGCTTACCTCAAAGCACCTGCGCTCCATACTTTCATCAACACAAAAATAATCGCAGAATCACCTGAAAAGCTTTTCTGGGCTGGTATCGGTGACGCTCTCAGCAAAGAGTACGAGGTGGTCTTTGCCTGCCGTGATAAGGATATGACCCATACGCCTTTGCTTGGCAGAGTTCTTGCAGAGGCATGCACAAAACCTCTCATATCCTACGGAAAAAAAGCACTTGAGGATTGCAGAAATAACGTTTCTTCAAAGAATATCGAGCAAATAGCTCTTGATATCATCATTACAACAGGTCTTGTTTCAAATTTTACTGTTCATCAGAACAACCCCGATCCAAAGGACGATTACTATTATAATTCATCTCTTGCCCATTGCGTTTACTATGGCGCTTCGCTGTTTCCAAAGTGCGAGCATGACCACCTCCACGGAGAGATAGTTTCATTCGGCGTGCTTTGCCTGCTTACATATGACGAGCAGTTTGAAGAACGTCAGCGTATTTTTGAGTTCAATCGCAGTATAGGTCTGCCATGCACATTAGGAGAGATAGCTCTGACAGAAGAAGATGTCCCAGCCATTGCACATAAGGCGGCAAGCGTTGTTGAGTGGACTTACGTCCCTGGTGAGCCTTCGGAAGAAAAGTTTATTAAGGCGATACTTGATACCGATAAGGCAGGAAAGGAATTTCTAGCAAAGAGAATATAAGCGCCTTTCCTTTAATAACATCAATAAAAATGATGCTTTGGTCATTAGATCAAGGCATCATTTTTTTTGCAATGTTAATAAGAGATAAGCTCATTAAAAAGCTTTACAGCAAATCTGTCTGTCATTCCTGCAATGAAATCTATTATTGCCTGTGCATAGATCAAATTTGTTTCTAGGCTTCCATATATTTTTATGTTTTCACAATTCAAAGCTTCGGATCTTAATTCTCCGGCGGGTACAATATCAGTAACACAATATTTTGCAAGCCATTTTTCAAAAGAAGATATAAGTAAAGGGTAATATCTTTTTGCCGTATCAAGTGATTCAAAAGAATGCTTTCCGTCATATAGTTTGTACAACGTTTCAAAGATCTGCGATAAAACCAGCTCAGAATACTTTTTGAACGCATTAAACCGCTCGTTGTTATATATCTTATCGTAGTTGAATTTCTTTATGGTATTCAACTGCGCAAGAAATTTATCGCTAAGGCATATTCCTTTTTCGGGAGAGCTGTTCTGACATACGTCAATAATAAGATTATGCATTATTACTGTTGTGTTGATAGCGTTTATATCGTTTGCCTGTGCCATTTTTTTCAGAGTATGCTTCGCTTCGTCGTCAATAAAGCCTAACTGAATTGCGTCCTCGATATCCCGTCCGACATAAGCTATCTTGTCAGATAATTTTACAACGCACCCCTCCCATGTTATAGGTGCATACTGACCTGCTTCCTTAAAATCTTCTTCTAATGATATAAATTCTGTTCTTGGCTTTGTTCCGTTTTCATCGACCTCACCGCAATGCGAGATTATTCCGTCACGGACCGCATATGTCAGATCAAGATTTTTATAATCGTTGTAATTGTCAGCCAGCAGTTCAACTTTATCTACAAAATATAATCCGTTTTTTTCATGCCAGAATTTCATATCTTTAGAAATATAATTCTGGCAAAGCTTTGTTAGAATAGTTTCACCATGATGCCCAAATGGAGCGTGACCCAGATCATGCCCCATTGCTATCGCCTTTGTAAGCTCCGTGTTTAAACCGAGATTACTTGCAATAGTGCTGCTGACAGATTCAACATGAGCAACGTGTTCCATTCTTGTGCAGATGTGGTCGTTATCTATATTATAAAACACTTGGGTTTTATGCTTCAACCGTCTATATGCTGTGGAATGAAGTATCCTTGTGTAATCTCGTGCAAAAGGACTTCTGACATCATCTGCTCTGTTGTATAACGCTGAGGAACGAGCAGTTAATCTCTCCCAATTTGCATTTTCAGGAGTTGCTGCAACCTCTGAAAATGGTCTGTCTGCTTTATTTGTCATAAGACACCTCCTATAATTTTTTAGTGTTTTTCTGATATATTTCACAAATTATTTATTAGCTATTTTCAGTATAGCACATTCTGTTGTGCTAAGTCAAACGCTATTCACGCTTTGTTTTTTTCATCAAAGCCAACTGCCTGTCCACCCTCTCCTTGATTTTCCTGCGAAAATCATATGGCGAAAGCACCTCCACCACAGGTCCGAATGACAATAAACGTATTATTATCTCATTTTCATTCTGCTCATCATATTTAATAGATACCATACATTCACCGCTGTCCTCATCAAAGACCGACTCTTTTTCAAGCTCTGCAAATTCAAGCATAAAACGATTTACCGCATTTCGTTCGTTAAGTATCTTTATTTTTGCCTGCTTTTTCTTGTCTGTGACAGCTAAAAAGCTCTCAGGCGTTATATCCGTCAACTTAGTGAGTGTTACCTGCGACAGGTTTATAATTCCGCTGTCCATCATTCTGCGTTTTTGGTATCGGTTCACATATACCCTGAACTTGTTGTTTTTGGCAGAGTATTCTATCTTTGTGGGCAGAAAATAGTGTGTGATGCGGTTGTCTTTTCTTGTCTGAAAGCTTATTCTGATAAGCTTTTTGCCATGGATAGCCGAGAGTATATCCCGAAAATGCTGTATGTATTGTGGGTCATGAAAATCATCGCCGTCAGAATATTGGTCAAAGCAGGACAAAAAGTTTCTCTGATATAGCTTTTTCGCACCAAGCAGTTCCGCCAACTGCGACTTTTGATCAGTGTCAAGAAACAGACCGCTTCTCGGGTCGCTTAACACCGCACAAAGCCACGCTTTTTCAAGTGCCGTCAGCGGGATATGAGGCTCTTTTTTCAGGATAGATCTGTATATGCTGTCCTCTTTTTTCAGCAAGCCATATCCGTCAGCTCCTGTGAGCTTAGGTTCGAGGAAAAGAACGCTTTCAGAAAAGCCGTTTTGTCTGATGATATCTGTTATCTCAGCCTTTGTGACAGTGCGCTTTTTCAGTATTTTCTCCGTTATGCTGTAATAGGTGCTGTATATTTCCGAAAAAAGTTTCATTCGTCAGCACCTCCGTATATTTCATAAAGCCTTGCAATATCTGAATCAAATTTATCCTGCAATTCCTCATTTGTTGTTTCAAATGCCACTATCCTGCCGATGAACGTTTTTATCCATGGGAAAGCTTCGTTAGCGTCAAAAAGGTCAATGTCAAAGGCATAAAGCCCGTCGGATTTCTTTGTTACAGTACCGCTTCTTTTTTCACGTTCCAAACGCTTCACAACATACATTTCTTTTGCTTCGTCTACCGCTATCTCCATGTGGATATGCTCTTTTTGTCCGTATCTGCGTGATTTCCCGAAGCTCGTTCCCCATAAAAATCTGCGGTTGTCCTCGTAATATCTGTAATATGTATCATAGTCAGCTGCCACATCAAGGGGAGTCACTTTTACTATGGAATCCACCCTTACAGACATCAGACGTTTCTGCTTTGTGAAATACATAATAAGATAATTTCTTCCTGTCTGCACCGAGCAATGTATCTTCAGCACAACGGCTGTTATCTCGTGCTTTTTGTCGTTCTTTCGGCTTACGCAGGATAGCAGAACAGCCTTTTTCTGCTCCATTGCCCCCATGATATCAATGAGTATCTCATCATCAAGAGTATGCACCATGTAAGCGTGCTTACGCACAAAAATATTATTTTTCGCACCTAGCTTATCCATGATGAAGCTGCCCACCACGCCAAAAGGATTTTCCTCAGAGAAGAATTTTATCATATCCCCTAAGCCCTTATATCTGCTTACAATATCATCTGCATAACAGTTGGTCTTTGTGTATAGGATATTTCTTCCGCTTTTGACCTCCGACACCAAGCCCTCTTTTACATATTCTTTTAGCTTGATACGGATTATCTGCACGTCTATTATCATGCCGTAGTTTGCAGAAATATAGTCTGCTATCTCCGATACCGACATGGCGTTATCTTCAAGAGCGTCCATTAAAATAAAGTGCAGACGGATATCATTGTCCGTAAAGGTCTTTGAACGATAGCACTGATACAGTGGGTTTTGAAAAATGTTCCCCGAATCCACCTGCACAGATACTTTCTTTTTGTGACCATCCAAAGAGGTGTGAACGTGGTCTGAAAGCCAGCTTTCTATCCTGCGCTTTTCGTTGTCATAGGTGCGCTTGCTTTTTGCGTCAAAGCTTTCTCTTGTGTGAAACCCAAAGATATAGAAATCACGCACATATTCTCTTATCTTCTCAAAATTTTTTATAAGTTCAGAATATACCGCCATTCAGAACACCTCCTTTGATAACATTATACCAAATCTATACTCCCATTGCAATACATAACAAAACCTCGCACCTTTTTTTATATGATTATTTTGTATCTATCTGCTATAATACATACAACAGCAAAAGTAGGAGGCGCACAAAATGTTTGAATATTATGATAAAGATAAAATGCTAGTACCGATCAAGATATGGACAGAGTCTATAGACGATATCGAGAAAAGCTGTTTTGAGCAGGCGATAAACCTTGCAAATCTTCCATTTGCCCATGACCATATCGCATTGATGCCTGATACTCATACAGGAAAGGGAATGCCTATAGGCGGTGTGATAGCCTGCAAAAATACGGTAATCCCAAATGCAGTTGGCGTTGACATCGGCTGTGGAATGGCATTTGTGCAGACAGATATCCCGGTGAACATTCTTCGTGACACTGTAACAGGGAGCGGCGAGCTTATAAAGGTGATAGTAGGAAATATACTCCGTACTATCCCAGTGGGCTTTAGTCATTATGGCAAGCCGCAGGCTTCTGCCGTGCTTGATAAGGCGCAAAGCGAGATAGAAAGATACAATGCTGACAGCGAATTGCTGAAATTTATCGAGCAGGGATATTATTCCGTTGGCTCGCTTGGCGGAGGAAACCATTTTATCGAGATACAGGAAGACGAAAACGGCATGGCTTGTATAATGCTCCATTCGGGAAGCCGAATGTTCGGCAACATGATAGGGCAGTATTTCAACAAGATAGCCCATGAGATGAACGACAAGTATTTTTCAACTGTTCCCTCAGAGTATAATTTGCCGTTTCTTCCTGTGGATACAGACGAGGGTCAGAGATATCTCAACTGGATGAACCTTGCAATGGACTTTGCTTTTGAAAACAGAGAGGTAATGCTTGAAAAGGTAAAGCACATTTTCACAGAGCAGGTTGAGAAGTATACGGGTATCACACCTAACTATAGTGACGAGATAAACTGTCACCATAACTATGCCGCACTGGAAAATCACTACGGAGAGAACGTGTGGGTACACCGTAAAGGCGCTATCCATGCGGCTGAGGGGGAAGTCGCTATAATCCCGGGATCTATGGGCTCAAACAGCTATATAGTCAGGGGCATGGGCAAGGCTGAAAGTTTTTTGACTTCTTCTCATGGTGCAGGCAGAAACTATTCACGCACAGGCGCAAAGGAGAAATTCTCCGTTGAGTCTGTTATGGTAGACCTGAGGCAAAGAAACGTGGTGCTTGGAAAGACCAGTAAGAAAGACGTGGCTGAGGAGTGCCGCTTTGCTTACAAGGATATAGATGTTGTTATGAAAAATCAAAGTGACCTGACCACCCCTATAAAGAAGCTTTTCACAGTGGGCGTTGTCAAAGGATAGGAGGTAATTTATATGAAACTTGCAACTGCATTGGCTGAACGTTCTGATATCCAGAACAGAATAAACACGATATCTGTCAGACTTGATAATAACGCAAAGGTGCAGGAGGGCGATGTTCCTGCGGAAGACCCAAAGGCTCTTATGGAGGAGCTTGACAGGCTGATAGTCCGTCTTGAAAATCTGGTGGCACGGATAAATCTTACCAACAGCGGAACAGTATACGAGGGCAAGACTATCACAGAGCTTCTTGCACACAGAGATTGCCTGAAAAAGAAGGTAAGGGTATTACGAGATTTTCTGGATACCGCAAGCAGCCGTGTCACAAGAATGACAAGAACAGAGATAAAAATAGTCAGCACTGTGCCTGTGACAGAGATACAGAAAACGGTTGACGGTCTTTCAAAGGAACTGAGAAATGTGGACGAGAAAATTCAGGAGCTGAACTGGACAACAGAGCTGGTGTGATGAAATGGGTGGGATATCTACAGGGTGGATGTATCTCTATCAGCAGAGAATGTGCTGATTATGGACAGAAACTTCGGGCAGGTTTCAGAGGTTCAAGTCCTCATTTGACAACGCATTGCCAGCAACGTAACATGCGTATCGTAACAAATTTTTATTACCACCTTGCATCAACTGTAGATAGGGTAGGGATATGAAAACGGCATGACCTTGATTGATTTGGTCGTGCCGATTTTTTTATGCAATGTAATCAGAATTTTTCGTAAAATGTGCAAATGCTCAAAATATTCCCTCATAAAATGTGTGAAATCAAAAATTATTCACTCATAAAATGTGCAGAGAGTGCTGCAATCGCCTATTTTACGTCACTTTACTCCTCATGTGCAAGAAGCCTTTTATAGCTGCGGTCAATGCCTATTGCACCAAGGGGTGCTGTGATAAGGATCGCAAGCACAGCCACAGAAAGCACTATCTTTCCGCAGGGCAGACCAAGGGACATCGGTACTGAGCCGATAGCCGCCTGAACTGTTGCCTTTGGCATATATGCCGTTACACAGAAAAGCTTTTCTTTAAGGGTGAGCTTCGTGCCGAGAAGACATATCCATACGCCCACGGCTCTGAAAATAAGCGCTCCGAAAATAAGAAGCACAGCCGCCGCACCTGCCGTAAGGGTGTAGCGTATGTCCACTGCCGCACCAACAAGGACAAAAAGTACAGCCTCAGCGGCTATCCAAAGCTTGCCGAACTTTTCTGAAAGCCTTGCAGACACGCTTTTGTCAGCCTTTATTTTTATCATGCAAGCCATTGCCACAACTGCAAGAAGTCCCGATACTGCCACAAAAGGCTTAACAAATGTTTCCACTGACATAAGCAGGAACGCCAAGCCCAAGATAGCGATGACCTTTGTGCTGTTTCTTATTTTGTTACCTTTGCGGTAGGATATCTCAAAAATATAGAAAAGCACAAACCCTGACAGCGAGCCGAGAAGCACTCCGAGGATTATTGACACGGGGATATTGAGAAAATCCGTCGCCTTTGCAGAGCCGCCCTGCGCCATTGTTACGAATGTGGAGAACAGAACGATAACGAAAATATCATCGCATGAAGCTCCCGCAAGTATCATTTGTGGTATGCTTTTTTCAGTGCCGTATTTTTCTTCCATAAGCTTCACCATTCTCGGCACTACCACCGCAGGGGATACCGCACCAAGCACCGCACCCATAACAGCGGCTTCCGTGTGGTTTATCCCAAGAAGCAGCGGAGCAAGGATAAAATATCCCAGTATCTCAAAGCTTGCAGGCAGAAATGACATCATGACCGCAGGTCTGCCCACCTTTTTCAGGTCGGACAAATTGAGTGACAGCCCTGCTTTGATAAGGATAATGATAATGGCTATCTGCCGAAGCTCTGAGGATATGCCAAGTATCTTAGGATCCAGCAGATCGAGAACGTAAGTGCCTGTGAGAATGCCCGTTGCAAGCATACCGATTATCCTCGGCAGACCGATAGCCTGAAAAATGGCGGCGGCTGACAGCCCCACAAGAAAGATCACAGCCAGTGAAAATAACATAATTATACCTCCCAAAAATCAAAAAAGCTGACAACTCCTGCGTAAAAAACAGAAGTCATCAGCTTAGTAAGCGGTTTAGGTTTCCCAGGGGAGAACATCATTCCCCGATATGAGATTTTACTATTGTATTTTACCACATTGCCGTGATAATGTCAAGTGCTTAACAGGTCTGTGGCTGGGCTTTTTTCATTTTTGTGGTCTGGCGCTGAGCCATAACAAGCTTGTAGTATACGCCTTTTTTCTGCATAAGTTCAGCGTGAGTGCCGAACTCTGCAAGTCTGCCCTTGTCAAGGACGATAAGCCTGTCGGCGTTGCTCAGGGTGGAAAGTCTGTGAGCAATGGCAATTGTCGTCCTGCCCTTTGTGAGCTTGCCTAAGGCGTCTTGTATCTGCTTTTCCGTCTGAGTGTCAAGAGAAGCCGTCGCCTCGTCAAGTATTATTATCTTAGGGTCATGGAGTATCGCTCTTGCGATGGCAATTCTCTGACGTTCGCCGCCCGAAAGCTGATAGCCCTTGTTGCCCACTCGGGTGTTGTAGCCGTCAGGGAGCTTTGTGATAAAGTCATGTGCATTCGCAATTTTCGCTGCCTTTATTACCTCCTCAAAGGTAGCGTCAGGCTTTGCATATGCTATATTTTCAAGTACGTTTCCGTCAAAAAGGAAAGTTTCCTGCAACACCACGCCCACCTGTGAACGCAGGCTGTGCTGTGCAATATCCTTTATGTTAACACCATCAATGCGTATCTCTCCCTGCGTGCAGTCATAAAGTCTGAGAATAAGATTTATCATTGTGGATTTTCCCACGCCTGAGTGTCCCACAATGCCTATCATTTCGCCTTTGTTTATCTTGCAGGTTATGTCTTTCAGCACAGGATTGTATACCTTGTAGCCGAAATAAACGCCGTCAAATTCGATATCGCCTTGAATGTTAAGGTCAATAGGGTCATCGCAATCACGAACGTCAGTGTCCTCGTCAAGTATCTCAAAGACCTTGCCTGCGGAAACTGAGGTGTCCGCAAGATTTCTCGGTATCTGTATGAGCCAGCGTATAGGTTCGTAAAGCATTGCAACGTAGGTGGTGAACTGTATAAGCTGACCTAATGTCATGGTGTGGTCGAGAATCATGTTTCCGCCGAAATACAGTACGAAGAAGTTACCAATGGTGAGGATAAATTCTGAGGCAGGAATGGTGAGATACCACATCATTTCCGCACGAACGCAGCTTTTCGCCCAGCGTTCGGAACATTCTGTGTAGCGCTGTATCTCCCTTACCTCGTTGCCGTAGGACTTTACAACTCTTATGCCGTTTAAAATATCATGCAAAGTTTCTCCATGAGAAACGCCATTTTTCCATACCTTTGTGTAGCGTATCGCCATGGCGTCAAAAAGCTTTTGCACTATTATGAAAACTATCGGCACAGGCAAAACTGTCATAAGCGCAAGCCGCCAGTCCATTATAAAAAGCAGTATGCCTATTATCACAAGGGAAAGTATTTTTACTATGGCGTCCTTGCCGTTTGCAGTGATGAAGTCCTCAAGCTTTGCAGCGTCGCTTGAAACACGGTTGATAAGTTCGCCTGCTGTTCGCTTTGATATGGAGTTCATGGAAAGCTGCTGTGACTTTTCAAATATCTCCTGCCTAAGGTCACGTCCCAGATTGAGTGCCACCTTGAAACTGTTTTTCATGTTGAAAAACTCGAATACTCCTGCCAAAAGCAGCAGAGTGACGATAGTGATGATAACGCCTGCAAGGCCTGCCCAATGGGTGTTTTTCGGGGTAACATACTTGTCGATTATAACTCTGTCAAGATATGGCGCAAGCACCCAAATAAGCTCGGAAAGTATCGTGCATATAACTGCGATCGCAAAATATTTCTTGTATGGCGCAATGCGTTTTATGAGCTTGACCATTGTCTTGCCCTTGCCTGTGCAGTAGATACATTCCTTTGCGCCCTCCAGCGGCAGACCGCATTTTGGGCATACAGGCTCTTCCGTGTCGGTTATCTCCATAAGCTCGCCTGTGCGCAAACAGTGGTCAAGAAGCTTCATAAGCTCGGCGTATCTGAGAAACTGATCCTGCGAAAAACCGCAGAAGCAGATAGTTTCACCGCTTTTCAGCGTTCCCTGAGCCATTGAAGTGCCTATCTGCTGTTTGCACTCAAACTCGGAGAAATCGTCTATGCTGTATTCAAGTGTTATCTCACTGCCGTTGTAAATGTATATCTTTTCTTTTGTCACGCAGAAATGTCCGTCCATTTTCTCGCCCTCACGGGTGAAGTTCGCAGGCAGAGAGTAAACAATGTCTGCCGGGGCATTCTGTGGCAGGGAAGTTTTTAGATCCATATTTTCACACTCCTTTCGGTGTGGTCTAACACCTTTTAGGTGTACATTTCAAGCACCTGACGGCTTTTTCTGTCAAGCTTGTGAATGTCAGGGCAAAAATATTTGTTGCCGTCTGCGTCGTTGACGTAGAGATAATCATAGCCGATCATTCTGAAATTCTGATACCAGTCACGGATACAGATAGTTTTCTGCCCTGAAGTTGTGTCAGCCTTTACAAAGATCGCACCACGCATATTGTCCTTTATGCTGTAGACTTTTGTTATCTCAGGCATATAGTATTTGTATTCAAGATAGCTGTCAAGAAGCTTGTATTGCTCCTCGTCAAGCTCTGCCATATCTTTTATAACGCCTATCTCACGGAATTCTTTTTCAGAATTTTCGTATGAAAGGCTTATGTAGGTGGTCTTTGAGTAAAATGGTATGAGCCTTGTGGGGTTTACCTTGTGATAAGTCCTGCCCTCATAATCGAGGGTAAGAAAACCGCTTTCTTCCTTTGCAAGGCGTATCTTTTTGCAGTCAAGCAAGGTCAGCTTATCGACCTCATAAACCTCCTGCTCAGCGGTAATATTTTCAGCCATTGTGTTCATCTCCTTACTATTCGTTTATGAACTGCAATGCTTCAGATTGCAGCTTGTAAAGCTCGAAATATTTGCCTTTTTCTTTTATGAGCTTGTCATGTGTACCCATTTCTTTAAGTTCACCGTTTTCGATAACGCAAAGCATATCAGCGTCACGGAGAGTTGAAAGGCGGTGTGCGATAGAGATTATCGTCCTGCCTTGTTTCAGATTGTCGATAGCGGCTTGTATCTTTCGCTCTGTCCTTGTGTCCATGGAAGCGGTCGCCTCATCAAGGATAAGTATGTTAGGCTTCTGAATGATAGCCCTTGCGATAGATATTCTCTGCTTTTCACCGCCTGACAATGATATTCCGCCCTCGCCGACCTTAGTGTTATAGCCCTCAGGGAGCTTTGTAATAAACTCATGTGCATTTGCGGACTTCGCCGCTTCGATAACTTCTTCCATGGTGGCGTCAGGGTTTGCATAGCGGATATTGTCAGCTATCGACCCTATGAAAAGGAAAGTTTCCTGAGAAACTATACCGATATTTCTGCGCAGATCGTCAAAAGCTATCTTCCTGATAGGCACGCCGTCAATGGTTATCTCACCGCCTGTTACGTCATAAAGCCTTGCCATAAGGTTTATGATAGTGGATTTTCCTGCGCCCGTTTTACCAACGATTCCAAACATATGTCCGGCCTGCACCTTGAAAGAAACGTTTTTTATGATAGGGTGACCAGCCTCATATTCAAAGGATACATTTTTAAGCTCGATATCGCCCCTCATGTTTTCCATGTGAACAGGGTGTTCGTCCTCTTTTACAGTAGGCAGAGCGTCCATTATCTCAAACATTCTTGATGCGGCGTCCATACATTTTGCCCAGCGGTCGCCTATCCATGTGAAAAAGTTGATAGGATCCATCGCCATTTCGGTATAGGAAATAAGTGCTGAAAGTGCGCCGAATAGTATGTGACCTTTTATAACAAGCACTGCGCCAAGGCAGAAAACAAGCTTGTTCACTATCCTATAGAACGTCCATATAACAGGGATAGTGTTTGCTATTCGTGAATTTATCCTTGAGTTTATCAAAAATGCGTCAGTGTTTTTTACCCTGTAGCGTTCTATCTCTCTGTCCTCACGGGCGAAAGCCTTTACCACACGCTGACCGTTCATAACGTCTGAAAGCACCGAGTTTGCAGAACGCATTGCAACGTCATATTTGCGGTAAAGCTTGCGCTGGCTTTTGTAAAATTGGTGCTGAACTATCTCTATCACCGAGATAGTGAGGATTATGCCAAGTGACAGAAGGGGCGAAATTGTGAGCATTATCACCGCAATGCCCACTATCTTTACCACGTTTGTAAGACCATACGGCACTATATCCGTGAAAAACCAGTAGATGTTCTGACTATCTCTGTCGACCCTCGACATAAGCGAGCCTGTCTGCTTGCTTGTGAAAAAGTCAAGGGAAAGCCGCTGCATTGATGAGAATATCTTCACCCTAAGCCGGTGCGTAACAACAGGCACGACCTTTGAGGTTATAATGCCTGAAATGATACGCATTATCATTCCTGCAATGTTTATACCCACGATGAGCATTACTATCATGAGTATCTTGCCATAGTATTTTCCGTTTTCTGCAAGCACATCATCATAGAGCATCTGAGAGCCGAATATCGGCGAAAGTATGGCAAAAACGTTGCTTAAAACTATGGTGAGCAGTATGAGAAATACCGCACCCTTAAATTCACCGAACATAGAAAGCAGGCGTTTGAACACCGAGCGTCTGTCTACACATCTCGGACAGACAGGGCGATTAGGGTCAGGATAAGGCTCACCGCAGGTAGGGCAGTGGGTCTTTACTCCTTCCAGCAGGCGGTCGTCGATAGGCTCGTTCTTGGCTGTGCAGTTCACACGCTGGCTGAATTTCTCGAATTTGTCAGCAAAGCCAAGTGAGAACCTCGCTATAGGAAATTCCTTGCCGGACTTGTCCTTTATCATAAGTCTTGCGGAATTTGCATAGCGGTCAACAAACATTTCTTCAATGCTGTCTATGGGGTATTCATCATAGCCTGATACTGTGAAGCTTACGAGATTTTTTCTCTTCTGCCCACGTTTCATTTTTCCGTATTCTTCATAGCCACGGAGTATGCAAAGGGTGTCTTTTGTGAAAGTTATGTATACGTCCACATATCCGCCCTCGCCGTCAAGGTCAGCCTTTACGCAGTAAAGCAGCTCGTCAGTCATAACTCCACGCTTAAGCAGTTCGTTTTCTGCAAGCTGTGGCAAAACGTCAAAAAACTTCATGTATTCCCTCCTTTTCGGGATAAATTTCATATTCTTCCGATATAATTCTGTAAATTCGCATAATGTAACTGCCTATAACAGGTCAAAAAAAGACCTCTGATACCTGATATCAGAGGTCGCAATAGATCTGCAGTATAATATCCAGAAAGCTGATAAAAATCTCATTAGCTTTTGGGAATAAGGGCAGGTAAAATGACATCTGAAAGGCATATTGAACTTACATTATTTGTAAGACTTATATTCTCGTTAGTCTTTATAAGATCAAAAAGAATATTTCTCATTTCACCCACCACCTTTCAGTTTATTTTTTATAGCGTTTATCATTATACGAATTTTTGTGAAACATCACGCAAGGTTTATTATATAACCAAACTTTCTATTTGTCAATAGGATTTTCCAAATTTTTTTTGCTTTTTGAAAAAGCTGCCCAGAATATCAGCATAAGAAGTATCACCGCAAAGCACATCCAGCCAATAAGAACAGGCAGACTTCTGTTTGAAAATGTGTCATAGTATCCTTTGAGGTAGATGAAGCATATAAGTGCAGGCACAACGTAGGCCATGTAGCTGCGAAGTCCGTCAGGGATATGCTTTCCCTTGCCAGTGTTGGCTTCCTTGATGAAGTTCTCCCAGCCCCAGCCGTTTTTGCGAACGCAGAACAG
>OGXJ01002041.1_pt1 | contig 14147 bp, 9 predicted proteins | sample 1576231 | NCBI WGS metagenome assembly OGXJ01 (sample SAMEA3541539, study PRJEB24748) | human gut metagenome | biome: human gut; feature: human-associated habitat; material: faeces | place: China | collected 2012
TGCCACGGGCTGGAGCAGGGCGTGGAAGGTGGCGTGCTGGGCACGTCTGAACGACGGAGAGCGCGCTTACCGTCTGCTGAAAAAGGCGCAGAACATGACCGATGTCACCGTGGTGAGCATGGACGACAATGCCGGAGGAATGTACTCAAACCTCTTTTGCGCGCATCCGTCGTTCCAGATTGACGGCAATTTCGGCACCACCGCCGCCATAGCCGAGATGCTTCTGCAGAACAGCGTGCGCGGGGTGTGGCTCCTTCCCGCGCTCCCCAAGGAGTGGGCGGACGGCAGTTTCAGCGGACTGCGGGCGCACGGCGGCTTCACGTTTGATGCTGAGTGGAAGGGCGGACGTCTGACCGGCGTCGTGGTGAGGTCGGAGTGCGGCGGAGTGTGCAGGCTTTACCTGCCCGGCATGGAGGTGCGCAGGGTGAGAGGAAAATACGGACTCAGGGTGAGGCACACCACGTCTTCGGACGGCTCTGTTGAGTTCATGACCAAGCCTGGACGCACCTACCGCATATCCCTCCGTCCCCTTACGGAGAGTGAGTAGGACGGCGGTGTGGCGCAGGCGGTTTCCTCCCGACAGGAAAAGATGCATGTGTAAAAACATCGCATGATATTCTGTTCCTTACAATCACCTATGACATAGGTCGCATAAGACCGAAAACGATAACCCAAACTATTAAATAACATTATTAACTTAAACATTATGAACAGATTGTTTAAATTCTCTTTGGTGTTTGCAGTCGCCGCTACAGCCTTCTTGGGATGTGCCGACAACGACATCGCGGAGGACAGACGAGTGGTCTATCCGCCTGATGCAAACAAGGAATCAAAGTTCGTCTCGTTCTCTCCGGACAGTGGAGGAGTGGGCACACAACTGATTATCAAGGGTCAGAACCTCGGCACCGACACGAGCTATCTGCGTGTGACGGTGAACGACAAGAAGGCTGCGATAATCGGAGTGAGAAACGATTACATCTACGCGGTGGTTCCTGCGCGCGCCGACACCGGGCTTGTGAAGCTCTATGTGGGCAAGGGAGACAACGTGAAGGAGTTTGTCTCGACAAAGGAGTTCCGCTATAAGTATAAGCGCAACGTGTCGACTCTTGCCGGACAGAACGGCAACGCGAGCCGTGACGACGGCGAGTACGACGTGGCGACATTCCGCCGTCCGTGGGCGCTTTTCCACGACAACGATGACGTGATATATGAGATTGACGAGGGACGAGGCACAAACAAGGACGGTGCCCTGCGCAAACTGTACGAGGGACTGGTCGAGACGCTCATCCAGTGCAGCTCGGGTCCGTTCCAGTCGCCCACTGCGGCAGCATTCAATATCGCTCAGGATACCATCTATATGGTTCATCTCTACAATCCCGGCAACTGCACCTCGAAGGTGGGACTGATAGCCATCTCGCGTGCGAGCGGATTTGTCGACGTGAAGCCTTTGGTGAGAATGAACGACCCCAAGTGCACCGGCATCGCCATAAACCCTGTGAACAACGACATCATATTCAACAACCAGAGCGACGGCTATCTCTACCGCTATTCTGAAAACACCAATATTGACGAGGCGTACACGCGGCTCATACGTGTCAACAATGCCACCAACACCGAGCTGAAGCTCGCTTTCAGCAACGACGGCAGGTATCTGTATGCGGCTGTGAAAAACCGTCACTGCATCTTCCGCATGCCTTACGACATCACTACAAAGACTCTGGGCACTGCCGAACTGTGGGCAGGACAGTGGGACACATCGGGCTATCAGAACGGCATAGGTACGTCCGCGCTGTTCGACCAGCCGAGTGCCATCGAGTTTGACGAGGACGGCAACCTGTACGTAGCTGACAAGTACAACCACTGTATCAGACGAATCACTCCCGACGGAGAGGTGTCTCTCTATGCGGGCATGCCGCGCACGAGCGGTTACAAGGACGGTCTGCCCGACGTGGCGATGTTCAACTGTCCCGAGGGACTTACCATCCTGTCAGACCAGTCGATTATTGTAGCCGACAGGGAGAATCACGTCATACGCAAGGTAGTCGTGGAGTGATAACATAACATTACAAATGCAATAAAATAGAAGTTTCATGAAAAAGATATTGTTACTGATGCTCCTGTTTGTCGTTCAGGTGGCTGCATTTGCCCAGGACGCTTCAGTCACCGTGAAAGGTGTCGTGCAGGACAGTAAGGGAGAGCCCATAATGGGTGCCGTTGTCATCGTGAAGAACCAGCCGGGTCTGGGTTCGTCGACAGACGTGAACGGCGCTTTCAAGATAACGACCGGCAAGTATGAGATTCTGGAGGTGACCTATCTGGGATTCGAGAAGCAGGAAGTGCCGGTGGTAAGCATAAAGGATTACGACAATCTTGTTATCGTAATGAAGGAGCAAAGTCAGGAAGTGGACGAGGTGGTCGTCACCGCAAGCGGCGCGCAGAAGAAGAAAACGGTCACCGGAGCGTTCACCACGGTTGACGTGAAGCAGCTCAACGCCCCTTCGGGCAATCTCTCCAACTCTCTCGGAGGTGTCGTTCCGGGTATCATAACACAGCAGCTCTCGGGCGAACCGGGCGAGAACCAGTCTGACTTCTGGATTCGCGGTATCTCCACTTTCGGCGCCAACGCCAGCGCGCTTGTGCTTGTCGACGGTATCGAACGCAGTCTGAACGAGATTCCGGTAGAGGACATCGAGTCGTTCTCCGTGCTAAAGGACGCGTCAGCCACAGCCGTATACGGTAACCGTGGAGCCAACGGAGTGGTGCTCATCACAACGAAGAAGGGTGAGAAAGGAAAGATACGCATCAGCGGTAAGCTCCAGTACGGCTACAACCAGACGGGTAAACTGCCCGAGTATGCCAACGCTTCAGACTACGCGCGGCTCGCAAACGAGGCGCGGCTCGCACGCTATCAGTCACCGCTCTACTCCGACGAGGAGCTTTATATCATACAGAACAATCTTGATCCTGACCTTTATCCTAACGTAGACTGGCAGGACCTGATGCTCAAGAACGGCGCGTCGCAGTATCGCGCGCAGCTCAGTTTCACCGGAGGAGGTGACAATGCGACATACTATGTGTCCGGTGCCTACTTCAATGAGGACGGTATCTACCGCACAAGAAGCGCGGAGAACAAGTATAACACCAACTCTACCTATGAGCGTTATAACTACCGTGCCAACACAACGATGAACATCACGCGCAGCACGGTGCTCTCAGTCGGCATCGGAGGCTACCTCATCAACCGCACGCAGCCGGGCAGCACGTCGGCTGACATATGGCAGGCGTTCTCCGAATACACACCGCTCACCACTCCGAGAAAGTGGTCGACAGGGCAGTGGCCTATAGTCAACGGAAAGAAAACTCCCGAGTTTCTCATGACGCAGACGGGTTACAAGACCATCTGGCAGAACAAGATGGAGACTAACGTGAGCCTCGACCAGAAGCTCGACTTCATAACAAAGGGTCTCACTTTCTCCGGTACGTTCGCCTTCGACACATGGAACGACAACACCATCACGCGCTCGAAGTCGCCTGAACTGTGGAGTGCGCAGAACTACCGCGACGGTTACGGCAAGCTCATTCTCAAACGCGAGCAGGACGTACAACCCATGACCCAGACCTCATCGACTACCGGAACGAAGCGTTATTATCTGCAAGCCAAGCTGGAATATGACCGCCTTTTCGCCCGTGACCATCAGGTGAACGGTCTTCTCATGGTCTATCAGGAGGAGAATTCCGACACAAACCTCGGCAGCGACATCATCGCCTCGATACCCAAACGCAACCTTGCCTACTCCGGACAGGTGCGCTATGCCTACAAGTCGCGCTATCTTTTTGAGTTCAACTTCGGCTATACCGGCTCGGAGAACTTTGAGAAAGGCAAGCAGTTCGGATTCTTCCCGGCATTCTCCGCAGGCTGGGTGCTCTCGGAGGAACCGTGGATAAGGAAGGCGTTACCGTGGCTCGAGTTCTTCAAGATAAGAGGCTCATGGGGTGAGGTAGGTAACGACAAGATTGGCGGAGACACCCGTTTCCCGTACATCTCGCTTATCTCCGAGATGGACTCGTCGGGCAGTTACGCCTTCGGACAGTTCGGAAGCAACTACATCACAGGCTACCGTATGACCACGGTCGGCACTCCCAACCTCACATGGGAGAAAGCCACGAAGTGGGATATAGGCGTTGACTGGTCGATATTCAACGGTATGTTCACCGGAACAGTGGACTACTTCAGGGACAATCGGGACGATATCTTCATGCGGAGAAACAACATGCCGCTGTCCACAGGACTCGCCGACCAGACCCCGATGGCTAATGTCGGACGCATGAGATCGTATGGTTTTGACGGCAACATAGCGTTCAACCACAAGATAGGTGAGGTGAATTTCACCCTGAGAGCGAACATGACGTATCAGAATACGGAGATTCTCGACCAGGATGAAGCCGCAAACGAGTTCTGGTATAAGATGAGCAGGGGCTTCCGTCAGGGGCAGACCCGCGGATTCATTGCGCTCGGACTGTTCAAGGACGAGGAAGACATCAAGTCGAGTCCGTCGCAGGACGCGCTGGCAAACTTCCCCATCCTGCCCGGTGACATAAAGTATAAGGACGTGAACGGAGACGGTGTCATCACCGAGGACGACATCGTGCCGATAGGCTACCGCAACACTCCGGGTCTGATATACGGTTTCGGTTTCAGTGCGGCATGGCGCAATTTCGGTATGAACCTTCTGTTCCAGGGAGCCGGAAAGCGTACGTTCTTCGTGGGCGGCAACGGTCCTCACGCGTTCCACGACGGTGCTACGGGCAACATACTCCAGCGCATGGTTGAGGAGGAAAGATGGATTCCGAGCGACATCTCGGGAACCACCGATACGGAGAATCCCAACGCTCCGTGGCCGCGACTCACCTATACGAACAACAATAACAACAACCGCGCGTCCACATACTGGATGAAAGACGGAAGCTATCTGCGTCTGAAGAACCTCGAAATAACCTATGACGTTCCGAGAGAATGGATACAGCATCTGCGCCTTACAGGTCTGCGCCTGGGCTTCATAGGCGAGAACCTGTTCACATGGAGCCCGTTCAAGTGGTGGGATCCGGAAGGAAACAACGAGAGCGGCAACGCTTATCCTATCAGCCGGACATTCTCTTTCTATCTAAGTTTCAATCTATAACACAACAACAAGGTCATGAAAAAGATTTTATTATATATATTTTTGCCGATTGTCGCAGGCGGAATGTTCTCTTCGTGCGCCGATTATCTGGACGTGGACAAGTATTTCTATGACCAGCTTTCCATCGACTCGGCTTTCTCCAAAAGGAAGTATGTGGACGGATGGCTGTCTAACGCGTTCGAGCCAATACAGTATATAACTGAAGGGGAAGGCATGCGCAGGTGGATGAGTGATGACATCGTGAAGTATGAAGGGCGCGACTACCAGAACGGAAACTACAGTGCCACGACAAACAACGGTGACAGCGAGAACCTTCTTTACAAGGCTTACGAGGCTGTGCGCAAGGCTTCCACCTTCATAGACAATGTGGACCGCTGCGGCGAACTTACCGAGGTGGAGAAAGCCGACATGAAAGGGCAGATGCGGTTCATACGTGCCTATGCCTACTGGTCGCTCATACGCCACTTCGGACCGGTGCCTCTCATCCCTGAGCACGGGCTCGACGTGAGCCTGTCTTACGAGGAACTGTCTTTGCCGAGAGCCTCTCTCGACGAGATTGTTGCGTTCATCGACCAGGACCTTGTGGTTGCCGCGCGCTCCCTTCCAATGGTGCGCACCGTGAACAACATGGGTCGTCCCACACGCGGAGCGGCTCTTGCGCTGCGTGCGAGAATACTGCTCTGGGTGGCAAGTCCGCTCATGAACGGCAACAGAGACCTCTTCAACGTGAAGGACAACCGCGGACGCCAGCTCGTGCCGCAGGAATATGACGAGTCAAAATGGGCTAAGGCAGCCGCCGCAGCCAAGGAAGTGATGGATCTGGGAATATACGAGCTCTACACCATAGAGCCTTCCCCAGACACCCCCGAGTATGAGCGTCCGCCCTACAACGCCGAGTTCTCCGACAAGAACTTCCCCGACGGATGGGCTGATGTTGACCCTTATCTCTCCTACAAGTCCATCTTCGACGGTACGATAATAGGCTCGAAGAACCCCGAACTCATATTCACACGCACGAGCAGGGGCAACGAGCAGATAAACCACTGGGTGTCAAACTGCATGCCGCGCACGCTCAGCGGCTCCAATCTCATAGGCGTGTCGCAGAAGCAGGTTGACGCTTACTACATGGACAACGGCCAGACCATACAGGAGGCTGAGGCTTCGGGATATTATAAGGAAGACGGTTTCACCACGTCGAGCAACCCGCTCAACGAGGGCGGCGCGCCGTTCCTGCCGGCAAACGTGTCGTGGCAGTACGCTCACAGGGAGCCCCGCTTCTATGCGTCGATAGCCTATTGCGGCTCCATATGGGTATGCGCGAGCGCGAATGAGGCACAATACCGCAACAAGCAGATATTCTACTACCGCGACCTGAACGACGGCAAGCAGGGCTTCAAGGAGGACTGTCCGCTCACGGGTATAGGCTTCAAGAAGTTCGTCAACGACGAGGACGCCTTCACGCAGGGCGGCTACCGCATGGACAAAACCGAGAACACGATACGCTATGCGGAGATGCTGCTCATCTATGCGGAGGCTCTCAACGAGCTCACTCCGGGCAAGTCGTACACCGTGGAACGCTATAACGGGGAGACGATGACCGTGCAGCGCGACGTCAACGAGATGCGCTCTGCCATGAAACCCATACGCATGCGTGCCGGAGTGCCCGACTTCGACGATGTGATATACGCCAACCAGGAGCTCTTCCGCACTGCTCTCAAGCGCGAAAGGCAGATAGAGCTCGTGGGCGAGAACTGTTTCAGATACTACGACCTGCGCCGTTGGAAGGATGCGTTGCTTGAGGAGAACCAGCCGCTTATGGGTTGCAACATCAACATCAGCGACGACGTGACACGTGTACAGGAGTTCTACCGACCCACCGTAGTGGCTTCGATGCCTAAGGTGTTCACACAGAAGATGTATCTGTGGCCCTTCCCCGTCAAGGAGATGAAGCGCAACGTGAACCTTACGCAAAACCCCGGATGGTAACCATTTTAACACAATGACAATCATGAAAAGAATATATTTCAACAAGATAATGAAAGGCGTGGCTGCCGCAGCGGTGCTCTTCGGGGCGGCGTCGTGCAGCGACGACCTCGACTATGAGTTGTTCACGAAGTACACTTACCTGATGAACAACGGATGGCAGGAGAACATCGAGATGGAGATAAACGAGGACAACACCGTCGACCTGCCCGTATATTTCGGTGTGAACGGCACCACCGGCAACAGCAAGGACATCAGTCTGACTCTCGCAGTGGACGAGGACACGCTTGCCGACTACAACTTCGACAAGAACAAGTATGACGAGGAGTCTTACTATCTGCTGCTGCCTGAAGACTGCTACACCTTCGACAAGACCGTCTACACCATTCCCGCAGGCAGTCTCAATGCCGGAGGAGTGTGCAAGATAGACCTTAACAAACTGCGCGAGCACAACATCTACGCCGAGTATGTGCTCCCTATCAAGATCGCGACGTCGGAGGGTGAGCCTGTGGGACCGTCCAAATACACCAAGGCTCTTTATTTCCTTAATCTGAAAAACGAGTATTCTGGCATCTATTCCGGAAACGGAAACATGAAGCAGATAGGCACGTCTTACACCACGCAGGCTACCGGAAAGCAGCTCTACGCCATATCCAGAAAGGAATGCTATCTGTATGCCGGAAACGTGGACCGGACGACAACGGGGCGCAGCAGCTTCATTCTCAACCTGCATTTCAACGATGACGGAACGATAAAGCTGACGGCTCTGAACGACGCCATAGAACTGAAGGAGATAGCGGGAACATATAACTTCAAGTTCTATGAGAACACGTCGGACACGCGCAAGCTCATCATGATGACCACATTATACCTGAAGTATGAGTATAAGGACATCACCATAACCGACCGCGACGTGCGCTACAGCTACGAGGCGACGCTCACCAAGAGCGAGGACGTGTTCAAGTCTGACTATCCGGATGCGTCCATTGAAGTGGAAGATTAGTAATTTTATTTTATTAGTTAAGTTGATGGAGTGCGCGCCGTGAGGCGCGGCTCCTTTTTGTTTTATGTCGTGCGGTAAGGTGTTATGCCTGTGAGCCTCCGCCGCGCAGTGTCGGCGGCACCGCCGTATGCCTGCCTCCGTCATCGCGCTCACGGGTTTTCCAGCCGCAGACCGGTTTTTCCAGCAGTATATATGATTTCGTTTATCCCGCTGCCTGCAATAAGTAGAGACGCAAAATCTTGCGTCTCACAAGCAAGGATTGCGCTGGCAGGTGATAGGTTATCATGTGTATGGTTTGCGATGGGTTGTGTACCACGAGCAAGGAGTGCGCTTGCAGGTGATTGGTTATCATGCGTATGGCTTGCGATAGGTTGCGTCTCACAAGCAAGGAGTGCGCTTGCAGGTGATTGGTTATTATGCGTATGGCTTGCAATTGGTTGTGCCTCACGGGCAAGGAATTCGATTATAATGATTTGATTATTGCATGTATAGTTTGGTCTTACCTTCTCGTGAGACGCAAGATTTTGCGTCTCTGCAGGCTGGCGCCGTTGTGGCGGTGTCATGAAAGTATGGGATATGGGTGGGTGGTGGCTCGATATTGTGTACGGGTGTTTATCCTTCCGCTGTCTCTCCGTCAAATCCCGGAATGCATATTTATGCAATTCCGAAGTAAAAAATTTTGACAATGGAAAATCGTGAAACAGAAAACGGGAGGGTGCGGAAGCAGGTGCCGGGGCATGCGGAAGGGGCTTTTCCGCTGCCGTAACCATGGTATGGAATGTCCGGATGTGGCTCGTCGGGATGCGGAAAAGGCTCTTCTGTGTTGCGGAAAAGGCTCTGCCAACATGCTGTACGTGCTCTTCCGGCAGGCGAAACGGGCTTTCCGGAAGTGTCATACGGGCTCTTTCGCAGTGTGGCGGCAACGGTTTTATGTGGCTGAATGGTGTAAACCGTTGTGTGTCAATGTGATGCGGAAAGTGCTCAAAAGTGGCGTATTTGCGCCCGAAGTGCTGCCCGGACGCAAATAACCGCTTAATTTCGCGTTATGGAATATTCTTATGCATTCCGCGATGTCTTGTTCTGCATATTTATGCATTCCCTTTCACGGCACATCCTTTGTTGTGGGTTGCGGTGGCGTTATGCGTCATCGTGTTACGTCTTTCAGCCGTTGCCTGACGCGCGATGGTGCATATCACTCTTTTTCCTTGTTTAATTTGTCGTTTTTATTGGGTAGAACCGGATTTTTGCATTACCTTTGTAGCAGCTAAGCTGCACTCGGGTGAGTATAAGTAAACTTACTCTCCGCCCGTTTGCATCATCCATATCACCGCGTCAGGAAGGGCGGCATGAGTTCCGCCGGGCGCAAGATTTATGTATGAAAAATCCTTATCCGATTGCTGAAAACAGAACAGATAACATAAAACCGGAAGACAAATGAAAAGAGCTTTATTATTATCGGCACTGTGCCTTTGTACTTTGGTGCAGACAAGAGCCGCAGACGAGGTTGACTATGTGAGCACGCTCGTGGGCACGGCGTCCAAGTTCGAGCTGTCCACAGGCAACACCTATCCTGCCATCGCCATGCCGTGGGGCATGAATTTCTGGGTTCCGCAGACCGGAAAGATGGGCAACGGATGGACTTATGTGTACTGGGCGGACAAGATAAGGGGCTTCAAGCAGACCCACCAGCCCAGTCCGTGGATAAACGACTACGGGCAGTTCTCGGTCATGCCTGTCACGGGTGAGGCTGTGTTCGACGAGGAGAAGCGCGCCTCATGGTTCTCTCATAAGGCTGAGGTGGCGCGTCCTTATTATTATAAAGTGTATCTCGCCGACCACGACGTCACCGCCGAGCTTGCCCCGACGGAGCGCGCTGTGGCGATGCGATTCACATTCCCGCAGACCGACAAGGCATACATCGTGCTCGATGCGTTCGACAAAGGCTCGCACGCGGAGATTATTCCGTCCAAGAACATGATTGTGGGCTACACCACGAAGAACAGCGGCGGTGTACCCGAAAACTTCAAGAACTACTTCGTGCTTGTCTTTGACAGACCGTTCAAGTATACCGCCGCCGTCACCGACGGCAACATAGACGCCTCCTCGCTCAGCTCCACGAGCAATCATTCGGGTGCCATCGTGGGCTTCAGCACGAAGCGCGGAGAGCAGGTCAACGTGCGTGTGGCGTCGTCGTTCATAAGTCCGGAGCAGGCGTTGCTCAATCTGAAGGAACTCGGAGACGACGGCATCGACGAGGTGTCGGCACGGGGCAGGGCACGGTGGAACGAGGTTCTGGGTCGTGTGGAGGTCTCCGACGACAACACCGACAACCTCCGCACGTTCTATTCGTGCCTTTACCGCTCGCTCCTTTTCCCGCGCAGCTTCTACGAGACCGACGCCGACGGACGTGTGATGCACTACAGTCCTTACAACGGAAAGGTGCTGCCGGGCTACATGTTCACCGACACCGGCTTCTGGGACACCTTCCGCAGCCTCTTCCCCTTCCTCAACCTGATGTATCCCTCGATGAACGAGAAGATGCAGGAAGGACTCGTCAACGCCTATAAGGAGAGCGGATTCCTGCCCGAGTGGGCGAGTCCGGGACACCGGGGCTGCATGGTAGGCAACAACTCGGCGTCCGTAGTGGCAGACGCTTATCTCAAAGGCTTGCGCGGATATGATGCCGAGACGCTTTGGGAAGCGGTGAAGCACGGAGCCAACGCCGTCCATCCCAAGGTGTCGTCTACGGGCCGTCTCGGATTCGAGGAGTACAACAGCCTCGGCTATGTGCCGTGCGACAAGCACAGCCAGAGCGTCGCACGCACACTCGAATATGCCTACGACGACTGGTGCATATACCGTTTCGGCAAGGCTCTGGGAAAGTCTGACAAGGAACTGAAGCAATACCGCACCAACGCGATGAACTATAAGAACGTGTTCGACAGCTCCACCAGTCTCATGCGCGGCAGGAAAGCCGACGGCAGCTTCGAGTCTCCGTTCGACCCGACGGCATGGAGCCGCTCCTTCACAGAGGGCGACAGCTGGCACTGGAGCTGGTGTGTGTTCCACGATCCGCAGGGACTTATCGGTCTGATGGGAGGCAAACAGAAGTTCAACAGCATGCTCGACTCGGTGTTCGTGGTCTATCCTGACGTGAGCAGCAGGGGCATAATACACGAGATGCGTGAGATGCAGGTGATGAACATGGGGCAGTATGCCCACGGCAACCAGCCCATCCAGCACATGATTTATCTCTATGCCTACTCGGGACAACCATGGAAGACGCAGTACTGGATACGTGAGGTGATGGACAAACTCTACAATGCCAACCCCGACGGATATTGCGGCGACGAGGACAACGGGCAGACATCGGCGTGGTATGTGTTCTCAGCCATGGGCTTCTATCCCGTGTGTCCAGGCTCCAACCAGTATGTGCTCGGCACTCCTTACTTCAATAAGGTGACGCTGCACCTCGAGAACGGCAACACCATGACCATAAAAGCCGAGGGCAACAGCCGCTCAAACAGATACATAGACAGCATGACCCTCAACGGCAAGACATACACAAAGAACTATCTCACACACGCTGACATCATGAAAGGCGGCAGCATCGTGTGTGCCATGTCGGCTGAACCCAACCGCAGCAGAGGCACTCAGGAGGCTGACTTCCCTTATTCGTTCACCAATGAGATGACGGGTTCTGAAAAGTAAGACAACATCTTTTTATAAACAAACAAATGATAATCAGACTATGAAACGTAGTTATTTTCTTCTCGTGCTGATGGCAGTCGCCTCACTGGCGTGTGCCCAGTCGCTCTTCGTAGGCACTTACAACATCCGCAACCATAACAGCGGTGACGACGCTGCGGGCAATGTATGGAACGTGAGATGTAAGGTGATATGCGACCAGATCAATTTTGAGGATCCCGACATATTCGGAACCCAGGAAGTGCTTCACGCCCAGTTGGGCGACCTCACCGCCGCGCTCGACGGTTACGACTATATAGGTGTGGGTCGCGACGACGGCAAGCAGGCTGGCGAATACTCCGCCATCTTCTACAAGAAAGACCGTATAAAGCTCCTGCGCAAGGGCAATTTCTGGCTCAACGAGACGCCCGACACGCCAAAGCTCGGATGGGACGCCGCATGCATACGCATATGCACATGGGGCGAGTTCAGGCAGAAGGACACGAAGTTCAAGTTCTATTACTTCAATCTTCACATGGACCACGTGGGCGTGACGGCACGCCGCGAGGGCGCGAAGCTTGTGGTAAGGAAGATAAAGGAGATAGCCAAGGGAGCTCCCGTGATTCTTACGGGCGACTTCAATGTAGACCAGAATGACGAGATATACGCCATCTTCACCAAGTCGGGAATCCTTAAGGACTCTTATGAGTGCTGCCGTCTGCGCTTCGCAGAGAACGGAACGTTCAACTCATTCGACTCCGACCTGAAGTCGGACAGCCGCATCGACCACGTGTTTGTGTCTCCGTCGTTCGACGTGGACCGCTATGGCGTGCTTACAAACGCCTACTGGACTCCGAAAGCAGGCTCCGAGGGACAGTCTCTCAAGGGCAAGGACGCTCCCGGAGAGATAAGCTTCGGCAAGTACGACCGCCGCACGCCGTCCGACCATTATCCTGTTCTTGTAAAGATGCGCTACGCCGGCAAGTAGCTCCCGACGTGCGTCACATATGCCTCCCGGGCTGACATGGCACCATGACTTGCCTGTGTCAGCCCGGGTGTTTTTTGTCCGCCGTCAGAGCCCGTGCGCCGTCCCGGCATGACATCCTTGCGCTGTCTGCCAGTGAGTGCGGGTATATCAAGAATCCGTCTGTGGTGTGTTGTTGTGCGGGCGGCATGCGTTCAGGTTATGAAAAGCCCTGCATCGCGTTGCGCCCTGTCCTTTCATGGCGTCCGGTATGCCGTTATCCTTCTGTCGTGTCCTGCTCTTCGCGCTTTCTCCTCATCTTTTCCTTCAGCTCCTCCCATGCAGCCTCGGTCCGCGGGTCGGGTGTGTGCGAATGTGTCCATTCCTCTTCCCATTCCGCGAATGCCGCCCTGTTGTGTGCCGATTCTTTTATGAATTCAAGCAGTCCCAGCTCTTCCTCGTCAGTAGCCCTGCCCTCGAAGTAGAGTATAGCCAGTTGTCTCATGTGATGGTTGTGCCGCATTTGCTGTTTTATATGTATAACAACATAGCGAGGCTGTTCTTGTTATTTTCAGCCGTTTTTTCATGGTTTTTATCTAAATTTAACATTATTGAACTCCGTAAAACCCTTTTCCAGTCCCCGCACGCTTATAGTTCGGCGAGCTGTTCCATTATCGCAGACTTGGCGAGTTTTATGTGTTTTATCACGTGATATGCCGACATGCCTGTCTTTTCTTGTATTTTCCAGTTTTTAAGTCTCTCTTCTCTCGACATCCTGTAAACCATTCTGGTTGTCTCCGGGAGGTTGTCTATGGCGGTATGTATGGTGTTTATCACTTCCTCGGAGATGAGTCCTACTTCCTCATTGCATCCGAAGTTGATGTTGTACAGCCTTTCTTCCTTACGCACCCTTATAAGGTCTGAAATGAATCTCTTTATTACAATCTTGTGCCTGAGGTAGTTCAGACACTGGTTTCTCACCATGGTGAACAGCATGGCATGTAGTGATATGCCGTCAAGAGACTCGCGTTTCTCGCAGAGCTGCATGAAGCAGTCCTGCACAAGGTCTTTTGCGAGATCTTCGTCTTTCACGAATTTTTCGGCGAATTTGCAAAGACGAGGATTCAGTGTAGTGAAAAGCAGTCTCATGGATTGCTCGTCACCACAGTCGATGATGTCTTTTGTGGCATGGTAGTCAGTCAGTGTCATATCTCAGATGTTTTGTTGTAGTTAGGCTGTTGTTTGTCCTTTGCCGTACATGACAGCATACGTTAAGGTGAGTTCTATCAATTCAATTTATCCTCTTGTATCAGACAGCAGAACTCTTTAA
>OGXJ01002042.1_pt1 | contig 14143 bp, 9 predicted proteins | sample 1576231 | NCBI WGS metagenome assembly OGXJ01 (sample SAMEA3541539, study PRJEB24748) | human gut metagenome | biome: human gut; feature: human-associated habitat; material: faeces | place: China | collected 2012
TGTGACACAAGCTCAAACTCCATATCCCTTGCAAAGCCGTGCTGTCCCATCGGATAATCTGTCCCATCAACGGTAAACTTCTTGTCCTTTAAGCTGCCGACAAACGGGAAAAGCACCGGTGCGCTTCTCTTCCAGTATTTCTCATCGGCATCCCACAGATACTGTGTACCTGTTTCCTTGCCGGTGATACTTTTTAGCTCTGCTCCAAAGCTGTTTATTGTGAGCTCAAGTGATTCATTTTCCAGTTTAATCTCCATCAAATATCTCCTTTTATATTTTTTGTAACTATTCAAAACCACCTTGAATAGTCAGTTTTTTGTTACATTAGCAGAAGTCCAATAATTCTTACAATAAATGCTGCCACCCATGCAATCGCACACTGCAAAAGCGCCACACTGACTGCCCACTTTGCACCCAGCTCTCTCTTTATGGAAGCTATTGCCGCCACACAAGGGCTGTAGAGCAGCGAGAACACCAGAAGAGATGCTGCTGAAAGTGTTGTGAGTGCTGTCGTGACCGTTCCGCCAAACAGTATCTCCAGTGTTGATACAACACTCTCCTTTGCCATGAGTCCGCTGATAAGTGACGTGCATATACGCCAGTCGCCGAGTCCCAGAGGCTTAAAGACAGGCACGATAACACTTGAAATAGCGGCAAGCATGCTGTCCTTTGAGTCTGTTACCATGTTAAAGTGTATGTCAAAGCTCTGTAAGAACCATATAAGCATTGTGGCAATAAGTATTACTGTAAATGCCTTCTGCAAAAAGTCCTTTGCCTTTTCCCAGAGGAGCTGGCACACATTCTTGGCGCCCGGCATCCTGTAGTTTGGCAGCTCCATGACAAACGGCACTGCGTCACCCCTGAACAAAGTCTTTCTGTAGATAAATGCGAAAAGTATTCCGACAATTATACCAAGGAAGTACAGTCCTCCCATAACAAGTCCGCCATTCTTTGGAAAAAATGCACTAACAAAGAATGCATAAATTGGCAATTTTGCCGAACAGCTCATAAATGGTGTGAGGAGTATAGTCATTCGACGGTCTCTCTCACTTGGCAGTGTACGTGTCGCCATGACGGCAGGCACTGTGCAGCCGAAGCCTATGAGCATTGGTACTATGCTTCGTCCTGAAAGTCCTATTTTACGAAGGAGCTTGTCCATGAAAAAAGCAACTCTGGCTATGTATCCGCTGTCCTCCATGAGGGATAAGAAAAAGAACAATGTCACGATAATCGGCAAAAAGCTTAATACACTTCCGACGCCCTGAAAGATGCCGTCTATTACCAGTCCGTGCAGCACCTCATTCACACCTGCCGCTGTGAGTGCCTTATCCGTAAGCGCGGTCAGTTCTCCTATGCCCTGCTCCAAAAGCCACTGAAGACCTGCTCCGATTACGTTGAAGGTGAGATAAAATACCGCAAGCATTATCACTATAAAGCACGGTATTGCCGTGTATTTGCCTGTAAGAACACGGTCGATGCGCTCACTTCTGATACGCTCCCTGCTCTCCTTCGGTTTTACCACGGTGCTCTCGCAGATTTTCTCAATAAATGTAAAGCGCATATCCGCAATCGCAGCGCTCCTGTCGAGTCCTCGCTCCTTCTCCATCTGGACAATCAGATGCTCTATTGCCTCTTTCTCATTCTCATCAAGATGAAGCTGCTCTAATATAAGTGCATCTCCCTCGATAATTTTGGTGGCTGCAAAGCGAATCGGAACTCCGGCGAGCTTTGCATGATCCTCAATCAGGTGGCTGACCGCGTGTATACATCTGTGCACGGCACCGCCAAAATCATTCTCATCACAGAAATCCTGTCTGCCCGGGCGCTCCTGATACTTTGCAATGTGTATCGCATGGCGCACCAGCTCATCAACACCCTGATTCTTTGCGGCAGAAATCGGTACAACAGGCACTCCTAACAGTCCCTCGATTTTATTTACATCGATTGAGCCTGAGTTAGCCGTCACCTCATCCATCATATTTAAAGCAATAACCATCGGTATATCCATCTCAAGAAGCTGCATGGTCAGATACAGGTTTCTCTCGATATTTGTCGCATCTACGATATTGATTATGGCCTTTGGCTTGTTATCGAGCACAAAGTTTCTCGACACAATCTCCTCATTCGTATATGGGCTCATTGAATAAATACCGGGCAGGTCAGTGATTGATGTGTCCGGATATCCTTTAATAGAGCCATCCTTTCTGTCCACTGTCACTCCCGGGAAATTGCCCACATGCTGGTTTGAGCCTGTAAGCTGATTGAAAAGTGTTGTCTTGCCGCAGTTTTGGTTTCCCACAAGTGCGTATGTGAGCTTCTCACCCTCCGGAAGGGGATTGCCACTGCCCTTCACATGGTATTTGCCCTCCTCGCCAAGTCCGGGATGGGCTGTGTTGCTTATCTTTTTAGGACCCTCATGCTTTCTTGAACGGCTGTCAATTAATTCTACCTCAATCTGTGCCGCATCATCAAGCCTCAATGTGAGCTCATAGCCGTGCACCTGAAGCTCCATCGGGTCTCCCATCGGTGCAAATTTGATAACTGTTACTTCGGCCTTTGGGATTACTCCCATATCCAGGAAATGCTGGCGCAGTGCGCCCTCACCGCCTACTGTAAGTATTCTGGCACTCTGTCCTATGCCAAGTTCTTTTAGTGTCATTTTATCGCTTCCTAGTGTATTTATTGATAATTTTTCTCAACTTATCACAGATATCTTACCACAAAGCGTGTGCCACTGCATTCATTTTTTTCATTTAATACATCTTTTGTACAATCCTCCACAAGGATATATCCATTGTCATGACGCACAATTGCTTCCGCCAGCGAAAGTCCTATACCGATGCTGTCCGCCGGCTGTCCGCTGCCGCTGTAAAAACGCGTAAAAATATGCTTTTTGTCCTCATCACTTATGGTCTCCCCATCGTTTTGCACTGTTATCTCTGCATACATCTCATACCTGTAAAAGCCTATCCTTACCTCACTCTCTGCGTGCTCCACTGCATTTTTTACTATGTTTGTAATGGCCTCACACTGCCAGTATGCATCAGCATGTATACAGGCATCCTTATCAGAGCCTTCATCTATAGACAGCCTTATGTCTCTCAAATCGCAAAGTGCCATCACATTGTCAGCAGCCGCAGCCACAATTTCAGACAGCAGCGTATCCTTCTCATCAAACTCCACAACATCCGCTTCAAGCCTTGAAAGCTTTAAGATAGCCTGCACCATATGCGATATATTGTCCACATCGCGCTTTGCCCTGCGCATTATCCTGTTTTGGTTTTCAGATGCCATATCAGGATTTCCTTCCAGATTTTCCAGATTTATCGAAAGTGATGTGAGCGGTGTCTTAAGCTGATGCGATATGTCAGAAAGCGCATTCTTTAGCAAAAGCTTGTCTGCCTTTGCATTTTCCGCAGACTCCCTCAAATAGATTGCTGTCTTGTAAAGCTCTCCCTTTAGTATAGAAAGCTCCCCCTCTGTGCTATCTGCCATAACAAGTCTGTAGTCTCCCTGATTTATGCGGCGCAGATAATCCGCAGCCTGTCTGACCTGTCTTTTAAAGCTAAATCTTATAAGCACAATGTAAAGGCAAAAGCCCCCTGCAAAAAGCACAACAAGAAATATGTCTAGCCAAAGCGCTCCTTTAAGCGCTTTTTCATTTGACAAAACCGCAGAATCCTTTTCCATATCAATGCCGTATTTTTTAAAGAGCGTCTCTGCGCTTTTTAAATTTGTATAATCGCTGCCTAAGCTGCTGTCATTTAGAATCGCAGCTATGCTGCCATCTGATACATCGGGATATTTTTCATGAATGAGTGCACATAACTTAGCCACTGTGATGTTATAGTTTTTCGTATATGCCCTGTACTGAAAAAAGACGGTAAAAGCCATAACCGTCACACATATACATGTATATATTATTGCAAAATACACAAAATGTTTTCTATTCTCTAAATTATATTTCTTCTTTCTCATGCTTTCCCCCGGGAACTGTCTCTGTCAGCCGATACTGTTTAAAGAGCTTCATCTGAATCAACACGATACCCGATTCCCTTCACAGTCTTTATCACATCCTCACCAAGCTTTGCCCTGATGCGCTTCATATAGACAGTCACGGTATGGTCATAGACATCGTTTCCTGTCGCCTCCCAGATGCAGTCAAGCACGGCATTTCTGGACACAGCCTTGTCATGATTGGTAAAAAGCAGATCAAGTATACGGTTTTCAAGACTTGAAAGAGCAATCACATGTCCAGCCCTTCTTGCTTCCTTTTTGTCCATGTCATAGCTTATGCTTCCTGCGTGTATGACAGATGAGCTGTCAGCACTTTTTCTTCGCAAAAACACGCGGTTTACCCTCGCCACAAGCTCCCTTACTGAAAAGGGCTTTGTGATGTAATCCTCCGCGCCAAGCTCGAGTCCCTTTACTATATCGTTTTCCTCATCCCTTGCGGTAAGAAAAATCACCGGCGTTCTTTCTTTTTCCAGCCTTTCGCTGTAAAAATCAAAGCCGTTCCCATCCGGAAGCGACACATCAAGCAGCACAAGGCCGGGATGCTCACTCAAAAGCGCCCCAGCCTCCTTTAAATTGCCTGCTGTCAAAAGCTCATATTCAGGTTCTGTAAAGGTATCACACAGTCCCTCTGTTATTCCTTTATTGTCCTCTATGAGAAGTATTTTTTTCATATCAGCTCCCGCATTTCCTACAGATTTTCATTTTTGATCGTCTCAATAATGTTATTGTGTCTAAGCTTCGTCATTGATAGTTTCATGATAGCATAAATCAACATTATTACAACCACTATACACAATATAATTGCTTTATACGGCGGCTCATAAATGATTGCGCCATCCATCCTGTTCATAATAACACATAAGAGATAGCTGATTAAAATACCAAGCGGTACACCTATTACAAGAGCCTTTACAGATATAAACACACTCTCAAGTCTGACCATCCCTGCAAACTGCTTATCTGTCATTCCAATGCTTCTTAGTGTGGCGAACTCGCGGCTTCTAAGCTCCATTCCGGTGCTTAAGGTATTGATGATATTTGTGATTCCTATTAAGGCAATGACCACAATAAGTCCGTATGCAAATACTCCAAGCAGTGTAAAGAGTGACTTTTCATCGCGCATCTGCTTATCCAGATTGCTGACAGAAAAACTAATCTGCGAATACTCAGGATTTTCTTCCGTCTCTTTTTCTAATGTATCCTGATATTCATCTGCATTTTCTGCCACCACATATGCCGAATATGTCGCATTCCCCGGTTTGAGCTCATTGCCGCTCTTGCCGTCAGCCCATAAGCTTTCAAAGCCTTTTTGGTTCATAAACAAAAGCGTGGTATTGCCGTAGCCATTATAACATGTTGGTACCTTGTCTGTGACACCTGCAATAGTTACATCCAGAGTCTTTCTGACTCCGTTATTTATTGTTTCCTCATCAACATATCCACGGCTATCCTCCGTGCTGCTTTCAGTATCACCTTCCACGGCATTGTCATCAGAAGAAGCATCCTCATACACATTGTAGCCGCACCTGATTGTATCTCCTGCTTTATATTTGTACAGCTCCATCTCTTTTTTGATGTATTTCGAGCTTTTCTCATTATACACATCAAATGTGCATTTATTTAAAAGAATTGCCCCTGTAGCTGCATTTTTTATGCCTGCGTCAGACGCATACTTATCATACGATTTGTCATTTAAAACCGTGATTAAAAACATTTGTGAGACATCCTCACTGTCATCATAAAGCTGCCTGCAATACTCTCCATATTCCTTTGTATACTCCGGCTTATCTACATCAAAATAATAGTCTGCTCCAACCAGATAATCCTTTGCTCCTTCAATGCCACTCAAAAGCTCAGAGACCTTTTCAATGTCAACATCTTTTTTACATGACATATTTATTCCAATATTGTAATCTGCTGATGCATATGACATCCCAACCATGCTAAAAGCCATAGACATAAAGTATGATATCACAATAAAGGTTACTGAGCAGATAACAATAGACGTCACTGTAGTTCTGTACTTTTTTTTGTTTCTCTTTATATTCTTATATGAGATAACGCCTCCAATGCCCCAGATTCTGCCTATAATCGCCGGTGTCTTAAGCTTTGCTGACTTTATTTTAATCTCCTTTGTGTTTCTTATTGCTTCAAGCGGTGTGACCTTTGCCGCCCTTCTTGCACTGCCTGTTGCAGAAAAATAAATGGTCGCTATACTCATTATCACAGCAAGAATAAGTGCAGGCAGGGATGTGTGAAAGCTCAAAGCAAAGTTTAGCCAGCCTGCTGACAGCGCATTTACCACCTTAACAAGTATGAGCGATGCCAAAATACCACTCAAGGTACCCACCGGAATACCAACCACTCCAAGCATTGCAGCCTCTGTCTTAACGCTGCTTTTTATCTGGCGCCTCGTAGCACCCACGCTTGCGAGCATGCCATACTGCCTGATTTTTTCAGTGATTGATATGTTGAAGCTGTTTTTGATACAGTACACTGATGTCAGTATGATTATCAAAGCCACAACAGTGGCCACTGTAAACAGCGCTTTAAATGTGCCGTCAATCGGGAAAACACACTCATAGCTTATAAGGAAGCGATTTATATATATATCATATTTTGCATTTTCCATCTCTTTAAAATACCTGTCACTCTCCTCAGCAGACATTTCAACAGATGAATTATTTGCTTTCGCAAACAGCTTTTCATCCACACCAATTATATCTGCAGTCACAGCATCCTTGTTTCTTAAAGCCTTTTGAGTGTATCTGCTGTACACTGTGAGTGTATTGTCAGCTTCGCTTTCCTCACTCTTTGTGCCGTTATCAATTGCTGCCAGTTCATCAGAGTATGTGACAAATGTATATCCGGCGGCACTATAGTCCTCCATTCCATAGCCCGGTCTTTCCATGATGCCGACCACCTTATACTGCTTTGTCACAGTATCAGTAAGTGTCTCTGCCTCATGCTCATATGTGATGTTTTCCCATATGACACTTTCGGTGCTTGAATCATATCGCTTTCCGATATCAAGTGTTATCTCGTCTCCCACCTTTATGTCGATTCGTCCGTTTGTCCTTAAGTGCCTTGGAATGACTATCTCATCCTCATTTTTTGCCATGCGCCCCTCTATCAGGTTAAAGCAGCCTTTCTCAAAGCCAGCCTCATCTGTTGCCATGACATATGCATACGGCTTATCCTCATTCTTGCAGCCGTCTAGCTTTGCAAAGCCCATCCCCATCGTCTCAAATGTACTTTCAATATTTCTGTTGTTTTTAAACTCTGAAAGCTCAGACATTTTCACACCCGAAAATTTCACATGAAAGTCACCGTCTTTTTGCTTCTGGTATTGAATCATACTGTACTGAAAGCTTGACACAAGTGTGACAAGCGCTGACAAAAGCGCTGTTGCCAGAATTATTCCGACTATCGTGACAATAGTTCTTTTCCTGTTGAGCTTTAAGTTTTTTAATGTGAGTGTCTTCATCAAATTCATCTGATTTTACCATCCTCTATCATTATTGTGCGGTCAGCCGCCTTTGCAAGCTCCATATTGTGCGTAATCATGATAATTGTCTGGTTGAGCTCACGGTTTGAGGTCTTTAATAGATGCATAATCTCGTTGCTTGCCTTGGTATCCAGATTTCCGGTAGGCTCATCCGCCAGCACTATAGACGGTCTCGTAATCAAAGCTCTTCCTATAGATGTGCGCTGCTGCTGTCCTCCTGAGAGCTCATTTGGCAGATGAGTGCGTCTCTCTGTCAGTCCCAGACGCATAAGCATGTCATCCATCTGTGCTTTTTCCACCTTTCTTCCATCAAGCTCCATCGGGATTGCCATGTTTTCCTCCACATTTAATATAGGTATCAGATTATAAAACTGATAAATGATACCCACCTGTCTTCTTCTGAATATGGCAAGCTCATCATCATTCATTGCAAAAATATCAGTGCCGTTTATATACACCTTTCCGCTTGTTGGTCTGTCAACACCTCCGAGCAGATGAAGCAGTGTGGATTTTCCGGAGCCACTCGCCCCGACAATTGCCACGAACTCTCCCTTTTCCACGCTCAATGACACATCGTCCAAAGCCTTGACCTGATTTTCTCCAGCTCCGTATATTTTTGATAAGTGTTCTACTCTAAGCAGTTCCATTTAATTCTCCTTTTCTTCTCTATGCATTTTTGAGTGCTGTGCGGTCTGTCCTTTAAAGTGCAGCCGCCCCGCGATACAAGTGTATAATACATTATGTAAAGTTACAGGTAGGTTACTTTTAAAAATATTACAGCATAATATAAAAACTCCGGTCAGAACAAAAAGTTTTCTGTGCCGGAGCTTATATGTTATATGTTTTATATCATATGTTTTATAATTATCTATGCCAATAATTATTTCTGCTTATATGAAGCCAGAAAGTCTGCAAGCTTGCCTGTGGCATCCTTTAGTATCTCTGTTCTAGGCAGATATACCACTCTGAAGTGATCCGGCTTATCCCAGTTGAAGCCGCCGCCGTGGATGATGAGTATCTTCTTCTCACGAAGCAGATCCAGTGCGAACTGCTCATCGTTTGTGATGTTGAACCTTGCAGTATCAATCTTTGGGAATATGTAAAATGCTGCCTTTGGCTTTACTGCCGAAATTCCCGGTATATCGTTTAATGCCTTGTAGACGTACTCTCTCTGCTCATAGATTCGTCCGCCCGGCACAATATACTCGCCTACACTCTGATATCCGCCTAAAGCTGTCTGCACTATCGACTGCGCCGGAACATTCGAGCAAAGACGCATGTTTGAGAGCATGTTGAGACCCTCGATATAGTCCTTTCCGAGCGCCTTGTTGCCGCTTAAAACCATCCATCCGATACGATAGCCTGCTATCATATGTGACTTAGAAAGACCGCTGAAGGTCACACAGAAGAGGTCCGGTGCAAGCGATGCAATAGACACATGCTCATAGTCATCCATCACAAGTCTGTCATATATCTCATCCGAAAAAATCATGAGCTCGTGCTCTCTTGCCACATCAACTATCTGCTGCAGCACCTCCCTTGGATAGAGCGCTCCCGTAGGGTTATTAGGGTTTATTATTACGATTGCCTTTGTCTTGTCTGTAATCTTCTTTTTGATATCCTCTATGTCCGGATACCACTCTGACTGCTCATCACAGATATAGTGCACTGCCGTGCCTCCCGCAAGTGTAACGCAGGCTGTCCAAAGCGGATAGTCCGGTGCCGGCACCAGCACCTCATCACCATTGTCAAGAAGCGCTGACATGCTTAAGTTTATAAGCTCGCTGACTCCGTTTCCGGTGTAGATATCCTCAACCGTCACATTAGGAAGCTTTTTGAGCTGTGCATATTGCATGATTGCTTTTCTTGCAGAAAAAAGTCCTTTGGAGTTGGAATACCCCTCACAGTCCGTGAGCTGGCGGGACATATCATATATCACCTCATCAGGTGTCCTGAAGCCAAACGGCGCAGGATTTCCTATATTGAGCTTCAACACATTTGTGCCGTTTTCCTCCATGCGTGCCGCCTCATCCACCACCGGTCCTCTAACATCATAAAGCACATTATCTAGTTTTCTGGATTTTCCAAATTCTCTCATCCTGACAATCTCCTTTTATTTTCGTAACAATTCCTGTATCCGCTATACTATCCCAGAAGCTCAAAAACAGCCTCGGCATCAAATACCACCTGCTTTACCTTATCAACCTCAATCTGATAAAGTGCATTTGCTGCCAGATGCTCTGCAGCCTGCTCGAGATCTCTTATACCCGATGTGTTCTCGTGAAGCTTAATCACTGCATCAAGTCCGTCCTCTGTGAGAACGCACTCCTCCTCCTTCATTCCCATTCGCTCAAATACCTTGCGCAGAGCAAATCTCTGGAAGATGACCTTCTTCTCTTCATCGGTATAGTCCGGAATATCAATCACCGCAAAACGTGACATAAGCGGTGCAGAAATCTGGGATTTATCATTGGCTGTTGCAATCGGATATACTCCGACGGTCGGCACCATACATTCCATATAGTTGTCTGTAAAGCCCAGATTGTCAAGCAGTGTCAAAAGCACATCTGCCGGATTTCCGTTGCCGTTTTTGCTTGAGGCCTTGTCGAGCTCATTGATGATAAATACAAGATTTGACTCTCCCGCCTGTGAAAATGCCTCCATAATGATTCCCGGCTTTGCGTTTGAATAGATTCTTGAGCTTCCTGTGAGCTGCTCTGCATCATTTATGGAGCTCATGTCGAGTGTGGTCCATGGAAGCTTCAGAATACGCGCAACCGCATATGCAATCTGCGACTTTCCCGTTCCTGCAGGTCCACAGAGCAGCAGTCCGTAGGCAGGAAGTGTATGCGTCCTGTTTATCTGGATAATGGTCTCAATGATTCTCTGCTTCACGCTCTCCATGCCATAAAGCTCCTCATCGAGTATGCGTCTTGCCTCCACAGGGTCAATTGCTTCAAAATAATTTCCCTTCCACTGGATATTCATCATGATGGAAAGTGCTCTCTGCGCATGACGTCTCTCCTCAGGTGATACCTCGCTTGAACGCGCGACTGCCAGGTTTCTTCTGGCCCAAAGCAGTATATTGTCAGGCAGTGTACGGCCTGCACAGGTCATGAAATCTGTGATGCTCTGTATACTGGTAAGCTTCATGCTGTCGCCCTCTTCCTCGTAATCATCAAGGTCCGGCTCATCCTCGGGCATAGTGCTCGCAAAAAGTCTCTCCATCATATACTGCAGGAATCCGTCCTCTGCAGACAGCTTTGTGCCTCTGCCGAGAGCCACCTCCCTCACCTTGTATACTGCGTATCCATCAGGTGTATTGGCTCCTGAAAGCTGCACCTTTATGTGATTTTCGCCAAGCCACTTAAAAAGGCTCACGAAGCGCGAATCAATGCGCAGGATATCAGCACTGGTCACGCCATCACCATCCTCAAATTCAAAGGATGTACGCTTTATCGGATTTGTAAACATACCAAGCGCATGATGCGCCCACTCCTTTTCCTTATTGTCTATAACAACAATCGGCTTATCAGCAGATGCCTTTGTCTCTGTCGAATGAAATGTCTCATATGTACACTCCGGATGCTCATTTGCTACCGGTGTATCGCTAAAATCAAATACTGGCATTTTTATTCCTCTCTTTTCGTAATTGTATTTTTCATCATACCCTGTCAAAGGCTATGTCCTGTACTACCTCGCCTGCGATAATAAGCCCTGCCACGGATGGCACAAATGCAAGGCTTCCCGGAATATCCCTGCGCTCTGTGCACTTGTGTTCGGCACCCGGCGGGCAGATGCAGTCGGTTCTGCAGCTTATGGACATATCCTCAATCGGTCTTGTAGGCTTCTCCTCAGAGTATACCACCTTAAGCTTTTTCACGCCACGTTTCTTAAGCTCACGGCGCATGACCTTGGCAAGAGGACACATGCTGGTCTTATATATATCAGCCACCTTAAATGCACTTGCATCCAGCTTATTTCCTGCCCCCATACTGCTCATGATAGGGACATTTTTCTCCTGTGCCTTCATAACAAGCGCTATCTTTGCTGTGACCGTATCGACCGCGTCAACTATATAATCATACTCTTCAAACGGAAATTCATCAGCATTTTCCGGCAAAAAGAAGCACCTGTGCGTCACGACACTGACATCAGGATTAATATCATGAATCCTCTCCTCCATCACATCTGTCTTGTATTTTCCTATGGTCTTTCGGGTTGCGATTATCTGCCTGTTTAGATTTGTAAGACACACCTTGTCATCATCGATAAGGTCAATCGCTCCCACGCCGCTTCTGACTAGTGCCTCGCAGACATATCCGCCCACTCCTCCTATTCCAAATACTGCGACTCTTGCGTCCTTGAGCCTATCCATCGCCTCTTTTCCCAGCAAAAGCTGTGTTCTTGAAAACTGATTTAACATTTATTTCTCCTTTTCATCCCTGACCACACCGACACCGGCAGAAATCAGGAGTCTTACTGTATTCTTAAGCATGCTCCAGTCATCCTTGGACAGCTCATCGGCAGCCTTTATCATCTCAATAAGCTGCCTAAATGACATCTGGTCAAGGTTCTCAAAATTGGAGTCCGATGCTATTGAAAAAAGCACATTTACAAACTGCCTGCGCTGCGCCTCATCCATACTGCCTATCCAGTTTCTGAGTGTCTTGTCAAGGCGCACACTGTTTTTGTCAAGCCCATCCGCCTTTATAATACTTCCGCCCATTATCTCCCATGAAAAAGCATCATGCTGCAGCGGCCCCGAATTAGTGCTTCTTACCACCTCATAATCGTCCACATGCTCAAGCAATAAGCCAACAATGGATGACTGCGGCAGAAATGTCTCTATTCTGTCAAAAATTCTTTTGTAGCCTGTCGTATATATCATCTTGTGATTGAAGCCCGGCCCGTCAAAATTAAACACCCTTATAATGACATCCTGCACCTCTTTATCCACATGCATGGCGGCAAACACTGCCAGATTTCCACCCTTTGAGTGCCCGCCTATCCACAACTTTCCTGTATTGATGCTTTTATTGTTGATATTTTCATCATCTAAAGCTTTATCATTTATGGCTTTTTCATTTATGCCCCTATCATCATTGCATATATATGCTGCCACCTGCTTTAAATATTTTTTCGCCTTGTTCTGTCCCGGTGTCTCATCGAGATAGCTTAGATTAAAGTTTTCCTTCCAGCCGACCACGGAATGGTCTGTACCACTGTAGGAAATGAAATATGTGCCGTCAGGCAGTTCTATCGTAACCGCAGAAAACTGCGACTCCTCTTTTTCACTAATATCGTATATATAATATCTCAAAATGCAGTCAGCATAGCGCCTTGAGTGCGCCAGCTTTTGAAGCAGCCTCGCGGAGTGGCGGAAAAGATTAGGCATCTGCTCAATCTCGTCATCACTGTGGTCCGCGCAATAAAGACTTGCAAGCTGTTTTATCGTAAGGTATGACTTCTTTGCATCCGGCATATAGGGCTTCATCTGCACATAAATAAGCTGTGAAAAAATCAGTCCGTCCACCTCATTTACATGCACCTCATCAAAGCCTATATCTCCACGCCAGTCAATATAATCCATGATATCTGCCATACAATGCCCTCCTGAAATATATCTGTCTTATTCATCATAGTGATCTAGGAAGCTGTGCTTTATGCCATCCTTTTTATATGCTACAACCGTAGCCAGATTTACATTCTCCACGCTCTTAAATATATTTGCCTCGACAAAAGGATTCACCTTTTTAAGATTAGCGATGAGCTGCTTTATCTCAACACGCTTTGAGCGGTTTTCCTCATTATTGCAGGTGGTACAGGTATCTGTAAACTTGCAGGCACACTGTATGAAATGCAGACCGTTGTAATCACGCCATGCCTTGATATCGTCCTCCCTGACCAGGTAAAGAGGCCTGATAAGCTCCATGCCCTCAAAGTTTGTGCTGTGAAGCTTAGGCATCATGGTCTGTACCTGTGCACCGTAGAGCATACCCATGAGTATCGTCTCAATAACATCATCATAGTGATGTCCGAGCGCAATTTTGTTGCAGCCCAGCTCCTTTGCAAATGCATACAGATGTCCTCTTCTCATCCTCGCACATAAATAGCATGGCGATTTTTCGATATCATATACAGCATCAAATATATCTGACTCAAAAATAGTGGCAGGGATGCCGAGGTTTCTGCAGTTTTCCTCTATGACATGTCTGTTTGCCTCATTGTAGCCCGGATCCATGACGAGAAACTTCACCTCAAAATCAAACTTGTTGTGATGCTTAAGCTCCTGAAACAGCTTTGCCATAAGCATGGAATCCTTGCCGCCTGAGATACACACTGCAATCTTATCCCCCGGCTTTACAAGCTCATAGGTATTTATCGCCTTTGTAAACTTGCGCCAGATGGATTTCTTAAATTTCTTTCTGATGCTTTGCTCCACATCTGCCTTTATATCGCGCTCTGCCACCTCATCCTCTTTCATGGCATCAAGCAGCCAGCTTATATAGCCGCCATTTAAGCTTGCCGCATCAAAGCCTTTTTCTGTGAGATACTCTGCCACATCCACACTCGTCTTACCACGGCTGCAGACTATGACAAGCTTCTTATCATGCG